>Ga0114981_10001676_pt1 | contig 14417 bp, 11 predicted proteins | sample S_140806_MF_Meta_FD_87028 | JGI IMG/M metagenome (GOLD analysis project Ga0114981, IMG submission 87028) | Freshwater microbial communities from Lake Simoncouche, Canada to study carbon cycling - S_140806_MF_MetaG | ecosystem: Environmental > Aquatic > Freshwater > Lake | place: Lake...
CATCCCAAAGGTTCTCCTGGGTGTAGGGGCCCCCCTCCAGGCACCAGAAGCGCCCATCGATCAGGCGTTGGTTCTGATCCAGCCCCGCCAGCCGCTCCATCAGGTCGGCATCGAGGTGTTGGGTTGCGGCGTCCAGATTTTCGGCCAGCCGCTGGGGCTGCACGCTTTTGGGGATCACGGCGGTGCCGCAGCCGATGCCCCAGGCCAGCACCAGCTGGGCGGGGGTGAGCTGCCGTTCGGCGGCCATCGCCTGCACCTCCGGCTGCTGGAGCACCAGGGGTGGCCGGCGGTCGCCCGGGGCTCCCAGAGGGGCGTAGGCCGTGAGGTGGATGCCGGCCCCTTGGCAGTAGGCGAGCAGGTCGTTCTGTTGCAGCAGCGGGTGGCGCTCCACCTGCAACACCGCCGGCTGGATCCGGGCGGTGCGGCCCAGGGCGATCAGCTTGGTGCGGCTGAAGTTGGACACCCCGATCTGACGACACAGGCCGGCCTCCACCAACTCCTCCATCGCAGCCCAGGTGGCGGCTAGGGGCACCTGATCGAGACCGTATTGGTCGGCCGGGGTGGTGGGCATGCCCACGCCGCGGCGCTGGGCCACGGGCCAGTGCATCAGGTAGAGATCCAGCTGGTCGAGGCCCAGATCCCGCAGGCTGCGCTCCAGGGCTGGCCGCACCTCCTGCGGCTCATGGGCGTCGTTCCAGAGCTTGGAGGTGATCCACAAGTCCTCCCGCCGCACCTTCCCCTCGGCGAGGGCCTCCCGCAGGGCGGTGCCGATCTGGGCCTCATTGCCATAGCTGGCGGCGGCGTCGATGTGGCGATAGCCCAACTCCAGGGCGGTGCGCACCGTGGTGGCGGTCTGCTCCAGCGGCAAGCACCAGGTGCCCAGGCCCAGGGCTGGCAGGGCGTCGCCATTGGCGAAGGCCAGGCTGGGCTGGGGCCGGTTGGGAGGGAGGCTCACGGGCGGTGGCGGTTGGTGGGAGGGCGAAAGGGGATCGGGCGTCAGCCCTGCCACACCTGCAGCACGGGGCTGGGGAGACCCGTGCTGGTGAGGGCCGTGGGGGAGACGCCGGGCAGGTGGACCTGCTGGGCGTTGAAGTCGAGCATCACGCTGGCGCCGCTGCCGCTCGCCACCACCCGGGCCTGGCGTCCTTCGGCCCAAAAGTTACTGAGATCCAGCACGTCCTGGCTGGGGTTGAAGCCCTGGATGGTGAGCTGCCGTCCCCAGGCATAGCCGAGTTGGAACCGTTCCGCCGTGGCATCGCTGGCGGTGAGATCCCGGCTGGTGGCCGCCACGTTGATCGTGCTCGTGGGCAGGCCGCCGCCACTTCCGCCGCCACCGCCGCTGGTGCCGCCAGAGATCAGGGGATCGCTGCCGTAGTCCCCCCAGATCGCCCCGTAGCTGCCGCTGGCGTTGGCGGTGCCGGAGTGGGTGGCCTCCACCCGGCCCATCGGCCCCGGCTGATCCCGTGCGATCGACCACATCGACAGCATGCCCAGGCCCTGCTGGCGGGCGAAGGTCTCCACCACCGTGGCATCGGCGGTGCTGAACAGCTCGGTGGTCACGTCGTTGACGCCGATCATCGGGGTGAGGCCCAGCTGGTTCCAGCCAAAGCCCTGGCCGTAGCTACGGAACAAATCACTGAGCTGGCGGAAGCTGGCGTTGGCGGCATCGATGGCGTACTGGCCCATCGACTGACGGGTCGGGGGGGCAGCGCTGTCGCCGTAGTCCATCGCCATCAGGTTCACCCCGTCGAGCTTGACGCCGGCGGCCAACGCCTGGCGCACCACGGTGAGGCCATCGCCTGTGAGCCCCTGGGGCAGCACCGGCAGGGTGAGCCAAACTTCCACGCCCGGATGGCTCTGCTGCACCAGTTTCAGGGCGGCACTGTGGAGTTGGTTGGCGGCCTGGTCCGCAAGGGCGGCCCCCTCGATGTCGAAGTCGATCCGGTTCAGTGCCAGGTTGTCGATCACCTGGCGGTAACGGCCGGCCAGGTCGGCGGCGCTGCGGCCGGCGGCCCTGAAACTCTGGGCCAAGCTGATGCCGGCCGCCCCGCCCAGGGACACCATCACGTCCCCCCCGGCGCTCCGCAGCTGGTTGATCTCCCGGCGGATTGCCACCGCCTGGGAATCCGTGCTGGTGAGCCCCAGCGACGGCAGGCCGGCCCAGGCGGCCTCCCCGGTGGGGGTGGCCTGGAGGAAGGCCAGGGTGAACAGTCCCACCCCATGCTGGCGGGCCAGGCCGTCGAGGTCGGGCACCGGATAGAGGGTCATGTCCACATAGGGGGCGAAGAATTGTTCGCCCCAGAGGCGATCGCCGCTGTTGCCGGAGTTGATCCCGCCGGAGCTGAGGGGGGCGGTGCTGGTGCCGGTGCCGCTCCCCGTGCCGGAGCCTGTGGCTGTCCCGCTCCCGCTGCCCGTGCCGGTCCCTGTGGCACCGGCATCGGGGAACACCACCTCGCTGGCTTTGAGGCTGCTGAGGCTGACGCCCGCAGGCAGCACCCCCTGCAGATAGGAGCGGCTGGAGGCCCCGGGGGCCAGGCGAAGCCCCCACGACGGCGGCCGCAGGGTGATCTGCCAGCTGCCATCGGCGAGCTGGCTTTGCTGCAGCGTGAAGTTGCTGAGGCTGCGCAGGGCGTAGCGGCTGCGAAAACCGACACTCCAGTCCGTCAGGGGCGTGGTGCCGCTGTTGGTGAGGGTGATCTCGCCCTCGAAGGCGCCATTCCACTGGCTGGTGAGGCTGAGGCTGACGCTGAGCAGGGGGCTGGTGGCCATGGGATGACTCCGCAACGGCCCCCATCCTTCGCGGATCAGCCCTCGCGCCCCATCCTTCAAATGAAGGATTTCGCCCTGGGGAGTCAGCGAATCAGTGGAGATAACCGCGCCTTAGGCCAGCCACGGCGGCGGCGGCGCGATCCGGCACCTGCAGCTTGTGCAGGATGCGCTGAACGTGGTCGCGGGCCGTGACCTCGGCAATCTGGAGCCGTTGGGCGATCAGCCGATTGCCGCAGCCCTCGGCCACCAGGCCCAAAATCTCCAGCTCGCGGGCGCTCAGCTCATCGCTGGCCCGGCCGGGGCTGCCCACCAGGGCGCTGCAGCGGTGATCCAGAAACGGTTGGCCCCGGTTGAGGCTGGTTAGGGCCTCCAGCAGGATTCCCTGGCCCAGGGTGTCCTGGCTGATCAGGGCTTGCACGCCGGCCTCCAGGGCCGCCCGCACCGTCACCCGGTGGGGAGTCCCCAGGCCCAGCAGCACCGTGGGGGGAGCGGGGCGCTGCAGCAGCTGGCGCAGCACCGGCAGGGCGGGCCCATCCAGGAGGGTTTCCTGGCTCAGGATCAACACGTCCGTGGCCTGTTCAGGCACCAGGGCCCGGGCCTCCGCCCCCCGGCGGGCCAGCCCCAGGAGCCGTTGCACCGGCTCCTCCGGTGGACTGCCGAACAGATTGGCCAGCGCCAGGTGGCCATAGGAGCGCTGGGCAGTGCACACCACCAGCCGCCAGCGACTGAGCAGGTGACGCACCTGGCGTCCCCGTTCCAGCAGGGTCTGCGGGTCCGTCTGGGGGTCAGGGAAGGGCGAGGCCGGCGCTCTCTGGGGGTCCATGGCCGCGCAGCGTCTGGCTCTTCCCTCCATCCTGCCGCAGCCTGTCGGGGGGAGCCACCGCTGGCCCCAGGGGGGAACGGGCAGTTGACCAGGATAATCTTACCAATTCCTGCCCAGCTTTTCCCATCACGACGGGCATTTTTTGGGTCCCATGACAGCGTATTGACGATTGGCTTTTGAATAGTCAAGCTACGCCGGTCTTTGCGGGTTGTTCCGTGCCTCTCGATGTCTCGATCCTGGGTGGGATCGTGGTTCCCTTCCTGTTCAAGTTGGTGGGGGCCGTCGCGATCTGGATCGTTGGCGGTTGGCTGATCGGCTTTGCCATGAAGCTGGTGCGCCGGGCCCTGGCCGGAGGCAAGCTCGATGCCAGTTTGACGGGATTTCTGGCCAACATCATCTCCGCCCTGCTGCGGGTGATCCTGGTGGTAGCCATCCTCGGCTTCTTCGGGGTGGAAACGGCCAGTTTCGCCGCCCTGCTGGCCGGTGCGGGCCTGGCCATCGGCGCCGCCTGGAGCGGCATGCTCGGCAACTTCGCCGCCGGTGTATTTCTGCAGATCAACCGTCCCTACAGCGTCGGTGATTTCATCACCGGGGGCGGCGTGACGGGCACGGTCGAAGAAATTGATATTTTTGTCACGATTGTGCGCTCCCCGGACAACATTCGGGTGGTGGTTCCCAACGGCAAGATGTTCGGCGATACGATCGAAAACTTCTCCTCCAATCCCTATCGTCGTGTGGATCTGGTGGCCCAGCTGGATAGCAGTGCCGATGTGGGCCGCGCCATCAGCCTGCTGAAGGAAGGGATCCTGGACGTTCCCAATCAGCATCCCGGCATGGCCGCCGATGTGGAGCTGCTGGAATTCACCGAGCGCGGTCCCAAGTTGGCCGTTCGCCCCTACACCAACAACGCCAATTACTGGCAGGTGTACTTCGACACCAACCGCATGATTGCGGAGGTGTTGGGCAAGGCTGGCTTCCCGGTGCCCCGCCTGCCGGTGCAGATGGCCTCAGCGGCCAACTGACGCGCCCATCAGGGCCTCCCGCCCTCTTGGTGTCGCTTGCGAAGGAGGCATGGGGTGAGCATTCTTGGGGGTGCCCCCTCCTCCCTCGGGTTGATGAGCAGCGCTCCGGGTCCCCATCCTTTCCCCGCTGCGGGTGGCGGCCCCGGCCATCATGGCCCCGCCAGCCTGGCCGCCCTGGCCCAGCAGCTCTCGGCCCTCATGACCGGGGCCTGGATCACCCAGATGGTTCGGGTGGCGGCCGAGCTGGATCTGGCCGGTCACCTGGCCGCTGGGGAGCAGGCAGTTGACGCGCTCGCCCGCGCCTGCGCCTGCAATCCGGAGAGCTTGTTTCGCCTGCTGCGGGCCCTGGCGGCGGTGGGCCTGTTCCAGGAAACGGCACCCCGTCGTTTTGGCCTCACCCCCCTGGCGGACCTGCTGCGGGCCGACCATCCCGCCTCGATGCGCTCCTTCGCCCGCCTCATGGGCGATGAGCACTACCTGGCCTGGGACGATCTCCTCCACTGCATCCGCACCGGGGAGCCGGCCTTCGGCCAGCGCTTTGGCGATTCGCTGTTTGATTGGTATCAGCAGCATCCTGAACGGGCCGCCATCTTTGATGGCGCCATGGGTGACATCTCCCGCGGCGCCAGTGGGCCCCTGCTGGATGCACTTCCGTGGGCCGAGTGCCGCCATCTGGTGGATGTGGGCGGTGGCCGCGGTGCGCTGCTGATCCGGTTGCTGCGCGCCCATCCCCACCTCCGCGGCACGGTGCTGGATCAACCCACGGTGGTGGCGGGGCTGACTTCACCCGCCGATCTGGCCGAACGCTTCGCCTATCGCGGCGGTGATTTCTTTGCCGAGGTGCCCGCCGGCGCCGACACCTATTTGCTGAAGCACATCCTTCACGATTGGGGGGATGACGCCTGTGCCGTCCTGTTGGAGCGGATCGCCACCGCCATGGCCCCCGGGGCCAGGCTGCTGGTGATCGAGCAGGTGATCCCCCCCGGCAACGATCCCTTCCCCGGCAAACTGCTCGACCTCAACATGCTGGTGATGACGGAAGGCGGACGGGAGCGCACCCCGGAGCAGTACGCCAGCCTGCTGGCGCGCTCGGGGTTGCACCTCCAGCGGATCCGTCCCACCGCCTCCCCCCTGAGTGTGGTGGAGGCGGTTCGGGCCTAGGCGTGGATCGCCAGCCCGCCCAAACCCGCAGCCGCGCCCTCACCATCGTGCTGGCGCCGGATGCCTTCAAGGGGTCGATGGAGGCCCAGCAGGTGTGCGCCGCCATGGCCGAGGGGGTGCGGCGGGTGGTGCCCGAGGCCAGGATCCTGGCGCTGCCGCTGGCCGACGGGGGGGAGGGGACCACCGCCGCCCTGATGGCAGCAGCTGGCCGTCGCCAGGGCGGGCGGTGGCAGCCGGTGGAGGTGACCGGGCCCCTGCCCAGCGATCGACCACGGCTCACCGCTCAGATCGGCCTGCTCGGCGATGGCCGCTCCGTGGTGCTGGAGATGGCCTCCGCCTCCGGCCTGCCCCACGTTCCTGAGGCCCTGCGCAACCCCCTCCACACCACCAGCTACGGCACCGGGGAGCTGATCGCGGCCGCCCTGGCCACCGGGGCCCGTCACCTGATCCTCGGCATCGGCGGATCGGCCACCAACGATCTCGGTGCTGGCATGGCCCAGGCATTGGGGGTGCGCTTCCTGCGGGCCGACGGCACGGCCATCACGGCGCCCATGACCGGTGGCCTCTGGGCCGAGGTGGATCGCCTCGATCTCACCGGCCTCAATCCCGCCCTGGCCCACTGCCAGATCGAGGTCGCCTGCGACGTGGACAACCCCCTCCTGGGCCGGAGCGGCTGCGCGGCGGTGTATGGCCCGCAGAAGGGGGCCACTGCCGAGATCGTGGACCGGTTGGAGGCCAACCTGCGCCGGGGGGCCGACCTGGTGGAGGCCGCGATCGGGGCGAGGATCCGCGATCAGCCTGGCGCCGGAGCCGCCGGAGGACTGGGGGCCGGCCTGGTGGCCTTCCTCGGCGCCAGGCTGCGGCCCGGCATTGCGCTCGTCCTGGAGGCCAGTGGGCTGGAGGCCCATCTGCAGGGCGCCGATCTGGTGGTGACCGGCGAGGGGCGGCTCGATGCCCAGACCGCCCACGGCAAGACCATCAGCGGCGTGGCCCAACTGGGACGACGTTGGGGCGTGCCGGTGGTGGCCATCGTGGGCAGCCTCGGCGACGGGCTGGAGGCGCTCTACCCCCTCGGCCTCACCAGCGCCTTTTCCCTGGTGCCCGGTCCCCTTTCCCTGGCGGAGGCCATGGCCCAAGGGCCGGCCCTGGTGGCCGACACCACGGAGCGGGTGCTGCGGCTGCTGGTGGCTGGACAGACGCGAGAATGGGGCTCCGCGACCACCGAGCCCTCCGCTCCGATTCCATGAACATCAACGGCAGGCCCTGGCGCACCATTGGCCTTGAGGAGGGGGGTGGCTCGGTGTGGGTGATCGACCAGACCCTGCTGCCCCATCGCTTCGAGACCCGCTCGCTCGCCAGCCTGGAGGCGGCGGCCGACGCCATCACCACGATGGTGGTGCGGGGGGCGCCGTTGATCGGGGTGACCGGCGCCTATGGGCTGATGCTGGCCCTGCAGGTGGATCCCTCCGATGGGTCCCTGGAGGCCGCGTTTGAGCGGCTCAACGCCACCCGCCCCACGGCGGTGAACCTGCGCTGGGCCCTGGAGCGGGTGCGGCAACGGGTGGCGCCCCTGCCGGAGGCCGAGCGGGCGGCGGCGGCCCGGCAGGAGGCGGGCGCCATTGCCGAGGAGGACGTGGCGATGTGCGCGGCGATCGGCGAGCACGGCCTGGAGCTGTTCCGCACCCTTGCGGCCGCCCGGCCGGCGGAACGGCAGGGGCAACCCCTGAACGTGCTCACCCACTGCAACGCCGGCTGGCTGGCCACGGTGGACTGGGGGACGGCCCTGGCGCCGATCTACAAGGCCCACCGCGCTGGTCTGCCCATCCATGTGTGGGTGGATGAGACCCGCCCCCGCAACCAGGGCGCCAGCCTCACCGCCTTCGAGCTGGGTCGTGAGGGGGTGCCCCACACTGTGATCGTGGACAACGCCGGTGGTCACCTGATGCAGCACGGTCAGGTGGATGCGGTGATCGTGGGCACGGATCGCACCACCCGCCGCGGTGATGTGTGCAACAAGATCGGCACCTACCTCAAGGCCCTCGCCGCCCATGACAACGGCGTGCCGTTCTACGTGGCGCTGCCCGCCTCCACCATCGATTGGACCCTCGACGACGGCGTGGCCGAGATCCCGATCGAGGCCCGTTCCGCGCGGGAGGTGACCCACATCCAGGGCTTGCTGAGCCCGGATCAGATCGGCGCCGTGCAACTCACCCCCGAGGACTCCACTGGCTTCAATCCGGCCTTTGACGTCACCCCGGCCCGGCTGGTCACGGCCCTGATCACCGAGCGGGGCGTGGCGGCCGCCAGTGAAGCGGGGCTGCGGGGGTTGTACGGGCGGTGAGGGGGCCAGGGGAGGGGCCCGAAGCGATGGCGCTGAAACTCATGAATTGTTGACGCAATCTTGAAGTTCCAACGCTTGCCTGCGACGGCAAGACCTTGAAGGTCACAAGGGTGGCTAGAACCGGCTGCGATGGCTCCCCTCCCAGCCCATGGCCGCTGCATCCAGGCTCCATCGCCTCCTGGCCGTCGCGCCAGCTGTCCTGATCAGCCTGGCAATGGTGCCACCGGCCACCGCGGCCGAAGCCTTCCTCACCCTTGAGCGCAGTCGCGGCAGCTTTGCCAATGGCGATCCGATCTGGCTGTTGAAACTTGTGGAGGGTTCGAAACTGGTGCGCACCTGGCAGGCCGCCTCTGGCGCCGCCAACCGTCAGCAACTGGATCGCCGCTGGTCGCCGGGCAACGGCGCCCCGCTACCGCCGGGCTTCTACCGGCTTGGCAAGCCGGAACCCTGGGGCCAGGACCTCTGGATCGATCTGCAACCGGAGTTCAGCACCAACCGTTCGGGTCTCGGCATTCACCACTGCTTACCAGGTGTGGGCTGTATCTGCCTACCCGACCGGCAGGCCCTCAATGCGCTTGCGGCATCCATTCAGCAGCGGGGGATCCGGAGATTGCAGGTGTTGAACTGAGCGCAGCGCCGGTGTAAACGAAAGCGACTTGACGGTTAGTTCAGCGTGTTCACGGCCCGTGAAATTACGATCCCCAGCAGCACCAGCATCATCGAGGAATGGAGCAGCTGGAGCCCCTTCACCCGCGCCCCAGACGGGGAATGGTTTTCAGGAGGGCCAAGGGTGTTGCTGGTCATTACGGTGAGATAAAGGTAGTCGAGAAATCCCGGTGGCCTACGGGGCTCGACCATGGCTGATTCCGTCGGAAAAACAATCTCGCAGGGATGGTCGGGAACGTGTAGGTGTCGCACCTGACCTGGATAATCGATAAACCAATACCAAAACAGGAAAATCATATTCAGGGAACAGTAGAGCCCGGTGGCGATTTTCAATAGAAAGAAGGAGCCGGCATTAAAGGAGTGAATTCCCACGGTAACCGTGATGATATTGAGCAGCCAGTACAGGGTGGAGAGAATGCCAAAGGCAAGCAGAGTTTTGCGAATGTGGTGATGACCCAAGAAGAAGGTGCGCAGCAGGTTGATGGCGAGGAGGACAAGAATCCCGCCCAGCATGAACTCCGAGAGACTGGCAATCCAGTTAACAATCGGAAGTTGAAACTTAGAAACCCTGTTGAAATTGTTAAAGATGTCGATACTGATCGACAGATTGATCAGTGGGGCGATCGTCAGCGCTACCAGATAAGGAGCGTTCTGGGAGGGCCGCGGCAGGTGGTGGGGTTGGATCGGTGAGGGCCCCATCAACCGACCCAGAATTCGATCAAAACCAGCCGCGCCAGGGGAGCACACGCCCGGGATGGGGCAAAGGGCGGGAGGAGGGTCATCTCCGCAGGGGAGGCGGTGGCGTCACGTTAGGAGCGCCAGGCTGGGGAAGGTCCTGGACATGGAGCGGCTTCACAAGATGCAGACCCAGGCAGGAAGCGATTCAAGGAAGAAGCTCTCATCATGGAACAAATAACATTCCCAAAGAGCACTCAATCACCGACACATCTTCACTTCCTCCCTAAACTTCACGCCCAGCAATCAGAGAGACGCGTGAACATTTCACAGGGGAGGTCTTGGCGAGCCGAAAACCCTTTTGCAGCGAGAGATTAAAGCCGTAGTAGAGTGGCCAAAGCCGAGAAATCTACAAACACAAATACTCCTTGCTTACGGGAGCTTTTACGGCCTCGATCGGCATGCAGACCTGCCTGCGAATTGCTAAATTAGTTAGGCTGCAAATCGCAAACCTTCCTGATCCATCAATCCTCGGGAACCGCGGCCACTCGCTTGATCACTGGAAGGGGACAGGCTTGGCTGGGCTCCAGACGCCTAGGAAGGCAATTCGCAAGCAAATAGCCCTAGGAAGTCAATGCGAACCTGCGGCAGCAGGGCCCTCAACCCGGCAAAATCACCCGGTTGATCACATGAACCACACCGTTATCGCAGAGGAGATCGGCAGTCACCACCGTGGCGTTTTTTACCTCGAAAGGGGTGGCCCGCCGGATCGGCACCGGCGCCCCCTCCAGGCTGATCCATTGCGCTTGATCAATCAGCTGGTCGCGGCTCCAGGCCCCGGCCAGCACGTGGTATTTGAGGATGCGGGCCAGCTGGGGGGTGTTGTCCACCAGAGTCTGCACGGTGCCGGGCGGCAGGGCGGCAAAGGCCTCGTCGACCGGAGCAAACACGGTGAAGGGCCCAGGGCTGTCGAGGGCGGCGCTGAGGCCGGCCAGCTCCACGGCGGTGAGCAGGGTGGTGAAGCAGCCGGCGGCCCGGGCGGTGTCGAGGATGGAGGCCATGGCAAGGGGGTGGGAGAGGGGAGGGGATTTCAGCGGTAGTCCTGGCTCTGGATGGCGCCCAGCCGCGCCTCGGGCCGCAGGAAACGGTCCATCTGGCCCTCGAAAAAGCGCCGATTCGCCAGCAGATGCTCCGGATCCGTGTCATCGAGCGGATAGAACAGGGCCGCCCGCAACGCCTGAATCACCGCGGAGGTCACGTTGTACATCGAGCGCTGAAAGGTGATCCCCAGCTGGATCAGCTGGTCCTGCTCGCCACGCCGATGCTGCTTGTACAGCTCCTTCAGGTAGGGGGGCAGGAAATGGACCATGTCCTGCATCAGCAGGGTGGGGGGGATGCCGGCAGACCCCACTGGATAGACATCGGCATAGAGGATGCCGTAGTGGAAATCGGCCTGATGGCTGGGCACCTGCCCCGCCTGGGCGTTGTAACTCTTGGTGCCACGGAAGGGGGAGGTTCGATAGAACACGGCCTCCACATAGGGGAGTGCCGCCTCGTAGAGCCAGGTGAATCCCTCCGCCTTGGGAATGATCTCAATGCATTCCCCATCGATGAAGACGTGATGATAGATCGGTCGGCCGGCGACGGCGAAGATGCCCTTCACAAGGAAATTCATGGCATCGGGTACCCCTTGGAAGCCCCCTTCGTCGTAGATGTCGCTCATCTCGAAGAACACCGGAGCCATCACCTCCCAGAACAGGCCAAGATTGGCGTAATAGCTCAGTTGCTTCACCTTCTCCAGAAACATCTCCGGAAAGGCCTGATAGAGACCAAGCATCAGGGGATTGCGCCGGAAATAGGCCTTGATCGCCCGGTCCGCATTGGCGCGATAGGCCTCACTTTCCAGGTAGTCGTTGAAGCGCCCGCCCATGGCCTGATGCCAGAGCATCGCCTGCGCGCAGGCCTCGGCAAACTCCATGTTGATCCGGTCGTGCCAGAGGTGATGCAGCAGCTTGGGCATCGCTGTGGTTTCCCCCCTGGCCATGAACGCCAGCAGCTCCGGATGGGCCTGCTCCCCACCCCGCCAGAGGCGCAACTTGGATTGCTCTCCGGCGTAGGCATTGGGTCGCTCCAGATACTCCTGAGAAGGGAAGTACTTGAAGGCGGGCAGCGGATCGAGGAACACCTGCTCGGCGATATAAAGCAGGTCGCGCCAGTAGAAATCCATCGGCACGGCATAGGCCTTGTAGATGCCGATGATCTGCATCAGGTTTTCGGGCGTATCCGGCAGCATCGACCCCCCCGCCTCCAGGCGGTGGATCACCTCCGCCCAGGGATGCTGGGAGGGGGGAATCAGCGGGGCGCTGGGACAGTTGGCAACCGCGGCGATCGGGGTGGTCATGACGGCAACAGCTCCGGGACGATGGCAACGGTGGGGGCAGACGGGGACAACAAGGGCTGGGAACGCAGGGCCAGGGCGGCGGTGGCGCTCCCACTCCAGCCGGTGAGGGCCGTGGGCCACAGGCCGGCAGCGATCACCAGCAGCGTGAGCACCAGGGCAGGGGCCCGTTCGCTCCAACCGGTGGCCGGCCAATGGGCGCGCCCGTTGTCGAGCCGGCCGAACCCCACCCGGTTGAACAGCCGCACCGCATACACGGCGGTGAAGCCGGAGGCGATCAGGCTGACCAGGGTGGCCTTCGGAAAGACCGTCCAGCTGCCTTCAAACACCAGCAGCTCGGCGGGAAACGCCGCCAGGCCGGGGATCCCGGCGGCCGCCATCAAGGCCAGCAGCAGCATCCCCAGGGTGAAGGGCAGGCCCCGCAGGGGGTTGAGCAGGCCCGAGAGCTCCGGGATCGCGGTGGTGCCGGTCTTGCGCTCGATCAGCCCCACGCAGGCGAACAGCAACGCCACGATCAGGCCATGGGCCAGGATCTGGGCCACCGCCCCCTGCAGGCTCATCGGCGTGGCGGCGGCCAGGGCCAGCACCAGCAGGCCCATGTGGCCGAGGGAGCTGTAGGCCATCAGCCGGCGGATATCGCTCTGGGCAATGGCGTTCAGGGCGCCATACACCGCACTGACGGCCCCGGCAATCGCAATCCAGGGGGACCAGGCGGCCCAGGCGTCGGGCAGAAAGCCCACGGCGAAGCGCAACAGCCCATAGGCGCCAAGCTTGGACACCACCCCACCCAAAAGCATCACCACCGGGGTGGGCGCCTGGGCATAGGTGAAGGGCTGCCAACCATGGAGTGGCACGATCGGCAACTTCAGGCCAAAGCCCAGCAGCAACAGGGCCAGGATCCAACGCTGGGCGGTGGGGCTCAGGTCGGCGGCCGCCAGCTGGTTAAAGCCGAAGCCGAAACCATTGGCGTTGAACCAACCCAGGGCCAGCACGGCCGCCAGCAGGCTGAGGCCGGAGACGGAGCCGTAGACCAGAAACCGGATCGCGGCGCCAGCGCGGCGCTCCCCCCCCCAGATCGCCACCAACAGGGTGGTGGGGATCAGCACCAGCTCGAAGGCCAGCACAAACAGCAGGGCATTGCGGGCCAGGAAGGCGCCGCTGACCCCGAGGTTGGTGGCCAACAGCAGGGCAAAGAACAGGCGCGGCCGCGCCTGATTGGCCGGCGCCGCCAGGATCGCCATCGTGCTGAGCAGGGCGACCAAGAGCTGGAGCGGCAGGGACAGGCCATCGAGGCCCAACTCCAGCTCCAGGCCGAGCTTGGGCACCCAGGCCAGATGCAGATCGGCCGGCGGCAGGCGCCAGCAGAGCAGGGTGAACAGCAGCTGGGCACCGGCCACGAGGGCAGCGACGGAGCGCACCCGCGTCGCATCGCCCTGGGGCAGAGCAAACACCAGCAGGGCGCCGGCCAAGGGCAGCGCCAGCAGCAACAACAAAAGAGGGGGTGCCATCAGGACAGGGGGCGAAGGGGTGCGGTGGACAGGACCATCGGGCCACTCAGCAGCCAGGCCGCCATCAGCAGCACCCCCAACACGAGGGTGAGGGCATAGGCCTGGGAACGGCCGGAGGTGGTGAGGCTGAGGCGACGGGCTCCCTGCAGGGCCGCCGCCCCGGTGGCGCCGCTGAAGCCGTCCACCAACCGCTCCTCTGCCCAGGCACTGAGCTGGGCGAGGGCCACCACCAGGCCCACCACGGTGCGGTGGTAGAAGCGCTCGGTCTGCATGTCGTGGGCCAGCCAGTCCTGCAGCCCACCCAGGGTCGAGGGCAGGTGGGCCAGGGGGTGGGGACGCCAATAGAACAGGGCCGACAGCCCCCCGCCCACCAGGGTGGAGAGCAGCAGCGGCACCGCCATCGGGCCCCAGCCCGGCAGGGGCGCCAGGGCGATCACCCCATTGCGCACCAGCAGCTGGGGCAGATGCAGCACCAGCCCGGTAAGCAACAGGGTGGGCAGCACCATCAACCACAGCACCTCCGGGGAGCGGGTGGTGAACACCGTGGGCTGGCCGCCCCAGATCTGGCCGAACACCCGGATCAACCCCGCGCTCACCAGGGCATTGGTGAGCAGCACCAGCCCCCCCAGCAGCCAGGGGGATCCACTGGTGGCGGTGAGCGCCAGCAACTCGCGCAGGGCGGCGAACCCGGCAAAGGGAGGCAGCCCCATCAAACCGGCGGCCCCCACCAGGAAGGCGATCCCCATCAGGGGCCGCTTGCTCCAGAGGCCCCCCAGCTGGGTGAGGTCCTGGGTGACGTTGGTGAGCACGATGGCGCCGATCGCCATCAGCATCAACGCCATCGGCAGGGGGTACACCAGCATCAGGTGGTCGGCCACGGCGATCCCCCCGAGGCCCACCGCCATAAACAGCAAACCAAGCCAGCTGCTCACCAAAAATGACAGGGCCCGCTTGACATCGATCTGGGCCAGGGCGATCAGGGAACCCACCACGGCACTGGTGCCGCCGACCACCACCAGCAGGCTGGCGGCCAGGGGGCTGAGTTCGATCAGCG
>Ga0114981_10001677_pt1 | contig 14416 bp, 11 predicted proteins | sample S_140806_MF_Meta_FD_87028 | JGI IMG/M metagenome (GOLD analysis project Ga0114981, IMG submission 87028) | Freshwater microbial communities from Lake Simoncouche, Canada to study carbon cycling - S_140806_MF_MetaG | ecosystem: Environmental > Aquatic > Freshwater > Lake | place: Lake...
AAGAACCAGATGCTACCCGAATTCCCGGAAGTTTTTCCATCGTTGCTGGGTGACCCTGAAGCCGGCTATTTATTATTCTAAAAGTATTTAACTCAGCAACCGGGAAATACCCTGATCTGGCTAATACACTATACCAAACCGGAGATATATGTCCATTAGAAAGAAAAAACAGGTCTTCTCCGCTACCATCCATTGAAAAAGCAGATGGATTGTGATTTAATATTTTGAAATAAAGGGCAACGAAAAATTCTGTGCATCCAAGTGAACCTCCCGGATGACCTGAACTTACTGCATGAACCATCCGAAGAATATCTCTTCTGACTTGACTAGTTAGGTCAAAAAGATCCTCCCTTTTATAGTCTGGCTTTTCCATAAAACAAAAGTACCACAGTATTCCGCAGAGTGCGGGCAAAAAGGGTGGATAACTTCGGTTATGGCTTTGGATAAAGGATATTCACTTTAACTTTTATCTCTTCAGCAAGATTTTCAATTACTGCTTTTGGAATTTTAATTTTATAGTCTACCAACTTTACCATAAATTCAGCTACAACCCGGATTGTACCATCTTTTAATACATAAACCTGAGCAGGAATACTGACTTTCTGATCCACTCCATGCATGCTTAAAATACCTTCAGCTGTGACATTGCAAATGCCAACCTTTGCAGGATCGATTTTACCCACTATTTTTCCTTTAAAAGTACTGGTTGGGAACTTTTCAGATTCCATATAATTCTCATTAAAATGCTCTTGCATCAATGATTTTTTAAATTCAAAGGAAGTAATCTGTAGTACATAAGCGAATTCACCAGTTGTACAATCCAAAATGGATGCTAGTTTTTCAGATTTAGCTTCAATGTTTTCCATTGCGGCTTCCGAAAAAAAGGAAACCATTCCGGTTTTTGAAGAAAATTTCTGTGCAGATAGAAAATGAATACTCCCAGTAAGGAATATGCAAATGATTAGGATATGTTTCATTGTTTTTGACTTTTTCAAAGCATTAAAAGGATTTCTGTTGCGGCTCGTTCTGATGCGCCTTTGTTTCCCAATTTAAATCTTAGCTCTTTATATTCTGAAAGTAAATATTTGCAATGAACCGGATCCATGAGTTTTTTTTGTTGTTTAACAAGATTCCGGGAATTCATTGAAAACTGAATAAGTTCCTTAACCAAAGGCTTATCCAATATGAGGTTTACGAGTGAAATATATTTAATGTTTACCAGCATCCTTCCTATAAGGTAAGAAAGCCAGCCTCCTCTGTAACAAACTATCTGAGGCACTTCAAAAAGTGCTGCTTCCAAAGTTGCAGTACCAGATGTAACCCAGGCATATTCTGCTTGGGAAAGTACTTCATAGGTTTTATTCATCCTTAATTCTGCTTTTATACCAGAATCATTGATTATAGTTTGGTAAAAAGATTCTGTTTGCCCTGGGGCTCCCGCCACAATAACTCTGAATTGCGGAAAGGCCGCTGAAGCTCTAAGCATTACGGGCAGCATACGACTAATTTCCTGTTTTCGACTCCCTGGAAGCAAAGCAAGAGAATTGTTTTTTCGGTTAGCCTCAATGAAAATATCTTTTTGAATTTCATCTAATAATGGATGACCCACAAAATGCACTTCTACTCCATTATCTCTATAAAAAACCTTTTCAAAAGGAAGTATGACCAGCATTTTATCAACATAGGCGCGGATTTGTTTCAGTCTGCTTTTTTTCCATGCCCAGATTTGAGGGGAAATATAATAGACAACCCTTATGCCCAATTCAGTTGCCATTTTAGCAACTCGTAGGTTGAATCCAGGATAATCAACTAAAATAATGAGTTCTGGTCTCCATTCCTTCAAATCTTGTTCAACCTTTTTAAACAATCCAAAAATGGTTTTGAGATTTTTAACAACCTCAAAAAAACCCATGAACGAAGTATTCTGGATGTGCTCGGTTAATTGAACACCCGCAGCTTCCATTTTATCGCCTCCAAAACCTCTGAATCTGAGATTTGGATTCTTATCCTTCAATGCAAGTACAAGGTTTTTACCATGCAAATCCCCTGAAGGTTCTCCTGCAATTATATATATCCTTCTGGAAAGCATTGGGTAAAATTATAGAATCACCTCTGATTTTTACGTTTAAATCGCAATCCCGGCTGTATTTTTACAGATACATGAAAAGAGCTACAGTCTTTCTTGCCCTTACGTTTAGTTTAATCAATACTTTTGCCCAAATGACTTATGGTGGGCGTGTATCTGTAAAACAGTTTAACCTTACCTTTTATGGTGGAATGGCTGGATTTCTTATTCTAGTTTATGGAATTTATAATTATGAAGCCATTGCAACTTTCCTAAGCAAGAAAATTCCATTTTTATCAAAATTCGATAAAAATAAATCAAAAAACTTATGATAAATTTTACTCGTTAAAATGTTATGCTTTGTAGCTTATCCAGAAGTGTTTTAGGCTTGTTAAATCCATGCGTTTCACAAAAACCATTCTGGAAACTTAGAAATTCTTCAAAATATCTTACAACAGAAATTGCGACATATTCAGACCTAATACATTTAGGATATTCTACTGAAACCGCATTAATGATAAAAGGAATCAACCTATCCACTTCAAACAGCAGGATTGAGGTTTTGAAAAATTCTGATAAGGAATCCGTTTATTACCAACAAATTAGAATTTTTCCAGCGTTCTTTAGTCAGGTTGTCCAAAGTAACTTTTTACGCAAACTAGGCACTCTCCTTTTCACTATTTTTAATTTCCGTTTATTCGTAGCAGGAAATCTTTTTAGCTCTGGTGAAAATAGTTTTGCACCTGCAAACACAAATGCATTTCAAAATAAGGCAATTGGTTGGTTAAAAAAGAAAAGTTCTTTTGCTGTTCTGATAAAGGATGTTTCCAAAGGTTCAAAGCTTTCTGAAATTCTGAAAAATCACAGATTTTTGCCTTTAAATGGTGATTCAGTAATGGAATTGCATATGATGGACCATTGGAGAACAATGGAGGATTATTGCAACCAGCTTAGTTCAAAATATAAATCAAGGTATAAAAAAATAAAATCTGGTTTTGATTCAGTAGTTGAAAAAGATCTAACAATTGATGATTTAAAAAAACTTCGAAGTGAAGTTGATGAGCTATTACAACAGGTAATTGAATATCAGGAATTTAAACTTGGTGCTCCTGATGCAGATCTTTTAACCAAATTAAAGGAATGTATTGGAGATCAATTAATAGTTAAAGGATATTTTTTTGAGAATAAACTACTTGCATTTTCAGTATTTCTAATTAGAAATACACAAGTAGAAAATATTTGTATCGGATACAGAAAAGAACTAAATAAAGCCTTTTCAATATACCACAATTTATTGATAAAATCAGTTGAATTAGGCCTTCTATTAAATAAAAAGACACTTATTCTGGGCAGAACTGCTCTTGAGGCTAAGGCAATTCTTGGAGCTGTACCTCGCCATACAATAAGTTATTTATATGTTAAAAATCCTATTTTAAGATTTTTAATCTATAGATCCATTTCTAAATATTATTCCATTCAGCCAACGCCTTGGGAAAAAAGACATCCTTTTAAACAACACATAGATTCTCATGTTGCCATCTAGGCTAAGTAGTGCATTTTATAAGCATGTAGCACAAACCTCGCCTTTTCCAATTGGATTGGAAATTGCAGAAGCTAAAGGACTTTATTTATTCGATACCTTTGGTAATAAATATCTAGATTTAATCAGCGGCATTTCAGTAAGTAACATTGGTCACCGACACGCCAAGGTCGTTAAGGCAATCCAAGAGCAAACTGAAAGGTACATGCACACAATGGTTTATGGGGAATTTATTCAATCGCCACAGGTACTTCTGGCAGAAAAGCTTTCTGAAATTTTAAATAATGGAATTGATTCGTTCTTCTTTGTAAATAGTGGTAGCGAGGCTACAGAAGGTGCAATAAAACTTTCAAGAAAAGCGACGGGGAGAAAAAAAATACTGGCATTTAAAAATGCATATCATGGTTCAACAACCGGTGCATTATCGCTTATGGATGCAGAATGGATAAAAGAAGGATACGGCCCATTATTACCTGATATTGAATTTATCTCCTACAATAACTTCAATGAACTCAACAAAATTGACAATGACACAGCTGCAGTATTCACAGAAGCCATACAGGGTGAAGCAGGTGTTTTATTACCAGCAGAAGGATTCCTGAAAGCTCTCAGGGAAAAATGCACTTCAACAGGTGCTTTACTAGTATTAGATGAAATTCAAACCGGATTTGGCAGAACAGGAAATTGGTTTTATCATCAGCAGGAAAAAATCACGCCAGATATTTTATTGATCGCAAAGGGTATGGGTGGTGGAATGCCAATAGGCGCTTTTTGCGCATCCCGCAACCTGATGCTAAACCTATCACATGATCCGGTACTGGGTCATATAACAACCTTTGGAGGTCACCCTGTAAATTGTGCTGCCGCTCTTGCTACCATACAAGTAATTGAAGAAGAAGGATTACTGGAACAAACAAAAAGCACAGGTAAGTATCTACAAAAATGTTTACAGGAAAATTTTTCAAATAATTTCCGTTGTTGTGGTTTATTAGCTGGAGTTCAATTTCAAACTCAGGAAGAAATATTAAATATTTGTAAAACAGTTTTACATAAAGGAATCTTAACTGACTGGTTTTTACATAATCCTTCTGCATTACGGATAGCTCCCCCGCTGACCATTGATATAGAAACGCTTTCTAATGCTGTTCAAAGCATTAAAAACGTACCTTTATACTAAGATTATCAGATACAATTGAGTCTTTAATAATTTATTGAATTAAACATTAAATTATAAATATGAAGTCCGAAAATATCATAAAACAAATCCATCATTTTCTGAATGAAATCTCAACATTGTATCCTGATATAGAGCAATACTCAGCAGAAATTGAAACCATTAAAAATTATTTAAATTCCCCTTCCGGCATTCATGTACATAAGTTAACCACTATTTTAAATGCTTTAAGTGAAAGAAAAGAGCAGGACTTTATAATTGACTATGCCGATTTGCATTGGTTGTTATCAGATTTAATTGAAATGCATTCTCTTTTCGATTCTAACACCCAAAAGAAAAATAATGATTTTAAAAAGACCTATAATTATTCGGATGAAATTACCTGGACCATTAAAAATTCAGGGAAAGTAACAGAAAGTAATGCTGCATTCGACCATTTATTTTTAGGAAATAATACAACAAGCAATTCTCCTTATTTTATTGATTTAATACAAGGTACAGATCAAATAAATTTCTGGACGGAACAGATTAAAACCGTATTCAGGACAGAGTATCATATCTATAATGCAACAGTATTAAAATTTAATTTCAAGACAGATCTATATTGTATTGGAAAACTAAATTCAGATTCTAACAATTCATTATATGTAACCTTTAAAGCAAAAATTGTTTCTTCCGAAAAAAACAAAATAGAAACTTCTCCTTTCTATCATGAACTGGAAAAATTAACAGGAAAAATTTCCAATTCTTTTTTAAACACTGAATATACTTTTCTGGATCATTTAAAAGTACAAGCTCTGGAAGCAGTTTCTAATTTAATAGAAGCATCTTCAGCTTCCATTTACTACTTCAAAGAATCAAACAGAATATACAACAATAAATTTAACTGGCAAATAAAACCGAATACTTTCAAGATTCCAATTTTCGAAAGCATAAGCTCAACGGATTTTTCTGACGAAGAAAAAATATTAGCTGAAAATGGTATTATTTTTATTACAAAATCCAATTCAAATAGAAAATATTCTGTAATAAACAACCACCTTTTTGAGAAATCACCATTTTTTAGCTACATGCTTTTACCGCTAAAATTGAACCAAAAATTATGTGGATTTATTGAATTTAATTTTGAAAATGCTTCGGGGAAAATCACAAATAGTAATATTAATCTGATGCAGAAAGTTTCGGATATGTTTTCCGGAGCTTGTTCAAGACAATATATTGAAGAATCACTTAGATCAAGGAATACTCAACTTGAATATTTTTCAGAGTCCCTTAAGCAGATTCATTTATTGAATATTCATCCAACAACACCGCAGGAAAGTATAATTGAAGATTATTTAAAAACCATTTTAAAAATTACCGGAGCAAACAATGGCATGTTTGTTGAACAAAAAAATGACAAATTCATAATTCAAATCAATACCGGAATCAATCCTTTTTCAGGTTCTTTTCAGGAATTCCTTGATAAATATAAAATCCTGAATTTTTCAAATGATTCTACAATGTTTAAAAGATTTTCATTAAATCAGGAAAATGAAGATATTCTTGTTTATCCTTTGAATCCGGCAGGTTTAGGGAAACCTAATTATTCCATTTTTGCTTATGATTTTTCAGTAAACGAAGAAAAAATATCAAATCCGTTTCGAAATGAATTATTTGAACTTCTTGCGAAGAAATTAGAAAAGGATTTAGCCTTGAGAATGGCCTGGGATGAAACAAGAATTCAGGCAATTGAAATTGCAGACCTGGCAAGGCTCCCTGAAGAATCCCCATTATCCATTTTCAGAAGTAATATTCAGGGCAAATTACTGTATATAAATCCTTCCGCTAAAGGAGAATTTAACATCACCTCTGTTGAACCATTGCCAAATGAATTATTCCCTTTTTTAACTCAAGAAAGTTATGATAATTCGAATCCAAAAATAATAATCAAATCTGGAAAACCATTTGAGGTATTTTCTACTTATGTTGAGGAAAAGGAATATTTTAATTTTTACCTAAAAGATATTTCAGCGGAAGTTACAGAAAGACAAAATCGTATCAAGATAGAAACTGCACATACAGAAGTTTTAAGCTTGGTTTCAGAAGCAGTTATTCGGTTAAAGAATGATTTAATTATCGCTTTTACTAATTCGGCATGGGAGATTATTACAAGATTTCCAAAAGATGAATCAATTGGGAAATCTCTCCTTGAGTATATTCATCCAGAGGATATTCAGCTATTAAATGACAATATTAAAAAATTAAATTATGAATTAATAAATGAAGTGAAATTCAGAATTAGAGTTCATCAAAAAGAATCGGGGTACATAATAGCCGCATTAAGTATAAAGTCAGGTATACAAAGTATTGAACAGAAACCAGAATTCGTAGCCTCTTTTTTTGATATTACAGCTCAGGCAAAAGCTGAGGATGCCATTCAAAAAAGCGAGAAGTATTTCCGCTCAATAATTTCTAATTCATCTGATATTATTCTTGTTATAGAACGCAAAGGTAAAATCCGGTTTTCCAGCCCTTCAGCAGAAAAAGTATTCCCAAAATCCTTCTTCCCGATTGAAGGAAAAAACCTTTCCATCTTTTTTAAAAGAAGGGATATAGAAAAAGCAAAACGCGAAATTTTAAATGCATTTTTAACCGGAATTACTGATTTAAATTTTGAGTTTAAAGTACAATTCGATAATGAATCAGAACGTGTATTTGAAATTAAAGCAAACATATTGCTCGATCAGGATCCGGTTAACGGCATCCTATTAACTGCCAGAGAAATAACGGAAAGAATAAAAAATCTTGAGGCTCTTCGAGAAAGCAGGGAAATGATGGAAATGATTTTGAACAATGCCCCGGTTGGAGTATTTGCTATACGAAAAGATCAGTCCTTATTTTTCAGCTCAGGAAATATTCTCAAACAATTATCCAACAGGTTTGCCAATCCTGAGGAAATGGATTTCAAAAATTCCTATCTCAGCAGGTTGTTCAATGTAGAGATTAATAATGCCAACACAGGAGTTACTAGTATTAAAACCCTTAAAATAAATGAAAGCACATTGGAGTTTTACTTTAATCCTTTAAAAGATAAATTCAATCAAACTTCTGGATGCCTGGTGGTTGTGGTGGATATTTCTGAAAAAATCAGTGCAATTGAAGCACAGTCTGGGATTCTGAAGGACCTTGAAGCTGCAAATCAAAATCTTAAAGATTTTGCACATATTGTTTCGCATGATTTAAAAGCGCCTTTAAGGGCAATGCACACCCTTACTGAATGGATTGAAACCGATTATGGTTCGGCCCTACCCCCTGAAGGGAATGCAAATCTTACTCTTTTGAAAAACCGAATTGAACATATGTATAATTTGATAGAGGGCATCCTCGAATATTCAAGAGTAGGAAGATTGAAAGAAAAAAATACGCTGTTTAATATGGGTGAAATGATTTCTGATTTGGTTAAAATGCTTTCCGTACCTGAAAATATAAGTGTTTTAGTTCCAGATAATATGCCTGTCATTTACGGCGAAAAAATAAGATTTCAACAGATTTTTCAAAACCTAATTACCAATTCCATTCATTTTTCTGATAAACCAGAAGGTAAAATTGAAATTACGTGGACAGAAAATGAGGTTTTTTACCAGTTTTCAGTAAAAGATAACGGTCCGGGAATAGAACCTAAAAACAAAGACCGTATCTTCCAGATTTTTAATACTTTCTCTATTGGTGAGAAAAATCCAGGGACTGGAATAGGTCTTACAATTGTTAAAAAAATTGTTGAGATTTATGGCGGAAAAATTACCGTGGAATCTGAATTAAACAAGGGATCGGAATTTATTTTTACCATCGACAAACAAAAAGTTACAGCAGTTATGGCTTAATTACTCATTTATCCTAATTTTAAACTAATGAATCAGGAACGCATATTAATTGTCGAAGATGATATTTTTGATCAAATGGCCTACAAAAGGTTTTTTGAACTAAATCATCCGGAAGTACAGTACCTGATGTGCAGTACTGTCCGTGAAGCGCAGCTTTATATTATTAATAAAGATTTTGATGTAATTATAGCTGATATGAAGCTTTCGGACGGAACAGTTTTTGATTTATTTCATACTGCTCTGAAATTAAATATCCCAGTTATTGTAGTTACCGGTGAAGGCGATGAAGAATATTCAGTACAGGCAATAAAAGCTGGCGCAGCCGATTACCTTATTAAAGACCGTGAAGGGAATTACCTCAAATTAATTCCAATTACTGTAGAAAAATCAATGATTCAGAAACGTTCCCATCTATCTCTCAAAGAGAATGAAGAACGAATCAGATCTCTTCAGGAAGCCTCTTTTGAAAGCCTTATAATACATCAGGATGGAAAAATTATTGATGTAAATGGTATAACAGAATCAATATTTGGATACAGTCTGGATGAATTGCGCAGTTGTTCCATTCAACTATTGGTTGCGGATGAGGACAAACAAACCCTTATTCAAAAAATAAAAACCGGTGAATACAGATTAAGCGAATTTACTGGATTAAAGAAAGACGGTACTCGGTTTTTCGTTGAATCGATTGGTCGTTCCTTTACTTACCTTGGCAGAACTGCAAGGGTAGAAGCGTTCAGGGATATAGATCAGAGAAAAAAGACTCAGGCAGAATTAAACAGGTTAAACCTGGTTGCCTCAAGAACCGTAAATAGTGTAATTATTCTGAATGCTTCAAATTGTTTTGAATGGGGAAATGAAGCCTTCGAAAAACTGAGCGGCAAACCTATATCACAATGGTTAGGTTCTCCCGCGGATGCTATTTTTGGATTTTCAAATCAAAATAACTCAGAATTAATTACATTATTGTCCGAAAAAAAGGTCTTTTCTTATGAGCATGAACTAATTTCCGTTAATGGTACCAAAAAATGGATTTTAAGTCAGGCTACTCCGGTTTTTTCGAAAAATGGGGAAATAGAGCAAACGATTATTATCCAGACAGATCTTACAGAAAAAAAGGCCTATGAAGATGCTCAGGTTAAGCTTCAAAACAGATTCAGGGTTTTATTTAATACAATAAAAGTAGGAATGCTTTTTGTTGATGAAACAAATATTGTTAGGCATTTTAATGAAGAACTTAAAAATGACTTTTTAGAATTTGCGGAACAAACCAAGGATGAATTAGAAATGACAATCCAGACAGCTTTGTCACTTATTTCCAGAAATTTTATAAGTCAAACAAATGCTGAGAAAAAGTTTTTTGAAATTAGCTTAAATAATGCTGATTCAGAAAGTGAAGAATTTGAATGCCCGGATGGAAGAGTATTTGAAATTCAGGCTTATGCAATCAAGCATGAAGACAATATCAGAGGACAACTTTGGCGTTTTGAAGATATCACAAGAAGGAAGCTACAACAAATTGAATTAATCAGAGCAAGGGAACAGGCAGAACAAATTGCAAACCTGAAAAACTCCTTTATATCAAACATGAGTCATGAGATCCGTACTCCAATGAATGCTGTATTGGGTATGACTTATTTGCTTGATGAAACAAAACTTGATGAAACACAAAAGGAATATATAAATTCAATTAAATTTTCAGCAGAACACCTTACCCATTTAATTTCTGATATTCTGGATTTTTCTAAAATAGAATCAGGAAAATTTAGAGTAGAAAAAAGTCTGTTTAATTTAAAAAATCTCATCAGCGAAATAACAAAACTTATTAGTTATAAACTTAAAGCGAAAAAAATAACTTTTGTACTGAATGTAGATAACCAAATTCCTGAATTGATTGAAGGAGATCCTTCAAGATTAAGTCAGGTACTTATGAATTTACTTGGAAACGCAAATAAATTTACAGAAAAAGGGACGATATCATTAGATGTTTCAATTAAAGCAGAAACAGTTAAAGAAATTACACTTGAGTTTGCGATTTCTGATACAGGAATTGGAATCCTGGAAAATAAACTGAAAACCATCTTTGAAACTTTTACTCAGGCTTCAAACGAAATCACCCGCAAATATGGCGGTACCGGTTTAGGACTTGCTATTTCAAAACAGTTGGTCGAACTTATGGGTGGTGAACTTAAAGTAGAAAGCCAGATAGAAAATGGTTCCAGATTCTTTTTCACCCTCCAGTTTAAAAAAGAATCCGATCAGAAAAACCAGGCTTCTTCTACCGGCATAATTGAAAAAAATCCTTCGGTATCGGAGAAACCACGAGAAAAACCACTGTTAGGCAGGAAAATTCTTGTTGCAGAGGACCAGATTACAAATCAGCTTCTGGTAAAACGACTTCTTGAAAACTGGGGTGCACAGGCAACCATTATGTCCAACGGACGAGATGCCTATGAAGAAGTAAAAAATTCAGATTATGAAGTCGTAATTATGGATATACAAATGCCAGAAATGGATGGATATCAGTCCTGTTCCTTAATAAGAATGCTCAGTAATCCAGAAAAATCCAACATTCCAATAATTGCACTTACAGCATCCGCAGCTAAATTTGAAATAGACAAATGCTATGAATCAGGGATGAATGCGTATATATCAAAACCTTTCTTCCCAAATGATCTTCTCTCAAGGATTTCAACGGTTCTTGAAGAATCAAAAAAGAAAAAGGAACTCTTAAAGCAAAAATCTAATGGCATTTCCCAAACAGAATCACTTCTGGATTTGAGTTACTTAGAAACATTTGTTAGCCCAGGAGATAATATGACGCAGTTTATCAGTGAAATGCTCAAGCTATTTTTATCCGAAACGCCATTGGATATGCTTGCTTTAAATCAGGCTGTAGATAATGCAGAATATAAGCCGATAAAAGACACTGCGCATAAATTAAAATCCACTTTAACCATGCTGGGCATAAAATCGGGGATTGATTTGGCAAAAAATATAGAACTTGATGCCATGAACAGGGTCAATATTCTGGAAATCAGAACCAAAACCAATCAATTGAATCGTATAATGACAGATGCTATTGGGGAAGCAGAACAAAAATTATTTGCTTTCCGCTCAACCCTTACCTCTTCCTAAATGGAATCTCCGTGCAAGAAGCATAACCATTTTCCTGTTTCTCTAGAATAAGGTTGTCTTCGCCATTACTCATAACCAAAATTTCACATCCGGTACCTTCAAGGTAGTGCATTCCTTGTTCAATTATCTGCATATTCAGTAAAACTGATGGAGCTTTAAATTCAAAAAGCACTTCAGGTTTACCCATAGTATTATAAACAGCTAAATCATACCTTCTTTTTTTTCCATTAATAAAAATAAGTTCTTTTTCAACACTCATCAAACCATAACTGATTTGATAATATATATTTAAATAACAAATCCATTGTTGCCTGACAAATTCTTCAGGGCTGAGAGCTATCCATTTTTTTCTGACCGGATCCCAGACCTCAGTCTTTTGTTCATTATTCTTCCGAACATTTAACTGAAAATCAGGGCGAAACATTACAACTCTGGCAATTCCAGAACTTCAATGTTGTGGTTGGTATAAATGCATATATCTGCTGCAATATTCAAAGCATTTACAGCAATTTCTTTGGCAGACATAGCAGGATTATTTCTTTTTAAAGCCATTGCTGCAGCTCTTGCATACATTCCTCCTGAACCAATGGTCATAATTTGATCATCCGGTTCTAAAACATCACCAGCACCTGTAATAACCAGACCTTCCGCGTTGGTTAATGCAATAATCATGGCCTCAAGCTGTCGCAAATAACGATCTGTTCGCCATTCACGGGCAAGCATAACAGCAGCTTTCTTAAGATTGGAAGGATATTGGGCAATTTTATCTTCCAGTTTTTCTAGCAAGGTAAAAGCATCGGCAGTAGATCCTGCGAAACCGCAAAGAATACCGGAATCACCGAGCAACCTGACTTTTTTTACATTGCTTTTCATTACAGTAGTACCAAAAGTTGCTTGCCCATCGGCAGCAATTACAGCCTTACCGTTATGAATAATGCCAACAACAGTAGTGGCATGAATCAATTCCATAAGATGATTTATTTAGAAACCGCCCGGTCTCTGACACTATGGCGGTTATTTCCCTTCAGAAAATCGTATACCTTTCCGAAGTTACTGTTCCTGAAGGATTTAAGAAAGGCAAGCCTTTCCTTTAAGTCGGATGCTTCTACCATTAGCTTTTGTTTGTCATAAATGGCATCCTTTCTTTCTTTAAAGTTCAGATCGTATTCCTTACTCATGACAATGGCCTCCTCAGGACAAACTTCCTCACAAAATCCACAATAAATGCATCGTAGCATATCGATTTCGAAAACACTAGGGTAGCGCTCTTTTACATCGTTTGTTTCTGCGGCTTGCATACTTATTGCCAAAGGAGGGCACGAACGGGCACATAAACCGCAGGCAACACACCTTTCCTTACCCGATTCAGCTACGAGAACCGGCCTACCGCGGAATTCAGCTCCCAGAATTACTTTTTTCTCAGGATAACTCAAGGTTACTGTCTTCCTGAACATATGTTTAAAAGAAAACCACATTCCCTTGAATACTTCAGGAAAATAAGTTCTTTGTAACATTGTCAACTTACGTTCGCCTTTATTTGCTGTAATGATTCCCATAAGATTCGGATGGTAAAAATAATATCCAAACTTCAACAAAGGTAGTACAAGGATAATTTACTTTGCATAGAATATTTATGCCCAATAAAGAGGTACTTCAGCAAATCACCACCTTCATGCTGGACATTGACGGTGTCTTGACGGATGGTTCTGTAATCGCAAGCGAAAACGGAGACCAGTTAAGAGTAATGAATATTAAAGATGCTTTTGCTCTGCAACTTGCTATAAGGAAAAAATACCGCATATGTGTCATTTCTGGCGGCAGTGCTGCGGGTGTACAAAAAAGACTTGAAAATCTTGGCATTAAAGATATTTATATGAAAATTCCTCATAAGCTTCCTGTGTTTCATAAATATCTTTTAGAACATAAACTGGTTCGCTCCGAAATACTTTATATTGGTGATGACTTACCTGACTATGAAATTATGCAGGAGGTTGGGGTATCTGCGGCACCTGCTGATGCTGCGGACGATATACTTGGGATTGCTGCTTGGGTGACTCAAAAACCCGGTGGTAAGGGCGCTGTGAGAGAAATAATCGAAACAGTAATGAAGGTTCAGGGAAACTGGTTGTCCAAAGAAGGCTTTGTCTGGTAATTCCAAGCCAACTTTTTTGAGGGATGTTGTCTGTTTTTACCGGCTATCCCGCCCGGCAAATGTGCTTATTTCTGCCATATCTTTTCTTACAGGGGTATACTGCTCTGGAAAATCCTTTTCCTGGGTTACTGATCCTACCTGTTGGTACCTTTTAATTACGGTAATTTTGATTACTGCATCAGGTTACTGGATTAACGACGTGGCGGATAGCAAAATCGATCAATTAAATAAACCTGAAAAACGTATTGTTGGTCCGTTAATTTCGGCCAAAAAAGTATTGACTGGTTATAATGTTGTAATTATTCTGGTTTTGCTTATTTCCATGTTTTTGCCAAAAATTTTTTTTCTAATAAATACAGTAAGCATGGTTACCCTGTTTGTGTATTCAATGTATTTAAAAAGGACAAGTTTATATGGAAATTTAACAATAGCGTCTTTATGTGCGTTACTCATTCTGGAATGATCCATATTTACAGGAAAAATG
>Ga0114981_10001678_pt1 | contig 14407 bp, 15 predicted proteins | sample S_140806_MF_Meta_FD_87028 | JGI IMG/M metagenome (GOLD analysis project Ga0114981, IMG submission 87028) | Freshwater microbial communities from Lake Simoncouche, Canada to study carbon cycling - S_140806_MF_MetaG | ecosystem: Environmental > Aquatic > Freshwater > Lake | place: Lake...
CTGCACCACGTCTTCGGCGAGGTGAACGGGCGCAAGGGCGTCTGGGGCCATGCGCTGGGCGGTATGGGGGCGATCACCCGGGCCATGGCGGCGGCCTGCGCCGAACAGGGGGTCGAGGTGCGGCTGGAGACGCCGGTCGCCGAGGTCCTGACCGAAAAGGGCCGGGCGGTCGGGGCCGTCACCGGGGCCGGCGATGTGGTCCGGGCTCGGGCGGTGGTGTCCAACCTGCATCCGCGCCTGCTGTTCGAGCAGTTGGTGGATGACGCCGTGGTCCCGGCGGACTTCCGCGAGCGGATCGGCAACTACCAGTCCGGATCCGGCACCTTCCGCATGAATGTGGCCCTGTCGGCACTGCCTGATTTCACCAGCCTGCCGGGGACGGGCGACCATCTGACGGCCGGGATCATCATGGCCCCGTCGCTGGCCTATATGGACCGGGCCCATGCCGAGGCGCGGCTGAACGGCTGGTCGTCGAAGCCGATCGTCGAGATGCTGATCCCCTCGACGCTGGACGACAGTCTCGCGCCCGTCGGACAGCACGTCGCCAGCCTGTTCTGCCAGCATGTCGACCCGGCCCTGGGCGATGAACATCGGGACACCGTGGCCGATCTGATGATCGAGACGGTCGACCGCTACGCCCCCGGCTTCAAGGCCTCGGTGGTCGGGCGGCTGGCGCTTGGACCGCGTGATCTGGAACGGAGGTTCGGCCTGATGGGCGGCGACATCTTCCATGGCAGGCTGAGCCTGGACCAGCTGTTCAGTGCCCGGCCGGTACTGGGCCACGCCGATCACCGCATGCCGGTTCCGGGCCTCTATCTGTGCGGCTCTGGCGCCCACCCGGGCGGCGGGGTCACCGGCGCGCCGGGGCATAATGCGGCGCGGGCGGTGCTCAAGGAACTCGGTCGCTGAACCTCCTGTCAGACCGAATTGCCTGTTGCCGATCGAAGGCCTAGCGTCCAGGCTCGACGGTAGGAGAAACGGACGTGAAGCGAGATCGATCGGGCGCGGGGCCGGCATGGGCCATCGGGGTCGCAATGGCGCTTGGCCTGATCCTGACCGGGGCCCCGGCCCTGGCCCAGACCCCTGAGGGCTTCAACTCGACCCGTCCGGCCGAACGGATCGAATACTGGCAGAAGCGCCTCAGCGAGATCAGCACGCACCTGGAGCAGCCGGACAGCCTGGCAGATGTGAGGCTGCTGTTCCTAGGGGACTCCATCACTGATTTCTGGACCATGGGAAACAATCCCTGGTTCCCGGGGGCACGCGGCGGCCGGGCGATCTGGGACGAGACCTTCGGCGGCCGCGATCCGTCCAGTCTCGGTTTGAATTTCGGCATTTCCGGCGACCGGACCGAGCACGTCCTTTACCGGATCCAGCCGCGATCCGAGGGCGGCCTGGGCCAACTGGACCGGCCGGACCTCCAGCCTGATGTCATTGTGCTGATGGTCGGCATCAACAACAGCTGGGACGCCGAGACTCCGGCGGTGGACAGTGTGGTGGCTGGCATCCGGGCGGTGGTCGCGGCGGTTCATGCGCGCAAGCCGGGCGCGCAGGTCGTCCTGCAGTCACTGCTGCCGACCAATGAGGCGGCGCGGAACCGGGATCTGGTCATGCCGGTCAATACAGCCCTGGCGGAGTTTGCCATGGAGCCGGGAACGTCTGATCATGTCCGCTATCTTGACCTTTATCCGGTCTTCCTCAGCCCTGACGGTCAGCAGAACCGGTCCTTCTTCATGGACGGTGTGCACCCGAACGAGGCCGGCTACAGGGCCTGGCGCGACCGACTGGTGCCCTTCCTCTACGGTCTGAAGGACCGCGGGGAGGCCTGAACCGACTTCAACCCCATCGCCGCCGTCCGTTTCTGATGGCCGCCTTGGATCCGGCGTATCGGGCCATTGGGAGTCGGGCCGGAGCCGTTTAGGCTCGGGCGATGTTCCTGGCCTCCATCCTGACAGCGGCGGTGCTGATGACGAACCCGGCTTCGCCTTCCGATCCATTCCCTCGCGCTACTGTCGAGCAGGGACGGCTGCTCGGCCGGCAGGCGGACGGCGTGGCCAGCTTCAAGGCCATCCCCTATGCCGCCCCGCCGGTCGGGGCGCTGCGCTGGCGGGCACCGCAACCCGCCGAAGCCTGGGCGGGCGAGCGCGATGCGACTGAGGTCGGTGAAATCTGCATCCAGCCGCCGTCGAACGGTGACCCCGGCGTCGGCCCCCTGCCGATGAGCGAGGACTGTCTGACGCTGAATGTCTGGACGCCGCTGGGGCGGGGCGATGAGCCCCTGCCGGTCATGGTCTGGATCCACGGCGGCGGGCTGAACAACGGTTCGGGCACGGCGGCGCTCTACGACGGGGCCAATCTGGCGAAGCGCGGCGTGGTGGTGGTGACGCTGAACTACCGGCTGGGTCGGCTGGGCTTCTTCGGACATCCGGCCCTGACGGCCGAGGCGGGCGGCGAGGAGATCGTCGGGAACTACGGGCTGGCGGACGTCATCGCCGCGCTGGAATGGGTCCGGGACAATGCCGCCGCCTTCGGGGGCGATCCGGGCAATGTCACCGTTTTCGGCGAGTCGGCCGGCGGTGTGATGGTGACGCGGCTGATGATTTCTGAGCCCGCGCAGGGGCTGTTCCACCGAGCCGTCGTCCAGTCCGGCCTCGGCCGGGACGAGGGCACGGCGACATTCCGGACGCTCGACGGGTCTCCCTCCCTCGAGGACCGGGGCCTCGCCTTCGCAATCGCGGCCGGCCTGCCTTCGGATGCCTCGGTCGAACAGCTCCGGGCCCTCCCGGCAGAACGGCTGCTGACACCCGCACCCAGCTTTTTCGGCGGCGATCTGATGGTGATTGACGGTCATGACGGCGGCGGCCTTGTCGGGGAGGATGTCGCCCCGGCCTTCGCCGCCGGACGGGAGGCACCCGTGCCCCTGATCATCGGCGCCAACAGCGCCGAACTCTGGCGGATCAAGCCCTCCGACCTGAGCCCCTACGGCGCGATTGAGGGCACCATGACACCGGAGGCGCGGTCGGCCTTCCTCGCGGCCTATGGCGGGCAGGACGGCTATGACGCCCATGTGCTCAGCGACCTGGTCTTCAACGAACCTGCGCGGCATCTGGCGCGGCTGCACGCGGCCAACGGGCATCCGACTTATCTGTACCGGTTCGATGTGGTGCCGGAGTCCGATCCCGAGCCCAACGGTGGTGCCCCCCATGCGTCGGAGCGGCCCTATGTGTTCGACAATCTGCACACCGTCGGCCGGCCCATGGGCGAACGGGACGCACAGGCGGCGACGGCGATGGCCGACTACTGGACGACCTTCGCGGCCCGGGGCGACCCGAACGGATCAGGCCGTCCGGTCTGGCCCGAGTTCGGGGCGGAGCGCGACCGGCTGCTGGAGTTCACCAATGACGGGCCGGTGGCGAAGGCGGTTCCATTCCCCGAACGGCTCGACCTGATCGCGGCCCTGCATAGCCGGCTCGACTGAGGCCGCCGGTTCAGTCCCCGTAACCCTCGTACCGCTGGCCCTGCGCCAGGTTGCCGAACTTGGTCGTATTGGCGTCGAAGCTCAGCTTGATGATGCCGATCGGGCCGTGGCGCTGTTTGCCGATGACGACCTCGGCCTGGTGCTCCAGCCGGTCCATGTCCTCCTGCCATTGCAGGTGTTCGGGCGTGCCCTCGCGGGGCTCCGAGCGGCCCAGATAGTAGCTCTCGCGATAGACGAACATGACGCAGTCGGCGTCCTGCTCGATCGAGCCGGATTCGCGCAGGTCGGACAACTGGGGCCGCTTGTCCTCGCGCTGCTCGACCTGACGCGACAGCTGCGACAGGGCCAGGATGGGCACGCTCAGTTCCTTGGCGAGGGCCTTGAGGGCACCGGTGATTTCCGACACCTCCTGCACCCGGTTCTTCTGGTTGTTGCCCTCGCCGACCGTGATCAGTTGCAGATAGTCGACGATGATCAGGTCGAGGCCATGCTCCTGGCGTTTCAGGCGGCGGGCGCGGGCGGCCAGTTTGGAGATCGACAGGCCACCGGTGGCGTCGATGTAAAGGGGGCTTTCGCCGATCTCTACGGCCGCCTCGCGGATACGGCCGAAATCGGCGGCGTCGATCTCGCCCTTGCGCAGCTTGTCCGAGGACACGCCCGAGGCATCGGCCAGGATGCGCATGGCCAGCTGTTCGGCGCTCATTTCCAGCGAATAGAAGGCGACCACCCCGCCGCTGACCGTCTTGCGGCCCTCGGGCGTCGGCTCCCAGCGGTAGTTGCGCGCGACGTTGAAGGCGATGTTGGTCGCCAGCGCGGTCTTGCCCATCGAGGGACGGCCGGCGAGGACCAGCAGGTCGGAGGCGTGCAGGCCGCCCAGCTTGGCGTCCAGGTCGTCCAGATGGGTGGCCAGTCCGGCCAGTTTGCCATCGCGCTGATAGGCCTCGCCGGCCATCTTCACCGCGCCACCGAGGGCGCTTGAGAAGCTGACAAAGCCCGAGGACGGCTTGCCCGTTTCGGCCAGGGTGTACAGCTGCTGTTCGGCCTGTTCGATCTGGTCGATGGCGGCGGTTTCGGGCTGCGGTGCCTCGCGCACGATCGCGCCGCCGATGCGGATCAGGTCGCGGCGCAGGGCCAGGTCATAGACCACCCGGGCATAGTCAGGGGCGTTGGCGGCGGGCGGGGCGCGGTCGACCAGATCGGCGAGATAGCGCAGGCCGCCGAACTCCTGGAAGGCCGGGTCCAGCTTGAACCGCTCCATCAGAATGGTCGGCTCGGCCAGCATGCCCTGGCGGATGTGGTCCTCGATCGCTTCGTAGAGGCGCTGGTGGAAGGGCTCGTGGAAATGCGAGCCGCGCAGGCGGTCGGACAGCCTTTCGAACACGGCATTGTCGAACATCAGCGAGCCGAGAAGCGCCTGTTCCGCTTCGAGATTGTGCGGCATCGACGGGATCGGGCCGGAGTCCATCGGCGACGGGAATTGGACGGGGGCGAAGGCGTTCATAAGGGGCATGTCTTAACCATGCGCAGGCCATGCGACATGCGCGGACGTAGCCGCGGCAGAGGGATAAGTCCGCGGCTCTGTGGATGCCCCGGAATTCCGTAGCCTGATCAGTTATGGTTCAGCTTGCAGGGCAGGGGTGGCGTTCGGCCATCCATTCGCGCATCGCCTGGGTGACGCTGATGTTGCGACGGTTCGCCGGGATGGAATTGAACCGTCCGAGGATGGCGTCGGGTGAAAACGACACCCGCTCCGGCATGCAGGTCGCGGGCTTGCGACCGGCCTGTCGGGCCGCAACCTGTTCCGCGCGAACCGTGCGAACCGCACCCTCGAACTCGCGGATGAGCCGGCGTGTGTCCGACCGGAGCATGGCGGTCGGATTCTGCGGAATCCGGGAGGCGGTGGTCAGGAACTCCTGGACCGTCATCGCACTGGCTGAAGTGGCGAACAGGGTCGCGGCGATGCCGACGACGAGCGCGAGTTTCTTCATGGTCAATCTCCCCGTACGGCCAAGCTTGGCCGTGCCTTTAAGGCGGTATCGCGGCCAAGAGAAAGGGCGCGCCCGGCTGGACGCGCCCGATCACTGACTTGTTATCAGGAGGCTTCGGTTCAGGCTTCCGAGCCGAGGCCGTCCTGCTGGCCGGCGCCGCCGTCGACCATGTCCTTGGCCTGTTCGAGGGCCAGTTCGCGGTCCTCGTCATAGGCGGCCTTGATCACGTCCTCACCCTTCGCCTGACGCTCGGCTTCGTCGGCCGAACGGGCGATGTTGATCTTGACGGTGGCCGAGACCTCGGCGTGCAGGCGAACCAGCACGTCGTGGACGCCCAGCGTCTTGATCGGGGTGTTGAGCACGATCTGGCTGCGCTCGACCTTGCCGCCTTCGGCCGTCACGGCCTCGACGATGTCGCGGGCGGCGACCGAACCGTACAGCTGACCCGTCTCACCGGCCTGCCGGATCATGACATAGGTCTGGCCGTCGATCTTGGAGCCGATCGTGCCGGCGTCGGCCTTGTTCTTCTCGTTGCGGGCCTCGATGGCGGCGCGATCGAGTTCGAACGCCTTCAGGTTCGCCGACGTGGCCCGACGGGCCTTGTCGCGCGGCAGAAGGAAGTTGCGGGCGAAGCCGTCCTTGACGGACACGACGGCGCCGATGGCGCCGAGATTATCGACGCGCTCAAGCAGAACGACCTTCATCTTATTTCACCACGTAAGGCAGGAGGGCCAGATAGCGGGCGCGCTTGATGGCCTTGGCCAGTTCGCGTTGCTTGATCTGGGAAACGGCGGTGATGCGCGAGGGAACGATCTTGCCGCGCTCGCTGATGTAGCGTTGCAGCAGTTTGACGTCCTTGTAGTCGATCTTCGGCGCGCCTTCACCCGTGAACGGGCAAACCTTGCGGCGACGATAGAAGGGACGGCGTCCGGCGGCGCCGGAGCCGGCCGGCGCGCCCGGCGACGGAGCGGTGGTGTCGGTCATGTTCCGGGTTCCTTAAAATGCGGCTTCGGCGGCGTCGTCACGCGGCGTGCGTTCACGCTCACGTTCACGCTCGCGCTCGCGGCGGGCCAGCAGGGGCGACAGTTCCAGGTCGAGTTCCTCGACGCGGACGGTCAGCCAGCGAAGGACGTCCTCGTTGATCGACAGCTGACGCTCGACCTCGGCCATGGCGGCGGGCGGGCAATCGACGGCGAGCAGCGAATAGTGCGCCTTGCGGTTCTTCTTGACCCGATAGGTCAGGTTGCGCAGACCCCAGTATTCGATCTTGGCGACGGTGCCGCCGCCGGCTTCGATCAAACCCTTGATGGTGTCGTTCAGCGCTTCGGCCTGTTGCGCGCTGATATCCTGGCGCGACATGACCGTGTGCTCGTAAAGAGCCATGCGGTATTCTCCCTTGTAGGACGTCGGCGCGAGGGGACCGGGTAAGTCCTCTCCCACGATGGATCCTGAAGCGGCGGCCGGGATGACTTCCCGAACCCTTTGGAACTCCGCGTCAGGACCGAAGCCCTGGAAAGGCGGCGCGTATAGGGGAAAAGGTCGGTCCGGTCCAGCCCCCGGTGCGCGTTCGACGGTTTGCCGAGGGCACCGCTTAATCCGGCCGCACCACCAGACAGGTGACCCGACGTTCCTCCAGGGCCGCGCACGCCGAGCGGGCTCCCTGCTCGGTCATGCCGGTGAAGCGCGAACGGTACCAGCCGCTGGCATTCTGAACGGAGCGCTCGGCCGCGGTGAACTGGCTGCGGAAGCGGCGGTTGACCTCGGTCAGCCAGTTTCGGGCGACCGTCTCGTCGCGGAAGGCACCGACCTGCACGGCCCAGCGGCCCGCGGGCTCGCGCGCGGGCGGCCGGGCGGGCGGGCGGGCGCGAGGCGGGGACGCGACGTTGGAACCACCGTTGAGGATGGCCGTCACATCCGCCGGCCGTTCAGCGGCAGCGGCGAGCTCGGAGGGGGGCGGGGTCACCCGGGCGACCGGCGGCGGAGGGGCGGGCAGGGCGGCGTAGGCGACGCCACTGGCAGGCGGAGCGCTGGATCCCGCCGCTGCGTCGTCATCCTCGCCGGCGGCGGCGTATTCGATCGGACCGTTGCTGTCCGAACCGATGCCGAAGCCGCGCGCCTCGAAGAAGGTCTGGGCCACCTGGATCGTCTCGCCCCGGGCGCGGGCGCGTTCGACCTCGAACCCCGTATCCATCAGGGCTGCGACATGGGCGTTGCGGCTGGCCGTCGAGCGGCCGCCGAGGACAATGGTGATGATCCGGCGACCGTCGCGGACCGCCGAGGCGGCCAGATTGTAGCCGGAGGCGTTGGTATAGCCGGTCTTCATGCCGTCATAGCCTTCTCCGTCACGGAGCAGGCCATTGGTGTTGCGATAGTCCCGACCGTTGTAGCTCCAGTCATGGAGGCTGAAATAGCGGTAGTACTGCGGGTAGTCGCGCATGACCGCGCGAGCGAGGATCGCCAGGTCACGCGCGGAGGTCAGCTGGCGGGCATCCGGAAGCCCATTGGGATTGACATAGCGGGTCTGGGTCATCCCCAGTTCGCGGGCCTTCAGCGTCATCTGGGCTGCGAACCGGTCCTGGGAGCCGCCGATATGTTCGGCCAGTGCCATGGCCATATCGTTGGAGCTGCGGACCGCCGTGGCCCTCATGGCGTCGTCCACGGTGATGGTCTGGCCGGCGGCGAGCCCCAGTTTGGACGGTGGCTGGCTGGCGGCGTGCGGTGAGACGGTGATGACGTCATCCAGCTTGATCTTGCCTTCGGCCAGGGCCTCGAACGCCAGATAGAGGGTCATCACCTTGGTGATCGAGGCCGGATAACGACGGCTGTCGGCGTGGCGGGCGAACAGCACCTCGCCGGATTCGGCATCCACAACGATGGCGGCATAGCGCGCATTGTCGGCCGATTGGGCGAGCGGCGGGCGCGTCGGCGTCATCGCCACCGCGACGGCCAGCAGCAGCGACAGAAGTCCGCGACGGATCAGGGCGGAAAGCGGCAAAGACAGGCCTCACAGGACGTTTGGCGCGACGGCGGCCCTACCACGCGACGCTGGCAAAAAGCTAACATGCGTCATTCCGGTTTCGTGAGGGTAAACAACCCGTCAACGATTTTGTGAACTTTTGTGCATTGCACCATTTCTGCTTGACGCGACTTCGCACTTGCATCATATGACCCCCTGTCGCGATGGACTCGCTCCTCGCGGAAGCATTTCAGGCGGTCCCCCCCGACCGCGAATTCATTCAGGAGGCCCTCATGGCTGACACCACCGCCGATACCGTCAAGAAGACCGTCGAGGCCGCGACGGAGACCGTGAAGAAGACCGTCGAAACCGCGACCGCCAGCGTCAAGTCGACCGCTGAAAAGGCCCAGGCCACCTTCCAGGCCAATGCCGAGCAGGCCCAGGCCGCCGGTGCCAAGGCGCTCAAGGACGTCGCCGACAAGTCGGCCGCCGGCCTGACCGAGCTGAACGCCCAGGGCAAGCAGAACCTGGAAGCCATCGTCGCCTCGGCCGCCGCCGCCCAGAAGGGCGTCGAGACCCTGTCGGCCCAGTCGGCTGCCTTCACCAAGAAGTCCTGGGAAGACGGCGTCGCCGCCGCCCAGTCGATGTCGCAGGCCCGTTCGATCCAGGAGCTGCTCGAGCTGCAGACGACCTGGGCCAAGTCGGCGACCGAAGCCTATCTGGCGGAAGTCACCAAGGCGACGGACGTCCTGACCGCCTCGGTCAAGAACAGCTTCAAGCCGATCAACGAGCGCGTCACCGCCTCGGTCGAAAAGTTCCAGGCCGCCCGCTAAGGCGACCGACCGCTTCAACAAGTGTCACCTGCAAGCGTACGAGAGGCCCCGGCGGAAACGCCGGGGCTTTTTCGTTTGGCCGACCCCACTGCGGGGGAGGGAGAATTGACGCAGCCCGCTCAAGAGTCACTGGACGCGGCTTCAATTCAGGCCATCATTCCCCATCTGAGCCATCGACTCTCCCCATACGGATTACGAATGCCGCCGTCCCGCAGGCCAGGTGAACAGAATGGTGGAGGCCTCGGGTCCGCCACGGTCACCGAAACCAGGCCGAAACTTCAGAAGCCCTCGCTCTATCGGGTGCTGATCCTGAACGACGACTACACGCCGATGGAGTTCGTCATCTATGTGCTGGAACGGTTCTTCCAGAAGGACCGCGAGGCGGCCACCCGCATCATGCTGCATGTGCACCAGCATGGCGTCGGGGTGTGCGGCGTCTTCACCTATGAGGTGGCCGAGACCAAGGTCGCCCAGGTGATCGAGACGGCGCGACGCCACCAGCACCCGCTGCAATGCACGATGGAAAAGGACTGAGAGGAACCTCCCCATGCCCTCATTTTCGCGTCCTCTCGAAGAGACCCTGCACCGTGCGGTGCACTACGCCAACGAGCGGCGGCATGAATACGCCACGCTTGAACACCTGCTGCTGGCTCTGGTCGATGACCCGGACGCCGCCAATGTGATGACGGCCTGCAATGTCGATCTGGTCGCCCTGAAGACGGCGCTGACCCTGTATGTCGACACCGATCTGGCGGCGCTGGCCACCAGCGACGGCGAGGACGCCAAGCCCACGGCCGGCTTCCAGCGCGTGATCCAGCGCGCGGTGATCCACGTCCAGAGCTCGGGCCGCGAGGAGGTCTCGGGCGCGAATGTGCTGGTCGCCATCTTCAGCGAGCGCGAGAGTCACGCCGCCTATTTCCTGCAGGAGCAGGACATGACCCGCTATGACGCGGTCAACTACATCGCCCACGGTATCGCCAAGAAGGCCGGCAGCAGCGTCGACAAGAGCCCTGCCAAGACCGGCGGAAGCCCCGAGGACGCCGAGGACGCCGCCGCCGCCAAGACCGGCGGCGAGGCCCTGGAAGCCTATTGCGTCGACCTCAACGAAAAGTCGCGCAACGGCAAGATCGATCCCCTGATCGGCCGTCACGCCGAGGTCGAGCGGGCCATCCAGATCCTGTGCCGCCGGACCAAGAACAACCCGCTGCTGGTCGGTGACCCCGGGGTCGGCAAGACCGCCATCGCCGAGGGCCTGGCCCGCAAGATCGTCAATCACGAGGTTCCGGAGGTGCTGGAAGGCGCCACCATCTACAGCCTCGACATGGGCGCGCTGCTGGCCGGCACCCGCTATCGCGGCGATTTCGAGGAGCGGCTGAAACAGGTCGTCAAGGAGCTGGAGACGCACGACAACGCCATCCTGTTCATCGACGAAATCCATACGGTGATCGGCGCCGGCGCGACCTCGGGCGGGGCCATGGACGCCTCGAACCTGCTCAAGCCGGCCCTGGCGTCAGGCAGCCTGCGCTGCATGGGTTCGACCACCTACAAGGAATACCGCCAGCATTTCGAAAAGGACCGGGCCCTGGCCCGTCGCTTCCAGAAGATCGACGTCAATGAGCCGACCGTCGAGGACACGGTCAAGATCCTGAAAGGGCTCAAGACCTCCTACGAAGGCCACCACAAGGTCCGCTACACGGACGGGGCCCTGCGCACGGCGGTCGAGCTGTCGGCACGCTACATGACCGACCGCAAACTGCCGGACAAGGCGATCGACGTCATCGACGAGGCGGGTGCCAGCCAGATGCTGCTGTCCGAGGCCAAGCGGAAGAAGGTCATCGGCCAGAAGGAGATCGAGGTCGTCATCGCCCGCATGGCCCGTATCCCGGCCAAGTCGGTGTCCAAGTCCGATACCGAGGGCCTGCGCCAGCTCGAGACCGATCTGAACCGCGTCGTCTTCGGCCAGTCGGCGGCGATCGAACAGGTCTCGGCGGCCATGAAACTGGCCCGCGCGGGCCTGCGCGATCCGTCCAAGCCGATCGGGGCCTTCCTGTTCAGCGGGCCGACCGGCGTGGGCAAGACCGAGGTCGCCAAACAGCTGGCCTCGACCCTCGGCATCGAGATGCTGCGCTTCGACATGTCGGAATACATGGAGCGGCATACGGTCAGCCGCCTGATCGGCGCGCCTCCGGGCTATGTCGGCCATGACCAGGGCGGACTGCTGACCGACGCCGTCGACCAGCACCCCCACGCCGTGGTCCTGCTGGACGAGATCGAGAAGGCCCACCCGGATGTCTACAACATCCTGCTGCAGGTGATGGACAACGGGATGCTGACCGATGCGGTCGGCAAGAAGGTCGATTTCCGGAACACCATCCTGATCATGACCACCAACGCCGGTGCCGCCGACAACGCCCGCGCCTCCATCGGCTTCGGCCGGGGCAAGGTCGAGGGCGAGGACGACAAGGCCATCCAGCGTCTGTTCGCACCCGAGTTCCGCAACCGCCTCGACGCCATCGTCGCCTTCAAGGCGCTGGACTCGGAGACGATCAAGTCGGTGGTGACCAAATTCATCATCCAGCTGGAGGCCCAGCTGGCGGACCGGAACATCACCATCGAACTGACCGACGAGGCGGCCGACTGGCTGGCCAAGAACGGCTTCGACGAACTGTATGGCGCACGGCCTCTGGCCCGGGTCATCCAGGAGCACATCAAGAAGCCGCTGGCCGACGACATCCTGTTCGGACGCCTGACCCGCGGCGGCCATGTGAAGGTCACCCTGACCGACGGCAAGATCGCCTTCGACGTCACCGGCCCCAATGCGGCGCAGGTCAAGGCGGTCGAGGCCCAGGCCGCCGACTAACCGAATTCCTCCCCCACCGGGGGAGGGGGACCGCCCGAAGGGTGGTGGAGGGGTCTCATCCCGAACGCCGAAACGAAAAAAGGCCCGGGCAGCGATGCCCGGGCCTTTTGATTGTCGGAGCGGGTCAGCCCTGGCGGCGGCGACCCATGCCACTGAGCAGAAGGGCCAGGCCGGCGACGATGCCGGTGGTCAGCAGCGGCTTGCGGCGGGCAAAATCCAGACCCGTGCGGGCGGGTTCCCGCAGATCCACCGGGGCCTTTTCGACAAGGCCGTCCAGCCCGTCGATGACCCGGCCATAGGCGTCGCGCGCCTTGCCCTTCACTTCGTTGAGACGGCCATCCAGCTGCAGCCGGCTGTCGCCGGTCAGGCGGCCGAGGGCGGACTGGGCCTTGCCGGTCAGGGTCTCTGCGGCGGCGTCGATGCGGGGGTTGGTCATGGGAGAAATCCTTGGGCTCGGGGAGGGGAGGGTGCCGATGGAGCGCATCTGGGGACGCCCGGTTCCCGCGAAAAGGGCCGGGGGACGCCGTGTCGCAACCCGGCGCGCTCAGATATTACCCGGATCATATTGACTGGCTGATTATACCCGGGTAAATCCAGTCGCCTGAACCGAGGATCCACCCCATGACCGTGCCCGCCGACCAACCCCTGTTCGCCTTCGCCGGCCACCGCCTGCTGGCCCGCGGCCCGGCCGCCGAGGTCGTCGCGGCGGTCAAGGCGGCGACCGATGCGGGCGAGACCGTCCTGGCTTTCGACGCCGTCGACGGCCGGGTCGTCGACCTCGACCTGCGCGGCGATCTGGCCGCCGTCCTGGCCCGGCTGTCTTCGGCTCCCGAGGCGGAAAAGCGCGGCCCCGGTCGGCCGAAACTGGGCGTCACCGCGCGCGAGGTGACCCTGCTGCCGCGCCACTGGGACTGGCTGTCCGGCCAGCCGGGCGGGGCGTCGGTGGCCCTGCGCAAACTGGTCGAGGGCGCGTTGCGCGAGGCCGAAGGCCCGGACCGGGCGCGCCGGGCGAAGGAGGCGGCGTACCGGTTCATGACCGCGATCGCGGGGGATCTGCCCGGCTATGAGGCGGCGACGCGGAGGCTGTTCGCGGGGGACGGGGCGGGGTTTGACGCGGCGGTGGAGGGGTGGCCGGAGGGGGTGCGGGAGACCGCGCGCGGGATGGCGGCGGGGGCTTGGGGGGAGAGGGAACGGGTGAGCGGGGCCTTCAGCTGCGATCAGGCTGTCACGGGATGACCTGACCCTCAGCGTCCAGCCGATCGGCGGAACGGACCACCCCGGCGCCTCGTGGCAGGGCCGTTGGCCAGTCTACGCCGCCCGGCGGGGCGAGCTCAGGGCAGGCGTTGAGGACGGCGCGGCGCTCGAAATTGTTGTGAACTGTCGCTTTCGAGGAAAGTGGTGCCCGCAGTGCGGTTGACCACCGATTTCCGTCCTCGTTACCGGCCGGCCGCCAGAGCGTGTAGACGAGGAAGGGTTGGGGCTTGCCGTCGATCCGTGCGATGCCGCAAAGCCCGCGCGCGCCATCCAGTCCCGCAGGCATCATCCAGTCCTGGCTCTGAAGCACGACCGCCCCCGGAATGCGTTCTGCGATGAGGGCCAGCATCGCTTCATCAGAGGGCCGGGCCGACTGCGGGTCGGAGACCATCGCCAAAACGGAAAGTCCGATAATCAGCATCGGCTCTACCCCGGGAAGAATCGTTGACTGACCTTCACCCGCGCTGTCGCCGTCGGCAAGTCCTCCCTTGAAGCGCGGCCTCTCGACAGACAGCGTCAGATTGGCAAAAATACCAGCAATAAGGGAACGGTCGAAGCAGCCAGTGAGGGTGTCGTCGCGTGAGCCTGACCACGAGCACTCTCTGGAATACAGGCGTGATTGCCCCGTATAACGTTATGCGTTATAGGTGCCGGTGATGATCCGCAGCTTTCGGGATCGGGAGACGAGGAAGATCTGGAACGGCGAACGTTCGCGCCGCCTGCCCGTTGAGATTCAGGACGTGGCGTTGCGCAAGCTGCGCCAACTGAACCGGAGTTTGAGGCTCGAGGACTTGCGTATTCCGCCCGGCAACGGGCTCGAGGCCCTGACGAAGGACCGCAAGGGCCAGCACGCGATCCGGATCAATCAGCAGTGGCGGATCTGCTTCCGCTGGAGTGAAGGAGGGTGCGAGGATGTCGAAATCTGCGACTATCACTGATCGTTTCGCCGGCATCGGCCGTCCTGAAGACTGGCTGAAGAACCCGACGCCGGGCGATGTCCTGCTGGAAGATTTTCTCAAGCCCCTGGGCATGAGCCAG
>Ga0114981_10001679_pt1 | contig 14400 bp, 9 predicted proteins | sample S_140806_MF_Meta_FD_87028 | JGI IMG/M metagenome (GOLD analysis project Ga0114981, IMG submission 87028) | Freshwater microbial communities from Lake Simoncouche, Canada to study carbon cycling - S_140806_MF_MetaG | ecosystem: Environmental > Aquatic > Freshwater > Lake | place: Lake...
CATCCATCGTCACGTATTTCGGACCGCGCATCGTGGCGTCGGCCGCCGGGCCATCGGTCGCCGGACCCGCCTTGCCGGCTTTGTTCACGACTACGGTGACCTTGCCGTCCTTGACCGCCGCGAGCGCGTTGCCGCCACGGAGCAGGGCGTAGACCGTGCCGTCCTTAGCTGTGCAGGCCGCACGCGCATCACCCATCGGCGTGTGCAGTGCATCATCGCCATCCTTCGGCAGGCCCTTCTTGCCGTTACCGGCGATGGTCGTGATCAACTTCGTGGCGAGGTCGATGCGGCGGACGCGGTGGTTACCGATATCGGCGATGACCATGAATTCCCGGAAGGATCGATGACACCGCACATCGGGATATTGAACTGCGCCTGGTCGGCGGGGCCGCCGTCGCCGGCGAAGCCGGACTTGCCCGTGCCGGCGAAGACCGTCGCGGCCTGCGTCTTGGGGTCGAGGCGGATGATGCGGTGCTGAAAGCTATCGGAAGCGTAGATTGAGCCGTCCGGCGCGATGGAGATATCATGCATGCCGTTATAAACGGCCGGCGAAAGATCCAAGAGCTTGGCGGGGGCGGGGAGCTTCGGGGTCTTGCCCGTGCTGTTCCACTTTACGCCGGAGACATACTCAATCTTGCCGTCATGGATATGGAAGATGCGGTTCGCAGGCTGGAATTCTACGCCGTAAGCGTCGCCCTTGGCGTCGAAGGTGATGCTGAAGGGCTCGTGCAGGTCTTCGGCGCCCGGGAGCTTGATGACTTCGATGGCGGCGAACGCCGAGGTGACGCAGGCGAGCAGGGGGAGCAGACGAAAGAGCATGCGATGTTCATAGGGTACAGGTGGCGTTGTTCAAGACCTCTGCGGGAAAATGGTTCGACCTCGGGCCCAGCACCTCCACCTTGGCTTTCCTCCTGTGCCTGCGCCGCCCCCATTGATTGTCCGCGAACTCGGCGGTTCCGGCACGCCGCTCGTGGTGCTGCATGGCCTGCTGGGTTCGTCGCGCAACTGGCAGTCCGCGGGCGTGGCGCTCGCCGAGCGCGGCCATCGAGTGCTGTCGCCGGATTTGCGTAATCACGGATCTTCGCCGTGGGGCGACGATTGTTCCTACGCCGCTTTGGCCCATGACGTTATTGCGATGCTGGACCGGCTTTCGCTCGGCTCCGTGCATCTCGTTGGTCACAGTATGGGCGGCAAGGCCGCGATGCGTCTCGTGATGGATCGTCCGGACCTCGTCGCCCGACTCACTATCGTCGATATCGCCCCCCGCGCCTATTCTGACCGCGTGCGCGTCGAGTTCGCCGCGATGAACGCCCTCGATCTCTCCGCCGTGAAATCCCGTAAGGACGCTGAGGAGAAGCTCGCCGCGCAGGTACCCGAATGGGGTATGCGTCAGTTTATTCTGACTAATCTCGGGCAGGACGCCGAAGGCCGCTGGCGCTGGACCGTGAACCGCGAGGCGCTCACGCGTTCGCTGCCGGAGGTCCTCGGCAATCCGCTGTCTGACGGTGAAACCTGGAACGGCCCGACGCGTTTCCTGCGTGGAGGAAAATCAAATTACATTCGTGACGAAGACCTCGCCACGATTCGCGCGCACTTCCCGCAGGCCGATGTCATTACGCTCCCCGATAGCGGGCATAACCCGCACTTCGAGGCGCGGGCCGGCTTCGTCGATGCGGTGCTGGCCTGATTAGACCAGCCTTTTTGCGGCAATCCGGCGGGCGAAGAAAGCCGCGGCCAAGCTGAGCGTAAGCAAGGCAACGAGCGCGAATATTTTTCCGGCGCGATTGCTTGGCGCCGGTTCGGCTGCGACAATCAGCGGAGATTCGTCTTCGGCGATCATCATCACCCAGCGCGGTTTCGTCGCGGGCTTGGTCTCGTCGTCGAGCCAGAGCACGACCGTGTGCGGGCTCATTTCTGGTAGGCGCAGCACGAACTTCGGCGACACCGGCGTCCAAGTCCATTCGACGACCTCAAGCTTGTACGACTTTGCGATTTCTTCGGCAGTATGGCCGAGCGGAGCGGCGGGATCGAGTTTCATCTCTGAGGAGAGGGACGGTTCTCCGGCAACGTTGGAGAGCGATGTCGTCTCCTTGCCGGACGACACCTGGAAGAGGCCTTCGGCGGCCCTGGTGAGCTGCGCGCGGTCCTGGATATTGAAGTTCGCTTCCGTGTCGACCGTCACGCGTAGGACGCACTCGCCGTCGGTGCGGAGCGTGAGCTTCGCGAGGAGGAACTCGCCGTTATGCGCGCAGACGAACAAGGGGAGCACGAGGGTTCCCCAGGCTACGACCCACTGGCGCAGCGCGCGGATCACTTGCGATTCCAGCGCAGCACGCGACCGAAGGTGTTCCACTCGGTCTCGAGGATGTTGCCGTCGAGGTCGAAGCTGATGCCGTGGGGCGAGGTCACGATGCCTTCGCGCCACTCGGCCGGGGGAACCCTAGGGGTATTCGTTTCCTTTTTGATACCCTTATCCTTGTCATCGGCGATGCGGTCGTTGACGCCGAGGGAGGCGACCATCTGGCCTTCCTTGTTCCAGACCGAGACGCGGCCGGCAATTTCAGCCACACACATCAGGTCGCCATAGAAAGAGGCGGACGACGGATTGCGGAGATCTTTGTTGGCGATCATCTGCGGGTTCGAGCCGTCGAGGTCGAGGTGGAACATGCGGTTGTTGCCGCGATCGAGGCAGAGCAAGCGGGCTGGCGAGAAGCGCACGTCGATGAAGATCTTGTGGGTATTGGCGAAGGCCTTGCCGTCCACCATCTGCGTGGGGCCGCCGAAGACCGACTTGAACTTACCGTCCTTGTCGAAGACGAAGATCCAGCTCTTACCGTAGCCGTCGACGAGGTAGATGTCGCCGTTCGGAGCCACGTCGCAGTTGGTGAGCTTCAGAGCGTTGACTGATTTGCCCGCTTTGTCCTTGGCCTTGCCCTTGTCGGCCGGGAAGGCGTCGGACTTGATTTCCATGACGACGGTGCCGTCGAGCTGGGCCTTGATGAAGCGCTGCTCGCCGAGCACCGCACCGTAGAGGAACTCACCTTCGGCGGACTTGCGGATGACGAAGCCGTGGAGCGACATCGGCAGGGGGAGGGCCTTGATGAATTTGCCGTCCTTGCCGTAGACCTGGATGCCGGCGTCCTTTTCTTGGACGCTGACGTAGATGAGGCCAGCGGAGTCGACGGCGATCTCGCCGTGGCCGTTGCCGATCTGGGCCTTGCCGGGAGGCGTGCCGAGGAAGTCAGGGACGAAGTCATATTTGGCTTCAGCGGCTTGGGAGAGAGAACACACGGCGAGGAGGGCGAGGAGGCGGAGGGTGGGCATGGGTGACTGAGGGGTAGGGGTAGGGAGAGGGGTAGGGGTAGGGGTAGGGTCAACAGGTGGCAAATGGATTTCGGCAGGAGTCTTCCCGTTTTCGGCATCGCTCTGGGATTGAATCCCCTGCCCCGACCCCTATCCCTACCCCAACCCCTAAAACTTATGACCTCCCTCCGTCTGCTTGCGGCCTTCGCCGCCCTCGTCGTCTCGGCCTCTGCCGCCGACGTCAAACTTGAGTCCGCCTTCAATGGCAAGGACCTCGCCGGCTGGAAGACCTCCGGTGACGACGCCTTTTGGACCGCTGCTGAAGGCGTCCTGACCGGCGAAAACAAAGAAGCCTTCAAGGATTACAAGAAGGGCAACATGCTCTACACCGAGAAGTCCTACCAGGACGTCGTCATCGAGTGCGAATGCCGTTTCAGCGGCGAGATCGACAGCGGTATCATGGTCCGCAAGGACGCTGCCGGTAAGAAGGACATCCAGATGCAGATCGGCGTCTCCCGCTCCCTGAAGAAGGACATGACCGGCGCTTTCTATATCGGCAAGTACCCTGAAGCTGGCTGGGCTCCGAAGGTCGCCACGCTGTGGAAGAATAACGAATGGAACAAGATCCGCTTCCAGGCCAAGGGCGACACCTACACCGTCTGGATCAATGGCGAGCAGGTCGTCAGCTACGTCGATGCTGGTTACCCCAAGGCCGCCCCGATCGGACTTCAGGTGCATGGCGGCGTGAAGATGAAGGTCGAGTATCGCAATATCTCGGTCGGCGAGATCAAGTAAGCTTCGGCTGAACAACGGTTCGAAAGGGCGGGAGCAATCCCGCCCTTTTTCGTGCCAAGGCGCCAAAGGGGCACCCCGGCGATTTAATGAAAGAAATAAGCCATTAATATTATTAAAAAGACTGATATCAATCATATGCTAGGCTTGGTTGGATAGAAGGCAAAAATGCATATTTATTCGCAACCTGTCGGACATCTAACTGTCTGAAAAGGTACCCACTTTAGCCCCATGAAACTCCACCGTAATTGTGAAGGAAATCACCCCGATGTTCTCAATGCGCTGAGTCGCCGAGACTTCATGCATATCGGCATGGTCGGAACCCTGGGTCTAAGTCTGCCGAACATGCTCCGGCTCAAGGCTGCAGCGATTCCCAGCGTCGAATCGTTCAGCGCGATGGCCGACTCCGTCATCCACATCTACCTGCCCGGCGGCATGGCGCAGCACGAGTCTTGGGATCCGAAGCCTTTCGCCTCGCCTGACTACCGTGGTCCTTACACGCCGATCAAGACTTCGGTCCCTGGCGAATATGTTGGCGAGAAGTTCGTCAACATCGCGAAGATCATGAACAAACTGACTGTCGTCCGTTCGATGACGCACGGCGAGGCGGCCCACGAGCGTGGTACGCACAACATGTTCACGGGCTACCGCCCGAGCCCTGCGGTCAAGTTCCCGAGCTACGGTTCTGTCATCTCGCACGAGCAGGGGTCGCGCAACAACCTGCCACCCTACGTCGTCGTCCCGAGCCAGAGCATCCCGGATCAGGGTACGGGCTACATGAGCAGCGCCTTCGGTCCCTTCGCGCTCGGTAGCGACCCGGCTGATAAGGGTTTCGCCGTCCGCGACCTCCTCGCCCCCAAGGATGTCACCACGCAGCGCTCAGACCGCCGACGCAGCATGCTGGCCGCCGTCGACGAACATTTCCGCGCCACCGAAAAGTCCGACGCCATCGGCGCCATGGACAGCTTTCAGCAGGCCGCCTACGGCCTCGTCAGCAGTGCCAAGGCCCGCGAGGCCTTCGACCTCTCCAAGGAATCCGACAAGCTGCGTGACGAATACGGCCGCAACACCGCCGGTCAGCGTTTCCTTCTCGCCCGTCGCCTCGTCGAGGCCGGCGTGCGTATGGTCTCCGTCACCTACGGCGGCTGGGACCATCACTCGAACATCAAGGGCTCCTTTGACGGTCAGGCTCCGTATTTCGACCAAGCTTTCGCCCGTCTCATCACCGACCTTCAGGATCGCGGGCTGCTCAAGCGCACGCTCGTCCTCGTGAGCTCCGAGTTCGGCCGCACACCGAAAATCAACGGGACCAACGGCCGCGATCACTGGCCGCGCGTCTTCTCGGTCGCCATGGCCGGCGGCGGCACCAAGGAAGGTTACATCCATGGCGCTTCCGACGCCCTCGGCGGGGAGCCCGATCGCGACGCGGTCGGTCCGGAAGATTTGGCCAAGACCATGTACCGAGTCCTCGGCATCAACGCCGAAAAGCGCATCATGTCGGATGGCGGACGTCCGATCGATATCGTCAACGGCGGTCGCATCATGACCGACTGGTTGGCCTGAAACGGCGCCTGAAACCCCATCCGCCCGCCTTTCGGTGCGGTGGGCGGGCCGCGCCCCGCTAAAACGTTTTTATGAATTTCCGTCACTTTGCCGCGTTCCTGCTCGCCCCGCTCTCCGCGTGGGCGGCCTATCCCAGCATGACCACGCTGAAGCCGCACGGCGGACAGATTGGCGCTGACGTCAAACTGACCATCACCGGGGCCCAACTCGAAGATTTCGAGGACCTGATGTTCTATACGCCTGGCTTTAAGGTGAAGAGCGTGGAGAGCCGCGCCGGTAACAAGGTGGAGCTCACACTGTCGATTGATAAGTCCGTGCAAGCCGGCAACCATGTCATGCGTGTGCGCACGAAGTCCGGCCTCTCGCACATGCGCCAGTTCTTCGCGAGCCCCTTCGCGAATGTTGAGGAGAAGGAACCGAACAGTGAGTTCGTTTCCGCCCAGCCGATTGCGCTCAACCAGACGATCGAAGGCGTGATCCTTGCCGAGGACGTCGACTACTACAAGGTCACCGTCAAGAAGGGCCAGCGCATCGGCGTCCAGGTCGACGGCCTCCGTCTCGGAGCGATTCCCAACGGGGCACTCGACCCCTACATCGCGATCCTTGACAAGGACAAGTTCGAGAAGGCCTTCTCCGACGACACAATCCTTTATCGCCAGGATGGTTATTGTTCCTTCACGGCCGAATACGACGGCGATTACTATGTCATGGTCCGCGAGTCTTCCTACCGCGGCTCCGCCAATTCCTATTACCGACTCCACGTCGGCGATTTCCGCCGCCCCGATGCGGTCTACCCTGCGGGCGGCAAGCTCGGCTCGAAGCTGACCGTACGTTTTCTTGAGTCGCGTGATTCCTTTGCTGAAGAAGTTGTCCTGCCGACCGAGAACGACGCCGAATTCGTTATTTATCCTAAGTCCCAGTCGCCGGCGCCGTCCGGTAACCTCTTCCGCCTCTCGACCATCGATAACACCCTCGAGCAAGAGCCCAACGATACGAACGAGAAGGGTACCCTCGCAGTCGAGGCCCAAGCCTATGCGCTCAACGGCATCATTGAGAAGCCCGGCGACGTCGATTGCTTCCGCGTCCCGTTGAAGAAGGGCCAGGTCTTAGAGTGCCGCGCCTTCGCGCAAATTCTGGGCTCGCCCCTCGACCCGGTCGTCAGCGTTTTCTCTCCCAAGGGCGCCTCCCTCGTCGGAAACGATGACGGCGGAGGCATGCGTCGCCTCGATTCCCGCTTCAAGGTCACCGCTTCGGTCGACGGTATCTACACGGTCCGCATCACCGACCACTTGGAGCGCGGCGGCCCTAATTTCGTGTATCGGATTGAGATGGTGGCCTCGCAGCCGAGCCTGACCTTCGCCTCGCCTGATTATACCGTTAACGATACCAGCTACCGCCAGTTCATGGCCGTGCCGAAGGGCGGCCGCATGGTGTTGCTCGAGAACTTCACCCGCAACGGAGTCGGTGGTGATTACCGCTTTGAGCTCAAGGATCTTCCTGCTGGCGTGAAGCTGCTCGAAGATGCCGCGCCAGGCGACCTGCCTGGTGTGCCGCTCGTACTCGAGGCCGCCGCGGATGCCCCCTATGGCGGCGCCATCGTCACGCCTCTCCTCCAGCCGAAGGATCCTAATAATAAAATCGTCGGCCAGATGCGTCGCACCTATGATATCGTGCGCATCGGTAATACCATCTACTATCAGGGCCTCGAAGACCAACTCCCGGTCGCCGTGGTCGACGAGGCGCCTTACTCCCTTGAGATCCAGAAGCCGGAAACCCCGCTGGTTCGCAATGGCGTTTTCAACCTGAAGGTCGTCGCTAAACGCAAGGACGGGTTCAAGTCCGCCATTCGTGTCTTCATGTGCTGGACGCCTCCCGGTGTTTCCTCGCTCGGCGAGAAGGTCATTGCGGCGGAAGCTAACGAGTGCGAATTCCAACTGAATGCGAACGCCAACGTCGACACCAAGGCCTGGAAGTTTGTGGTCCAAGGCGAGGCTGACGCCGGTAAAGGGCGCGTTTACAACGCTTCGCCGTTCGCCGAACTTACGACCGAGGCTCCTTACGTCGCAGCCAACGCCATTGCGCTCACCGCGCTCGAGGTCGGCACGCCCGGCGTGATGGCGACCAACTTCGAGGTGACCCGTCCGTTCGAGGGCGAGGCCGTCGCCCAGCTCGTCGGCGCCCCCGATACGATCCGCATCGCGCCCATCAAGGTGACGAAGGACACCAAGGAGCTCCGCTTCACCATTGAGACCGACGAGAAGTCGCGCGTCGGTAAGACCGCGAATATGTTCGTCCAAGTCGACATCCCGGTTGGCAAGGGCTTCGCCACTCACCGCATCGCGCTCGGCTCAATCCTGCGCCTCGATCCAGCCCGTAAAGCTGCGCCCGCGCCGGTGGCCAAGGTTGCCACGCCGTCCGTCGCCAAGGTCGCCGCCCCTGTGGCCGCCGCGCCGGTAGCTGCACCCGCCGCTCTTTCCCGGCTCGAACAGCTCCGCCAGAAGAACGAAGTTCCCAAGAACTGATTTTAACTATGTCTTTCCGTTATCGCCTCCCATTGCTCGGCCTACTCGCCGTCGGCCTGGCAACGATTGCTTCCGCCGCCCCTGTCGCCTTCGATGAAGTGCGCGCCATCTTTGAGGGTAAATGCCTCGAGTGCCACAATCCCGACAAGACCAAGGGTAAACTACTCATGACCACCCGCGAGGGCTTTCTCAAGGGCGGAGAAGGTGGCCACGCTCTCATCGGCGTCGACGTCGCCCAGAGCGAGCTCATCAAGCGCCTTACGCTACCGAAGGAGCATGACGACATCATGCCGCCCAAGAACGGTCCGCTGCCGGCCGCTGAGATTGATGTGATCCGCCGCTGGGTCGCCGAAGGGGCCGCCTGGCCCGCCGGTGTCGTGCTCGCCGCTAAGGACAAGTCGAAGGAAGAGGCTAAGGCCGAGCTCACGCAGAAACTCGCGACTCTCGAGAAGCTCGAGATCTTCCCCGAAACCATCAGCCTCGAGACCAAGCGCGACTTCCATCGTATCGTCGTCTTCGCCACCTTCAAGGATGCCACCACTCGCGATGTCACCGCCTTTGCCGACCTGAAGGTCGCTGACGAGAAGGTCGCTAAGTTTGACGGCTATTCCGTCCACGCCGTGACTGAAGCTGGTAAAACCGAAGTCGTCGCCGCACTCGGCGGTCGCACCGCCCGCATCCCCGTCGCGGTCAAGGACGGTCAGAAAGATCGAGCGGTCTCCTTCCGCCTCGACGTCATGCCGGTGTTCCTGCGCTCCACCTGCAATAGTGGCGGTTGCCACGGTGCCGCCCGCGGCAAGGATGGCTTCCGCCTTTCCCTCTTCGGCATGGATCCCGACGGTGACTACACCCGCCTCACCCGCGAGATGATTGGCCGCCGCATCAACCTCGCCATCCCCGAGGAAAGCACGCTGGTCGAGAAAACCGTCGGCTTGGTGCCGCATTCCGGCAACAAGCTTTACGACGCCGATTCCCAGTACAATAAGACCATCCTCGAATGGATCTCCACTGGCGCAAAGGATGATCCCGTCGATATCGCCAAGGTGACCGGCATCGAGGTCTACCCGAAGCAGATCGTCCTCGAAGGTAAGGCCGCCACACAGCAAATCACCGTCCGCGCGACCTACTCCGACGGCACCGATCGCGACGTGACGAGCCTTGCGCTTTTCATGTCGAACAACGACCCCGTCGCCTCTATTGGCAAGGATGGTCTCGTAAAGTCTGGCGATCGTGGCGCAGCCTTCATGCTCGCCCGCTTCAACGTCTTCAGTGTGACTGCCCAGGTGATCGTCATTCCGAAGGGCCTCGTCTACGAGCGTCCGAAGGCTATTGAGACTAACTACGTCGATAAGGCCGTCAACGAACGCCTGCACCGCCTGCGCATCGTGCCCTCCGGTTCGTGCACCGACGAGGAGTTCATCCGTCGCGTCTACATTGACGTCGTGGGCCTCTACCCCAAGCCGGCCGAACTTCAGGCATTCATCGCGGATAAACGTCCCGACAAACGTAAGCAGCTCGTTGAAGTCCTCCTGCAGCGCAAGGAGTTCACCGAACTTTGGGTGATGAAATGGGCCGAACTACTCCAGATCCGCTCCAGTATCGCTGGTAACAATAACGTCCCGCCATTCTACAAAAACGCGCTCCTCTACTATAACTGGATGGCCGATGAAATCGGAAAGAACCGCCCGATTAATGAAATCGTCGTCGAACTGCTGTCGGCCAACGGCGGCACGGTCTCCGTTCCTGCGGTGAATTACTATCAGAGCGAGCTCGACCGCCTCAAGCTTTCCGAGAATGTCGCTCAAGTCTTCATGGGCATGCGCATCCAGTGCGCCCAGTGTCATAACCATCCGTTCGACCGCTGGACGATGAACGACTACTACGGCTTCAACGCCTTCTTCGCCCAGATTGGCCGCAAGGCCACCGACGACCCACAGGAAGTCATTATTTTCAATAGCAAGGGCGGCGAGACGCAGCACTTCCTGACCAAGAAGAACGTGAAGCCGAAGTTCCTTGGCGGCGAGGAGCCTGACCTCAAGCCCGGCGACGACCGCCGTCGCGTGATGGCTGAGTGGCTCGCCTCTCCGCGTAATCCCTACTTCGCCCGCAATATCGCCAACATCGTCTGGGCGCACTTCCTCGGCGTCGGCGTCGTGGACCCAGTCGACGACGTCCGCGTCTCCAATCCGCCCTCCAACACCGAGCTTCTCGACGAACTGGCCGCCCACCTGACCGAGTATAAGTACGACGTGCGTAAGCTCGTGCGCGACATCACCGCCTCGGCTGCCTACCAGCGTAGCTCGAAGACCAACGAGACGAACGCGAACGACAAGCTGAACTTCGCCCGCGCTCAGGTCCGCCGCGTCCGCGCCGAGGTGCTCCTCGACGCCATCTCCCAGATCACTGAGACCCCGAACAAGTTCCAGGGCCTGCCGGTCGGAGCCCGCGCGGTCCAGATCGCCGACGGCGCCGTCTCGAATTACTTCCTGACGACCTTTGGCCGCTCCAAGCGCGAGTCCGTCGCCTCGAGCGAGGTGAAGACCGATCCGAACTTGTCCCAGGCGCTTCACCTGATGAACGGCGACGCGGTTAATGACCGTATCCGCCGCGGCCAAGTGGTGGAGAGGCTGATCGCCGCCGGCAAAAAGGATGACGAAGTCATCTCCGAACTCTTCCTCCGCGTCTTCGGACGATTACCCGCCGCGGTCGAAGCGAAGTCCGTCACTGCCGCCATTGCGGCCGACCCGACTAATCGGCAGCTTGTGCTCGAAGACGCCTTCTGGGCGCTGATGAACTCGAAAGAATTCTACTTCAACCACTGATCTTCCCGTTCGCATGTCTGCTGCCTTCCCTAGTTTCCGTTGGCTGACCCGTCGTTGCCTCATCTTGGCGGCGGGATTGGTCTCACCCGTTTCCTGGGCGCAGGAAAATGAGAAGCTGACATACGACGACCACATCCGGCCGTTGCTCGAGAATAAGTGCTTCTCCTGCCACAACCCTGACAAGAAGAAGGGTGGCCTCGAGATGACGAGTTATTCCGGCCTAATGAACGGGGGCAGCGGCGGCGCGGTCGTCGATGCAGGTAATCCGCAGGCGAGCCGCCTGTGGACCATGAGTGCGCACAAGGAAGAGCCCTACATGCCGCCGGAAGGTGCGCCGCTGGAGGCCAAGGACCTGGCGCTGCTTTCCAAGTGGGTTGAGGGCGGCGTGCTCCAGGCTAAGGGCAGCGTGGCGAAGGCCTCCAATAAGCCCAAGGTCGACCTTTCCTTCGCCGGCGGAGCTGGTAAGCCGACCGGCCCAGTGGCCCGTCCTGAAAACATCCTACTCGAGCCCGTCATCGTGACGCCTCGCACGTCTGCAGTTATTGCCATGGCGGCCAGCCCGTGGACCTCGCTTCTCGCGGTGGCCGGTCAGAAGCAGATTCTTCTCTACGACACCGATTCGCACGACCTCGCCGGTATCTTGCCGTACGCTGAAGGTTATGCACGTTCGCTGAAGTTTAGCGCCAACGGCTCGCTGCTTATCATGGGCGGGGGTCGCGGTGGAAAAATCGGCCACGCTATCGTCTGGGACGTCAAGACGGGCAAGCGCGTCACCGAGATTGGTAAGGAGTTCGACCAAGTGATGTCAGCGGACATCTCGCCTGACCACCGCAAGGTCGTCCTCGCCACCAATACCAAGAAGGTGAAGTGCTTCGACGTTGCCACCGGCGAGCAGCTCTACCTCATCGCCAAGCATACCGAGTGGGTGACCGGCGTCGACTTCAGTCCGGACGGTATCCTGCTCGCGACCTCTGACCGCAACGGCAACGTTTTCGTCTGGGAAGCCGACAATGGCGGGGAGTTCTATAATCTTGGCCAGCATAAGGGTAGCGTCACCGACCTCGCCTGGCGCGCCGACTCCAATATCCTCGCCAGCTGCTCCGCTGACGGGGTCATCACCACATGGGAGATGAAGACCGGCAAGCAGGTCGCCACATGGGGCGCTCATGGCGGCAATGTCCAGTCCGTGTCCTTTACTCCGGATGGCCGCCTGCTCTCGTGCGGCGCCGACGGTACTACCGCCATGTGGAGTATCGATGGCAAGCGCCTCGAACACGCCCAAGGCATCAAGCAGCTCGATCAAGTCGCCCGCGTCGTCGGCCTCTACGACTCCAAGACCTTCGTCTCCAGTAACTGGCTTGGAGAGGTCCGTTTTTTTGAGACCGAGACCGGCCGGGAGATCACCCAAGTTTCCAGCAACCCTCCCAAGATCGCCGATCGCGTGACGACCTCTGAGAAGCGCCTGACCGAACTTGAACCCACACTCGCGCCCGCCGAGGCCGTCGCGAAGGCCGCTGAAGGCCGCATCCCCGCCGCCGAGGCCGCATTGGCCAAGGTTAAGACTGAGGGCGAACCCGCTTCGAAGAAACTCGCGGAACATGAAGCTAAGTTCGCCGAGGTCACCAAGGGCCTCACCTATTGGAAGGGCATGGCATCCAACGCAAAGACTGCGGCGGAGAAGGCGGCTGCCGCCAAGGGCGTCGCCGATAACCGTGGAGGCCTGACTTATCTGGGACAGGAAATCGCCAAGCTGAAGCCTGCAGCCTCCGCCTTCCGCGCTGCCGAAGCCGAGCTTTCGAAGGTCCGGAACGAACTTGTGACCGCCCAGGCCAAGGCACGCGATGTAGCGGCCGAGATTGCTGCGCACCGCGAACGCATCGTCTTTCTAAAGGCCGCCCAGTTCAATGTCGGGGTCCTCACAGAACAAGAGAAGCTCACCAAGCTCGAGCAGGACATCGCCGATCTCGTGGTTGCCAAGGCGGACAACGAGGCCGCAAAGGTGACCGCCGCGGCCCGCATCGAATCTTCGAAGAAGACCTCCGCGCAGAACGAGGACCTGATCCCGAAGCAGCAGTCCGAGCTTGAATCGCTCAAGGCCGAGTTCGCTGCCTTGGACAAGACCCTTTCGCCGCTCCGTCTGAGTGAAGCCGAGGCACTGGGTAAGATCGAGGCCCAGCAGAAGCTCATCGATGCCCAGTCTGAAGCCATCGTACGCCTAGGCCAGGATCGCGATGCTGTCGTCGCGGTCGCCACGGCCGCGGTCGCTGCCTATCGCGATAAATTTACCACGCCGCTCCGCGCACGTCTCACCGAGGCTACGGTAAAGGTCGACGAACTGAAGAAGGTCGCCGACACCGCCAAGCTCGCCGCCACCAAGGCGAAGGCCGCGGTCGCCGCCGCGGCCGCGAAATCGAAGGGGCTCGCCCTCGCCTCCGTCAAGGCCGCCGACTTAGCCAAGCAGGCCAGTTTGAATCTCGCTACCGCGGATAAGGCCTACGCCGATGCCCGCACTTTCGGTGCCGTGTTCTCTTTCAGTTATTTCACCCGCATGAAGCAGACCGAGCAGCAGGTCACCGAAGCCAAGACTGCGCTGGCGAAGGCCCAGACAGGGCAGGGCTTCGCTGACCAGGAGCTCGTCGCCGCGAAGTCCATCGAACAGACCCTCGTCGCCATGCAGGCCACGGCTGAAGCCGCCGTCGTCGCTGCCGACAAGGCCGTCGAGCCCGCCGGCGTCGCCGTTGCCGCCATCACCAAGGAGCGCTCGAAGCATCTCGCCGAGCGCGAGAAGCTCGCCGTCCCCGGCGTCGACGCTGAGAAGGATTACGCCGCCAAGCTTCCGGCCCTGCAGGCTTCCCTGCAGAAGGCCAAGGATGGTCTGCCTGTGTTCGAGAAGGCGCTGGTCGCCGTCCGCGCCCAGCTGACCGAAGCCGGCAAGCCCGCCGAGGCCAAGCGTCACCTCGTGGACGCTGCTGCCAAGACCCTCGAGCTCACCAAGAGCGAAAAAGCCAACGCTGAGAAGGCGATTGCCGTCGCCCAGAAGGATATCCCGCTGCGAGATAAGAACCTCGAAGAGATCGCCAAGTCCTACGCCGAACTGACTCCACAGGTCGAACCAATGAAGGCCAAGGTCAAGGCCGCGCAGGATCAGTATTTCGCCATGCTGCCCAAGCGCGAAGTCGCGAAGAAGAATTAATCGATAGGGGTAGGGACAGGGGTAGGCGTAGGTGATCACTCGCTCAAAGGGAAACCGGAGACCGGATGATTGGCTGGGGGGGTTCTAGGTAGGGCTGACCGGCTCGGTCAGCCGCGGTTGAGCGGGCCGCTCAACCCTACCAAATGCACCGCAGCATGCTTTCCGGTTTCCGGTCTCCCTTTGCACGCTGATGCATCCCCGCAGG
>Ga0114981_10001685_pt1 | contig 14372 bp, 11 predicted proteins | sample S_140806_MF_Meta_FD_87028 | JGI IMG/M metagenome (GOLD analysis project Ga0114981, IMG submission 87028) | Freshwater microbial communities from Lake Simoncouche, Canada to study carbon cycling - S_140806_MF_MetaG | ecosystem: Environmental > Aquatic > Freshwater > Lake | place: Lake...
ACATCGCGCTTCCGACCGCGCCCATCAAGAAGCTGTACCCGTTCGCGGTCCCAAGCACGCGTCCGCGGAGGTTGTCGGGCGCGAGCGCCTGAAGCATCGACTGAAGCGGGATGATGTAGAAGCCCGCGACGATCCCGGTCAGCGCGAGAAGCCCCATCGTCAGTCCGAAGTTCGGCGGCGCGAGCCCGAGCAGGACGAACGACAGCGCGAGTCCGCCCGCGCCCGCGGGCACGAACAGCCAGCGCCGCGCGGGACTGTCGAGATACGCCGCGAGCACGCAGCCGACGCCGATCGCAACGCCGAGTCCCGCCTTGAGCAGCGCCGTCTCGTTGTCCTTGACCGCGAGAAAGCTCGAGTAGTCGGGCAGGATCAAGAGCACCACCGACGCCACGAAGTAGAAGAACGTCCACGCCGCGCACACCGCGAGGAGCGGCGACTTGGCCATCTCGCGCAGCGTCGCGATGTAGGTCGAGAACGGATTGAGATCGACCGGCAGCGACGGATTCTGCGGCTTGAGCTTCGGCAGCGTGAGGCAGGTGAGGAACCCGAGCACGACCGCGACGGCCATCGCGATGCCCGGATGCCACGCGGCGATGCCCGTCGGACTGCCGTCGACAAAGCTGTCCTTCCAGTCGGTCACGACGATGCCCGCGACGATGCCGCCGACGATCACCGCGACGTTGGTCGCCATGTTGAGGATGCCGTTCGCGCGCGAGAGTTCCTTCTGGTCGACGAGCTCCGCGATCATGCCGTACTTCACGGGGCCGAAGAACGAGCTCACCGTCGCGAACGCGACCAGCGCGGCGATCGCGCCGTACGCCGAGCCGCGCGCGAACTCGATCGCGCACAGCGCGCACACCGCAAGCGAAAGCGTCTTGAGGATGACCGTGATGCGCGACTTCGAGTAGCGGTCCGCGATGCGCCCGCCGAACGCCGACAGCAAGATGAACGGCGCGGAGAAGATCACCGCGATCAGCCCGCTGCCGCCCTCGCCGAAGACCTTCTCCCACGGGCCCGCGACCGCGGCCGCGAACACGATCGTGTCCTTGATGATGTTGTCGCTCGCTGCCTCGAAAAACTGCGTGAACAGCAGCGAAATGAAGCCGCGGTTCCACAGCGGCGCGCGTGCCGGCATCGGCTCGCTTTCGCTCATCGGTCGCTCGATTCGCGCTTGGATTCCCGCTTACCTTCGCGCACGCCTTCGGGCGTCGCGACCGCGGTCACGCGCGCATCCGGCCGACCCTTGCCGGGAATCCAGGCAGGCGCGGGCTCAGTGAACGCGCGCAGCACCGTCTGCGGTTCCTTCGGCCGGCCCGTCGCGGGATCGGCGAGCTCACCGCCCGCGATCTTGAGGATCGCGTCCGCGCCTTCGACCGCGTAGCCAAACGCGCAGTACTGCCCGTCGAGCCGCGCCGTCGCCTCGCGCGATAGGCAGATGAACCACTGGCTGCCCGCGCTGTCGGGCCAATCGCTGCGCGCCATCGACACGACGCCAAAGTCGTGGAGGAGCTTCGACGGCTCGAGCGGCAGGTCGTAGCCAGGACCGCCATCGCCCGTGCCCGTCGGGTCGCCGCCCTGGATCACGAACGGCTTGCCGTTGCGGTCCGCAGGCACGATGCGATGCACGATCGTCCCGTCGTAGAAGCTCTTCTGCGCGAGCTCGACAAAGTTGCGCGCGGTGTTCGGTGCCTCGTCGGGCCGCATGGCAAAGCGGATGCGCCCCGCGGTCGTCTCGAACACGACATCGAGGTCGCGCGCGAGGCGGAAGCCTGAGAGCGGCGTCGGATCCGACTTCGCCCACGACGCCTGCAGCTTCGCGTGCGCTTCGTTCTTCGGGTCGAGCAGCGTCTCGCCCCAGCCGATCACGCGCGTGTACGCGGTCTTGCCGTCAGGGCGCAGATCGCTTGTCGTGCGGATCGCCGGCCGCGGATTGAGCGGAATCACCAAGAGCGGCGCGCCCTCAGGCGAACCCGCCACGACCGCCTGCACGCGGACCACGCCGCCCGCCTCGCGGATCTTGGGAAACAGCACCGTCAGGTCGATGTCGCCCGCGGGCGCGGTCGCGCGCCCGAGCTCCGCCGCGTCCTTGTCGAGCAGCACGAGCTTGCACGGCTGGTCGACGTCCGACAGCCGCACGACCATCGGGCCGGTCGGCTTGGCGAACTCCGTCTTGGGGGTGAGGGTTGCGGAAGTCATCACGGCCGATGCAAGCAGGAGCGCGGCGGGCATCCCCGCATTATGCCGAGCGGCTTCCGATCGTGCGCCTGTCCCGTACTATCCGACCATGGCGTCCACTGTCGACCCGAAGACCGCTCGCATCGTCCGCTCGACCATCAAGGTCGGCCTCGAGATCCACATCGAGCTCGCGACCCGCACCAAGATGTTCACGCGCGTCCCGAACGCCGCGCACCCGTCGCACTACGACGAGGCGCCGAACACGCTCATCGATCCCGTCGTGTGCGCGCTGCCCGGCGCACTGCCCGTGATGAACAAGGCCGCCGTCGAGATGTCGATGATGGTCGGCATCGCCCTCGGCTGCCAGATCGCGGGCTATTCCAAGTGGGACCGCAAGAACTACTACTACCCCGACCTGCCCAAGGGCTACCAGATCTCGCAGTACGACCTGCCGCTCTGCCATGACGGCCATGTCGAGATTCCCGCCGTCGCGGGCGGCATGCGCGGGATCGGCATCATCCGCGCGCACCTCGAGGAAGACACCGGCAAGCTCGGCCACGAGCTCCCCGGCGGCCACGAGTACGCGGGCTCGCTCGTCGATCTCAACCGCGCGGGCACGCCGCTGCTCGAGGTCGTCACCGCGCCGGACTTCGACTGCGCCGACGACGTCGTGACTTTCGCCGAGGAGCTTCGCAACATCTGCCGCTTCCTCGGCGTGACCGAAGGCATCATGCAGAAGGGCCACATGCGCTTCGAGCCGAACATCAACATGGTGCTCGAGCTGGAAGGTGGCGAGACGATCAAGACGCCCATCGTCGAGGTCAAGAACCTCAACAGCTTCCGCGCCGTCAAGGGCGCGATCGAGCACGAAGCCGTGCGCCAGGTCGAGGAGTGGCGCGCGACCGGCCGCGTCATGGGCCGCGGCATGAAGCAGACGCGCGGCTGGGACGACATCGCGCTTAAGACCGTCCTCCAGCGCGAGAAGGAAGACGCGCACGACTACCGCTATTTCCCCGAGCCCGACCTCGTGCCGGTCGAGGTGAGCGCCGCGTGGCGCGACGAGGTCGCCGCGCGCGTGCCCGAGCTGCCGATGGCGCGCCGCAACCGCTATCTCGCTGCGTACGGACTCGCCGACATCGACGTGCGCAATCTCGTCGATGACCGCGACACGTGCCTCTTCTTCGAGGCGTGCGTCAAGGCCGCGATGGCCACGGGTGCGTTCAAGAGCGAGAAGGACGCGGGATACGCCGCAGGCAAGCTCGTGCTGAACATCGGCGCCAAGCATGCGAACGAACGCGGTGTGGCCGTGCATGCCGTCGGCATCGCCGCCGAGCAAGTCGCGGGAATCCTCGCGCTGCGCGAGCAGGGCACCGTCGGCGCGCAGTCGGTCGATGCGCTCTTCGGCGCGCTCATCGGCAGCGGCGACACCGCGCTCGCAGTCGCGGAGCGCAGCGGTTTCGTGATGGTGCGCGACGAAGGACAGCTGCTCGCCTGGGTCGACGCCGCGATCGCCGCGAACGAAGCCGCCGCCAACGACGTGCGCGCCGGCAAGATGGCCGCGATCGGTCGCATCGTCGGCTCGGTGATGAAGCTCTCCGGCGGCAAGGTCGATGCGAAGAGCGTGAACGACGCGATCAAGTCGCGTCTTGGCCAGTGAATGGAGCCACGCAGATGACAGAAGACCGCCTTCATGAAGACATCGAGAAGGTGCTCGTGCCGAGCGCCGCGATCGCCGCACGCGTGCGCGCGCTCGCCGCGACGATCGGCGAGGACTACAGCCACGCCGACGGCCGCCTGACCGTGGTCCCCGTGATGACGGGCAGCCTGCTGTTCGCGGCCGATCTCGTGCGCGCGCTGCCGCAGCGGCGCATGCGCATCCAGCTTACGACGGTCTCAAGCTACGGCGGCACGGCGACCGCGTCACGCGGCAGTTCGATCGTCGGCGCGCTGCCCAAGCATCTCGAGGGGCATCACATCCTCATCGTCGACGACATCCTCGATTCGGGCGGCACGCTGCGGCTGCTGCGCAGCGAGTTCATGGCGCGTGGTGCGGCCGACGTGCGCGCGTGCATGCTGCTGCGCAAGCGCATTCCGAGCGCGATGAACACGCCGTGCGAGTATGTCGGATTCGACATCGATGACGAGTTCGTCGTGGGCTACGGGCTCGACTACGACGATCTCTATCGCAATCTTCCGTACGTCGGAACGCTCCGCAAGGAAGCGATCGGCCGGGAGTCGCGCGCGTGAGCGATCCCGCGCCTGACCGTATTGCGGCCGCGCCTGCCGCCGTCCCCACCACCCAGCACATCCCGCACGCGCTGCAGGCCGTGCTTGGGCCCGATGAGGTCATCGTGCTGCTGCTTCGGCCGAGTGTTCTGTACATCGTGCTGTCGTCGCTCGGGACGCTCGTCGCGAGCCTGGTGATCGGGCTTGTGATCGCGTACGCCGCGCACTTTCCGTGGAGTCCGTGGAAGGAGTCGCACGCCGTGCTCTTTGGCGGCGGCCTCGCGTGCATGCGCCTTGCCTGGGCGTGGCTCGACTGGATCAACCACGCGTACGCGCTCACCGATCGCCGCGTGATCGCGCGCCGCGGCATCCTGCGCACCGCGCTCTACGAAGCGCCGCTCACGCGCATCCAGAACACGATCGTCGTGCAGAGCATGCGCGAGCGCCTGTGCGGACTCGGCACGCTTGGTTTCGCGACTGCCGGCCGTGGCACGTTCGATGCATTCTGGGAGTCGATCGCGTCGCCGTTCGAGGTGCACCGCAAGGTGCTCGAGACGATCCAGCGCTACGGGCGTAGGTGATTCGCCGCGCGGCTCACGAGCGCAGGTGTGCGATCCGCGCGCGCGGGTTCTCGCTGGCGCGGCCGATTTCCGAGAGCAGCTGCTTGGTGAGGTCGTTCGGTTCCTTCGGTGGAACGATCTGGATCACCACGAACAGGTCGCCCGCAGGCTTGCCGCCCGCCGCGGGAATGCCCTTGCCCGCGATGCGCATCTTCTTGCCGCTCGGAGTGCCTGCAGGAATCTTGAGCGCGACGGTTCCACCAGTCGGCAGCGGAGCATCGACGGTCGCGCCGAGCGTCGCCTCGACGATCGACAGCGGAAGGTCGTAGGACAAGTCGCGTTCGTCGCGCGTGAGCCACGCGTGCGCGTCGGCGTGGATGCGCACGACGACATCGAGGCGGCCGGCAACCGACAGCAGCTCGCCGTCTTCGGCGCCGACCGGGATGTCGAGCTCGTAGCGCTGGTTGTCGATCGTGATCGGATGCTTGCCGCCGCGGATGAGCTTCTCGAGCGGGACCGCGATCTCGTACTCGGCGTGCTCTTGGCGTCGCGCGCGCGCGCCTCGGCCTCCAGCTGATCCCGCACCGCGCGGACCACCACGCCCGCCGCCGAAGATGTCGCCGAAGATCGACTCAAAGGTCGCGTTGTCGGAGGTCGTCCACTGCTCGTTGCCACGCGGCTGGCCGCGCGTTGCGCCGGCCCAAGGGTTTTGCGCATGTGGCCCCTGCGCGTTCTGCGCGCCGGCCTGGCCGCCGCCCGCCTGCCCGCTACCCGACGCGAACGACTCGGTCGTCCCACCCACGCGGATCCACTCGTCGTACTGCTTGCGCTTGTCGTCGTCGGACAGCACTTCGTACGCCTGCTGGACCTCGGCAAAGCGCGCGGCCGCGGTCTTCTCCTTGTTGCGGTCGGGGTGGTACTGCAGCACGAGCTTGCGGTGCGCGCTGCGGACGTCCGCCGCAGTGGCGGTCCGGCTCAAACCAAGGACTTCGTAGTAGTCGCGCGCAGGCATGGGCGGTGAGTATAGAACGCTCCGCGCAACGAAACCGAGCGCGCACGTGCGCGTAGGATGCGCCCGATGTCGAGCGAGAACGCCCCTCGCGCCGGAAGCGGCGCCAAGCACTGCGAAACGCGGCACCCTGCGGTGGCGCTTTCACTGCCTGTGATCGCCGGCGGCGGCTCGGGCGAGCACGCACCGAAGGGTTCCCGCGCCCCGCATTCAGGCATGGGCTGGCGCCGCGCCACCGTGCTCATCGTGATCCAGCTGCTCATGGTCGCGCACGTCGTGCAGTGGCTGTGGACCGGCAGCACGATCAAGCCCATCGAGCCTTCGGAGACGATGGAGACGACCAAGGACGGCATCATCACCGTCGGCACGATCTTCTTCGTGCTCGCGCTTGCGTCGACCGCGGTCCTCGGCCGCTGGTTCTGCGGCTGGGGCTGCCATGTGGTCATGCTGCAGGATTTCTGCGGCTACCTCATGAAGCGCGCCGGCATCCGCCCGAGGCTCTTCCGCTCGCGGCTGCTGCTGTGGCTGCCGCTCGCGCTCGCGACGTACATGTTCCTGTGGCCGGTGGTGTATCGCTTCGCGATCGCGCCCTTCACGCGGCCCGAACTGCGCTGGCCGGGCTTCAGTGCGAGCCTCGTCACCAATGAGTTCTGGGCGACGTTCCCAGGCGTCGCGATCGCGGTGCCGTTCCTGCTCGTGTGCGGGTTCCTCACCGTGTACCTGCTCGGCGCGAAGGGCTACTGCACCTACGCGTGCCCATACGGCGGATTCTTCGCGCCGCTCGATGAGCTCGCGCCCGTGCGCATCCGCGTGAGCGACGCGTGCACGCAGTGCGGCCACTGCACGGCGGTCTGCACCTCGAACGTGCGCGTGCATGAGGAAGTCCGCGACTTCCGCATGGTCGTCGACCAAGGCTGCATGAAGTGCCTCGATTGCGTGAGTGCGTGCCCCGAGCAGGCGCTGCGCGTCGGCTGGGGCGCGCCTGCGTTCATGGCCAAGCGCGCGAGCGATGCGCCCGCGCGGCCGAGCAAGTGGGATCTCTCGTGGAACGCCGAGCTCGCGCTCGCCGCCGTCGCGATCGCGAGTTTCTTCGCAGTCCGCGGCGCGATCGGCGTGCCGCTGCTGTTTGCGTCGGGAATCGCCGTGTGCGCCACGTACCTCGCCTGGATGCTCGCGCAGATCGTCACCGCGCCCGACGTCCGCCTGCACCGCATGCAGCTCAAGCGCGCCGGACGCGCGACGGGGCAGGGCATCGCGGTCGCGCTCGTCGCGCTCGCGGCGCTCGCCGCGGTCGCGGGGATCGGCGCGATCAACACGCTCTTCGCGCTTGCCGAGAACGACGAGGCGCGCGTGACGGCTTCGGCCCAGGTCGTCCTCGGCGGCGCGGGCACCAAGGTCGACGAGGCGAATCTCGCGCTCGCATCGCGCGCGCGTGGGCGCTACGAGCACGCGCTCGCGTGGAGCGAGACCGTCGGCATCGCCGCGCCGATCCGCCAGGGCGTCGAGTCGCGCATCGCGTGGCTCGACGCGGTTGCAGGCGATTTCAAGCACGGCGAGCAACTTCTCCGCGCGGCCGCCGCGCGCGACGGCATGAACGAAGGACTCGCCATCGGCATCGCGCGGCTGATCCGCGGCAGCGGCGATGCGCAGGGCGGCAATGCCTTCGCGCTCGCTCAGTACGAGGCGAATCCAGCGTGGCATGGCCTGCGCGAGGAACTCGTCGGCTGGCTGCTCGCCGATGAATCGCGCGCCGAAGCGCTTGCCGTCACGCGCTCGGCGATCGCACGCGATCCGAGCGACGTCGGCGCGCAGCGTCGGTTGTCCGCGATCCTCGCCGAGTCGCTCGATCCCGAGCAGGTGCGCGAAGGCATCGCGCTGATCGACCGGCTTCTCCAGTCCGATCCGAACAACGCTCCCGCGCTGGCGGCGCGCGCGCGCGGGCAGCAGACGCTCGGCGACATCGCCGGCGCCGAGGCCAGCCTCCGACGGGCGATCGAGATCGCGCCGGATGACTGGAAGCCGCATCAATCGCTGGGAATGCTGCTCATGGCCACCGACCGCCAGAAGGAAGCAGCGTCGATCCTCAAGCGCGCGGGCGACCTGCGCGTGAAGCGGTGATACTCGCGCTCGGTTCGGCGCGCGTTCGATGGCGTGGTCGTCACCAGAGGAAGCAGCCGCAGCTGCGACCGCTCAATCACGCGTTACGACTCCGCTTCGCGGAAGAGCCCGTACAGCTCCGTCGCCGTCTGCGCCGCGTAGGCGCGCTGGCGGAATTCCGGGCTCGTCATGATCTTCGAGATCTTGCCGAGCGCCTGGATGTGCTCGTCCTTCTTCTCCGGCGGGGAGACGAGCAGGATCACGAGCTGCACCGGCTTCTTGTCGATCGAGCCGAACTCGATCGGATGCGCGGGCTTGCCCATGGCCATCACGAGACCCTGCGTTCCGCCGCACTTGCCGTGCGGGATCGCGAGGCCTTCGCCGATGCCGGTCGATCGCTGCGACTCGCGCTCCCACACCGCGCGCTTCACGCTCGCGGGATCGGGGCAGAGGCCGTTCGCAGCCAGGAGGTCGACGAGTTCGTCGATGACAGGGTGCTTCTCCGTCGCCGCAAGCGGGACTTTCACGGTGCTCGGAGAGAGGATGTCGAGGATGCGCATGGCGCGGGCTTCCGTTCGAGTTGGAAGCGGAGATGGTAGCAACGCCCGCACGCTTCGCGCAGCGGTGGATTCCGCGGCGAGGCAACTCGGGAGTCAGATCTTCGCAAGCAGCGTGTGGAACCCGCCGTCGCGGTAGCGCGCGGCTGGTTCGCCCGGCATGCCCGCGGGCATGATCGTGCGGTCGAACACGGGCGAGAGCCCGTGACGGCTGCAGAGTCGGCGCGCCTGCGCCTCGTTCTCCGAGTGCTCGATCGAGCAGGTCGCGTAGAGCACGAGGCCCTTGGCGGCGAGCAGTCCCATCGCGGGATCGCAGATGTTCTGCTGCAGTTCGATCACGCTCTGCGTGCGCGCCTTGGAGAAGCGGTAGCGCGCCTCGGGTCGGCGTGCGAGCACGCCCGAGTTCGAGCAGGGGACGTCGAGCAGCAGCAGGTCGGCGCGACCAGCGGCTTCGCGGAACAGCGGCTCGGGCTGCAGCGCGCGGATGTTCGGATGACGCTCGGAGAGCTTCCGCAGCGCCTCGAAGCGCGCGCGGTCGGGATCGGTCGCCACCACGGTCGCACCAGGAAACAGCTGCGCGAGCTGGCGCGTCTTGGTGCCGCGGCCGGCGCAGAGGTCGACGATGAACTTCGGCTCGCGCGGCAGCGTGCCCGCGAGCGCCGCGACGGTCGAGCAAGCGGTCGGATCCTGCACGCGAAGGTCGGGCGATTCCGCAAGCAGCGCGGTGAGCTCGGCGTGCGTGCCGTTCCAGACGCCAAAGCCCGCGTCGTCGTGCGCCGTCGCGAGTCCCGCGAATCGCGCGTCGCCCGCGTCGAACGGTGTGATGATCAGCGGCGCGTCGACGAGGTCGTGCAGCGCGATGCGATGCGCTTCCTTAAAGCCGAACGCGCCGATCCAGTGCAGGATCAGCTCGCGCGCGTGGCTGGTCTTCTCGGAGATTCCCGCAGCGGCATCCTCGGTAAACGTCGGCGCATGCAGGCGCAGTCCGCTGCCGTCGGCAAGCGGAACGATGTCGCGCCGCGTGTGGTCCGCGATCGCTTCATGCCCGATCTCGAGCCGCTCTGCCACGCTGCCCGCCACCTTGCGAAGCACCGCGTTGACCAGCCCGCCCGCGCCCGGGCGCAGGCGGCGCTTGGTCCACTCGACGCTGGCATCGACCGCGGCCGCAGCGGGCACGCGATCGAGGAACAGGATCTGCGCGGCGCCAGCGAGCAGCGCCGCCTGGATCGGCTTCTCGAGCAGCGGCCAGTTCTTGGTGAGATGGGGGCGGATGCACGCGATCAGCGTGAGATACCGCCGCACCACCGCATGCTCGATCGCCCGTGCCAACGCGGCATCGCGCGCGTCGATCTGCGTGAGTGCACGCGGATCGAACGGAGCGATGTCGAGATCGGGAAAGCGCATCGCCTGAGCGAGAATGCGCTCAAGCGCGATCTCACGAGCCGAATAGCCGACTGGAACCTCTCGATTCAAGCGCGAACGCTCTTCGACGGGCTCTTCTTGCCACCACCGACCGCCGACTTGGGAGCGCTGACCGCCTTGCCCGCGCCCTTCTTGAGCGCAGCGGCGATGTCGGTCTTCTCCCAGGTGAACGTGCCCTTGCCGCCTTCGCCCGGCTCGCGGCCGAAGTGGCCGTGGCTCGAGGTCGGCGAGTAGATCGGCGCACGCAGCTTGAGCATCTCGATCAGGCCGTACGGCGTGAGATCGAAGTGCTGGCGCACGAGCTTCGAGAGGAGCTCGTCGCTGACGTTGCCCGTGCCCTGCGAGTCAACGAGCACCGAGACGGGCTCGGCGACGCCGATCGCGTAGGCGACCTGCACTTCGCACACGCGCGCGAGCTTGGCCGCGACGATGTTCTTGGCGATGTAGCGCGCCATGTAGGCGGCGCTGCGGTCGACCTTCGACGGATCCTTGCCGCTGAACGCGCCGCCGCCGTGACGGCCGCGGCCGCCGTAGGTGTCGACGATGATCTTGCGGCCGGTGAGGCCGCAGTCGCCGTGCGGACCGCCGATTTCAAACTGGCCGGTCGGGTTCACGTAGACCTTGACGCCGTCGTGCCACCACTTGCCGAGAACCGGCTTGATGATCGCGTCGGTCACGGCCTTCTTGAGCTCGGCCTGCTTCTTCTCGCCGTTCCACTCGGGGGCGTGCTGCGTCGAGAGGACGACCGCATCGACCTTCTTCGGCTCGAGGCCGTCGTACTCGATGGTGACCTGGCTCTTCGCGTCGGGACGGATGCCCGAGATGATGCCCTTGCGGCGCACTTCGGCCTGACGCTCGACGAGGCGGTGCGAGAGGTTGATCGGCAGCGGCATGAGACGGTCGGTCTCATCGCACGCGAAGCCGAACATCATGCCCTGGTCGCCGGCGCCCTGGGCCTTCTTCGACTTGCGGACGACGCCGCGCGCGATGTCGGCCGACTGCTCGTGGAGCAGGTTGATCACGCCGCAGCCGTTTCCGTCGAACCCGATCGCCGCGTCGTCGTAGCCGATGCGCACGATCGCGTCGCGGATCGTCTGCTGGACATCGAACTTCTTCTTGGAGTTGTGGTTGAACTTGATCTCGCCGGCAACGACCGCCTGGGCGGTGGTCACGAGCGTCTCGCACGCGCAGCGTCCCTCGGAATCGTGGTCGAGGATCAGGTCGAGCACCGCGTCGGAGATCGCATCGGCGACCTTGTCGGGGTGACCCATCGAGACGCTTTCGGAGGTGAACAGGTGGCGCGAGTTGCTCATGTCGTGTTTCGGTGAAGGTGCTTGAGACGCAGTGCCGGACCGACCGAGGTCCGTTCAATGGGTCCGTTCGAAGGGGCGGACTATAACCGCCATGCCCGTTCGGCTCGGCGGCAACAACCGCACAGATGGAAAAACCCGCGGGCAATGCAGGATTTGGGCAACTGCCACGTCGACCCGCCCGAACGCAGGAGTAGATTTGGATCCCGTGCCGCATCAGACCAACAACAACTCGATCGCCCTAGCGTGCTTGGCCGCGCTCGGATGTGCCTTCGGAGCGCTCGCGCAGGCGATGCCGCCGCGGCTGATCCAGTCCGAGCCGCCGAACCTCGTCGCAGTCGGCGGTTTCGCGCCCGGATACATCATGGTGCAGCTCGGAGAGGGCGCTGTGCCCGGCACGACGCTGTCCAAGGGCGGCTCGGTCGAGCCCACGCTCCTGGCGAGCGGGAGCCGCCGTGAAATCGCGGGTGCATCCAAGGCGCTCGCGGCCGCAGGCATCGTCTCGCTGCGGAGCCCGTTCATCGCGCCGCCGCGCGACGCCAAGGCCGCGCGCGCGATCGGACTCGACCGCTGGTACCGCGCGGATCTCGCGCCTGGCCGCGATCCCGCGGTCGTCGCCGCGAAGCTCGCGCGTCTCGGTGGCGCCATCGCGCGCGCCGAAGTCGACCCTGAGGGCGGACTCGCGGAGATTCCCAACGATCCGGATTTCTTCACGCAGTACGCGCTGCAGAACACTGGGCAGACCATCGGTGGCCAGGTCGGCCTGCCGAACGCCGACGTCGCCGCGACCGCCGCGTGGAACTTCACGCACGGCAGCAACCTCATCGTTGCGGTGCTCGATTCGGGCATCGATCCGCATCCCGAGTTCGCGAGCCGCATCCTGCCCGGCATCAATGTGCCCGACGGCACCACGATCACCACCGACGAGTGCGGCCACGGCACGCATGTCGCGGGAATCCTCGCTGCTTCGGGCAACAACGCCATGGGCATCGCGGGCATCGCGTGGAACGCGCGGCTGCTGCCCGTGGTCGTGGTCAACGGCTGTACGGGCTTCGAGGCGAATGTGTCGACGGGCCTCACGTGGGCCGTCGACCAGGGCGCGCGCATCGTGAACATGAGCCTGCAGTTCTACGCAGGAAATCAGTTCTTCCTCGACGCGATCCGCTACGCGAACGGACAGGGCGCGCTCCTGATCGCCGCGACCGGCAACAACGGCAACACCACGATCGCCGCGCCTGCGCGCTGGAATGAGACGATCGCCGTCGCCGCCACCGACAACCGCGACCAGCATCCGACGTTCTCGAACTACGGCGCCGAGGTCGATCTCTGCGCGCCGGGAGTGAGCGTCTGGTCGACCATCGGCAGCACGGGATACACGTCGAAGACGGGCACGAGCATGTCGGTTCCGCACGTGACCGGCGCCGCGGTGCTGCTCTGGAGCTACAACCCGTCGCTCACGCGCGACCAGGTGCGCGCGTATCTCATCGCGGGCGTCGACGACATCGGCGCGGCGGGATCCGACGTCTACTTTGGCGCGGGTCGCCTCGACATCGCCAATTCGCTCGCGCTCGTGCCGCCGCCGTACCGCGTCGAGGACCTCGACCGGAACGGCGTGATCGACGCGCGCGACCTTGCGATCGTGCTCTCTGCGTGGGGCTCGTGCGTGAACTGCGACTCCTGCATCGGCGACATCGACGGTGATTGCACCATCGGACCGCTCGATCTCGCGCGCGTGCTGTCGGCGTGGTGACGCAAAGCGGGTTGGTTTCCGCTGTGGTTTCCCAGCCAAACCGCCTGTCGGGCGAACGATGTCGCGCTATCCTCGCGAGCCCATGTTCGTCTCGATGGAACTCTCCCGCGTGCTGATCCTCGACTCGAGCGCCGAGCAGTTCATCACGCTCACCGAGAAGGACGGGCCGCGCAGCTTCGCTATCAAGATCGGCACCGCCGAGGCGCTGGCCATCGAGCGCCGCCTGCGCGGCGAGGCGCCGCCGCGCCCGCAGACGCACGAACTCCTCGACAGCGTGCTCCGCGCGCTGGGCGGTTCGCTCGAGCGCATCCTCATCCATCGGCTTGATTCGGGCACCTATCACGCCAGCCTGGTGATCCGACAGGGCAGCGAGCTGCTCGAGGTCGACGCGCGCCCAAGCGACGCGATCGCTCTCGGCGTCGCGCACCGCACGCCGATCGAGGTCGCGGACGATGTCATCCGCGAGGCCGCCGAGGATCGCCCCGAAGTCGAGCCTCCGATCGAGGCCGGCGAGGACGACGATGACGACTGACGAGCCGTCGGAAGGCCTTCGCACGCACAACGCGCCGCTCGCGATGCATCCCGCGGTCGGCATGCTTGCGCCCGAAAACTGGGTCACGCTCGCGTCGCCGCACCAGCGCGTCGATCCGCGGCCAGGTCCGCGCGCGTCGACGGTGCCAGGCATCGGCGGCCGTCTCAAGGGGCGGCCCGAGGATTTCATCGTCGAGGAGATTCCCGCCTACGACCCGGTCGGCGAAGGCGAGCACATCTACCTCGGCGTGCAGAAGACCAACATGCCGCACACCGAGATGCTCGCGGTGATCTGCAGGCATTTCCACGTGGAGGAGAACGCGATCGGCTTCGCGGGCATGAAGGATCGCGTCGCCGTCACGCAACAGGCGGTGTCGGTGCACATGCCCGTCGACCGGCCCGTCGGCGAGCTCAAGCACGACCGACTCGGCGTGCTGTGGGCCAAGCGCCACACCAACAAGCTGCGTCGTGGGCACCTCAAGGGCAACCGGTTCTCGATCCGCATCCGCGGCGTCGATCCCATGCAGGTGCGCACCGTCAAGCGCCGCATGGAGGAGCTCGGAACCACTGGAATCCCCGACTATTTCGGTGACCAGCGCTTTGGCTACCGCGCGAACAACCATGTCGTCGGCGCGCACTTCGCGCGCGGCGAATGGCAGCAGCTGCTCGACGAGATGCTCGGCGCGCACGGAGCGCCGTTCCCGCCGCATCAGATGGAGGTGCGCGAGGCGTACG
>Ga0114981_10001688_pt1 | contig 14368 bp, 13 predicted proteins | sample S_140806_MF_Meta_FD_87028 | JGI IMG/M metagenome (GOLD analysis project Ga0114981, IMG submission 87028) | Freshwater microbial communities from Lake Simoncouche, Canada to study carbon cycling - S_140806_MF_MetaG | ecosystem: Environmental > Aquatic > Freshwater > Lake | place: Lake...
ATGAGCATTTCCTATTAGATGATTGACATCCGATTCATTGTCAATGAAAGTACAGTTAGTAAGTGTTGGAGCAAAATCAATCACTTCTTTGTATCGTTCTTGTTTATGATAAATTTGAGCTATGTAATAAGGGACAACACCACAAAAAGTAGAATCTAAGCGTAATTTTTCAAACCCTTCCAAAGCAACTTGAAGGGAAGAAGAAAGGTAATTCAAATATGAAAAAAAATACAAACTAGGAGCAGAATATTGAGATTTGCCATCTTTTGCATCTCTAAATGCATTAAATGCAACTTGTTTATCTTCGTTCTGTAAGGCGGAATAACCTAATTTGAATAAAAATTCATCGTGTAACTTTTTTTCTAATTCTTTTAAGGGAACTTTTTCAAACCAAATTTGTGAATTCACAAAATCTTCTTTTTGATAAAAATACTTGCCTACTCTAAAGCCAATTGAATGCTTATAAATATTCTCTGGATAGTTTTTATTGAACGCTTCTAATAAAGCAATTGCATCGTTATTATACAATTCCAGAGCAGAAAGACCCTCATAATAGTATGCCTTTTCAACTAAAGGGTCATTTTTGCTTTGTGAACTAAAAATAAATGATCGAAATTCTTCCCGTGCAGCTCCATATTGTGCTTTTTGAAAAAGTTCTTCTGCACGGAAAAACTGTACATAAGCTCCTGTATATTTATCGGTTTTTTGAGCGAAAATAACAGATGGAAGAAAAAAAACTAAAGTAAAAAATAATTTCAACATCGCTTGTAAATTTACAAAGTAGCTAGCACTCTGAAATTTCACTATTTCAAAAGTTTTAAACTTGACTTTGTTAAGATAAAAATGCAATATTATTTCCCTCTTTCACATGTTTTATCAAATTTGTAAAAAAAAGATTGTGTCGAAAGTAATATCTATTGTTAATGCCCAAATTTACCAACAAGAAAAACTGATATTGGCAAATGTTTCCTTAGAATTATTTGAAACAGAATTTGCCTATCTTATAGGAAGAACAGGAATTGGGAAGACAAGCTTGTTAAAATTGCTCTATGGAGAACTTTCTATGGTAAATGGCGAAGCAACAGTAGTTGGCTTTAACTTAAAAAGTTTAACTAAAAAAGAAATTCCTTTTCTTAGAAGAAAAATTGGTATCGTTTTTCAGGACTTTCAACTTCTAATGGATAGAACCGTAATCCAAAATCTCTATTTTGTATTAAGCGCAACAGGATGGAAAGAAAAAGCAATGATTCATAAACGAGCATTAAGTTGTTTGCAACTAGTTGGCATTGAAAAAAAAGCCAATGAATACCCTAATGTTTTATCAATAGGAGAACAACAACGCGTTTCAATAGCTAGAGCACTTTTAAATTCGCCTAAATTAATTTTGGCAGATGAGCCAACTGGAAATTTAGATCCCGAAACATCAGAGGAAATCATGCACTTACTAATTGCTGTGGCAAAGGAAGAAAAAACCGCCATTTTAATGGCAACACATGATATGCAAATGGTTCAAAAATTCCCCGGAAGAATAATAAAAGTAGAAGATGGAGGAATAAAAGAACTTACTTAATCCATCATTTCTCCAACCAAAGAAGTAGATACTTGTTTTTTTACCTCATCTCTTGTTAAATTCTGCCCGTATAAATATTGAAGTTTTGTTAATGCAGCCTCGGTTGTTAAATCATTCGCAGAAATAACGCCAACATTTTGAAAGAACGCACTTGTCTGGTATGCTCCATGTTTGACAGATCCAGAACTACATTGAGTGACATTTAAAATCAAGCCACCATTTGCAATATAATCAGAAATAAGTGCTTGGAGAATAGCAGAACTTGGAGCATTCCCTGTGCCATAAGTTTCTATTACAACAGCTTTTGTATTTTTAATATTAAATAAATCTTTGTATGACTCAAAAGGAATTCCAGGAAATAATTTTATTAATGCAATTTGATTTGAAAAAGAACTTTGAACAGTTAAGGCACTTTTTTTTGTTCTAAAAAGACGGTCATTGAGGTATTCTATATTTACCCCTGCAACTGCTAAATTAGGATAATTAGGCGATTCAAACGCTTCAAATTGGTTAGCAGAAATTTTTGAGCAACGATTCCCTCTGTAAAGGGAGTATTCAAAATATACAGCAACTTCTTGTACTATCGCTTCGCTAGTTTTCTCATCAAAAGCTGCTGCAATTTCTATTGCAGTTATTAAATTCTCTTTTCCATCGGTTCGTATTGTTCCTATTGGTAATTGTGAACCCGTGAAAATAATGGGTTTTTTTAATCCCTGAAGCATGAAACTTAAGGCTGAAGAAGTAAAAGCCATTGTATCGGAACCATGAAGCACTACAAATCCATCATATACTTCATAATTTTCAATAATTATTTGAGCTAAGTTCTTCCAATGTTCTAGCGTTATTTCAGATGAATCTATCGGCTTAGGGAAACTAATACTTTTTAAGTTAATATTTAGACGTGCTAGTTCAGGAATATGATCATAGACATATGCAAAATCGAAACTACGTAACTCTCCACTTTGCGGATCTTTAATCATTCCAATGGTGCCACCTGTATAAATTAATAAAATAGAACGCATAGTTAGTTGCTTTTAAATTTTTCAAGTTGAAATAGTTCTATTGCATTTTGAGAAGTGACTTCTGCAATTTTAGCGTCTGAAAGTTTGTAAATTCCTGAGATTTTTTCAATAATGTATGATAAATAGGAGCTTTCGTTTCGCTTTCCTCTAAAAGGGGCAGGTGAAAGATAAGGGGCATCTGTTTCTACAACGAGGTGTTTCAACTCAATAGAATTTAAAACTTCTGTTAAGCCAGAATTTTTAAACGTTATTACTCCACCTATTCCTAACTTAAATCCTCCGTAATCTAAAATTTTAGCTGCCTGTTCTAAATTTCCTGTAAAACAATGAAAAACTCCTTTTAGAAATTCATCATTTTCTTCGTCAATAATTTCAAAAATCTCATCAAATGCATCTCGAGCATGAATGGCTATTGGTAATTTTAATTTTTTCGCCCAAGAAATTTGTGTTCGAAAAACTATTTTTTGTGCTTCAATAAACGTTTTATCCCAAAATAAGTCCATTCCAATTTCACCTACTGCACAATATTTACTTGGATTTTTGAATAAGTGAGTTTCTATTATTTTTAGTTCTTCCATCCAATTTTCTTTCACATAAGAAGGATGTAAACCCATCATTGGAATTGTATTTTTATGCTCCTTCATCAGTTTTTCCATGAGAGGAATACTTTCACTATTAATATTTGGGAGTAAAAAATAATGTACGCCTGCAGCTTCAGCACGAATAAAAACTTCTGATTGATCCTCAGAAAATTCCTCTGCATAAAGATGTGCGTGGGTGTCAATTATCATGTTCCAAACTTAAATTAATTTTTAGAAAGAAAAAGTTCCCAATTCCAAGCGTCAGTCACAGCATCATTGATAGATAGTTTTGATTGCCAACCTAATATATTTGAAGCTTTATCACAATTTGCAAAAATCTCCACAACATCGCCTTCTCGCCTCGGACCATAAGACCAATTTAATTTACACTTTGATACTTCTTCAAAACAGGAAATTATTTCTAAAACGCTTGTGCCTTTTCCCGTTCCAATGTTTACAGCTTCAAGACAACCTTTTTTATTGTCTTCTAAAAAAGCAAGCGCTTTAACATGTGCTTCTGCTAAATCCATAACATGAATATAGTCTCTTATACAAGTGCCATCTCGCGTGGGATAATCATTTCCGAAGACAGTTAAAAAATCCTGCTTTCCTACAGCAGTTTGTGTGACAAATGGTAGTAAATTACTTGGTTTGCCAAGAGGAAATTCTCCAATAAATGAACTTTTATGGGCTCCAACTGGATTAAAATAACGCAAATTAATTAAACATAATTCCGGGTGAGCTAGAAAAGTATCTTCCATTATTTGCTCGCTAATCCATTTTGTATAACCATAAGGCGAAGATGGAAGGTTTTTTGGACTGTCCTCCGACACCTCTTTTAGCTCCTTAGGTTCACCATATACAGTACAAGACGATGAAAAAACAAGGTTTTTTACACCAAACTCAAGCATTTTATTAAGTATGTTGATTAAACCAGAAAGATTGTTTTGGTAGTATTTTAATGGATTTTGAACGGATTCTCCAACTGCTTTATGGGCTGCAAAATGAATTATTCCCTCAAAAGAATATTTTTGGAAAATTGCACGAAGGGCATTGTCATCACAAACATCTACCTCAATAATTTCAGGAAGAAAACCAAGAATTTTAGTCAAGCCATCAAGCACAATACGATTGGCATTTCTGAAATCATCTAAAATAATTGGTGTGTAGCCATTTTCTACTAACGCCACAACTGTATGAGATCCAATGTACCCTGCTCCGCCCGTGACTAAAACATATTTTGACATATTCAAAGGTAAAAATTATTTTATAGCTGCATTAATTTCATTCAGGGTGCAGGCACTAACTCTAAGTCTATTTGGCGTTTTCGAGGATTTACTTGTAGAACCCGAACATGAACTTTATCTCCAAAATTATACTCTTGGTGTTTTCGTGCTCCAATAATTCTAAATTTTTCTTGATCAAAATAAAAGCGATCTCCTGGGATATCTAGCATTGCGACCATTCCTTCACAGTGATTTTCATCCATTCGAACAAACATTCCGTGTTCTGCAATTCCGGAAATTGTACCTGAAAAAACTTCTCCAATATGATCTAAAACAAATAGAGTTTGGAAATACTTTGTTGATTCTCTTTCTGCTTCAGATGCCTTGCGCTCATTTTTAGAAATCTTCTTGCAAATTTCACTTAAATCATTTCCGTAACGGTGTTTTTGATTCGTTAATTCTTCTTGTAAAATACGATGGACAACTAAATCGGCATAACGACGAATTGGTGAAGTAAAATGAGAATAATATTGAAAAGCCAATCCATAATGTCCAATGTTTACAGTATCATAAGCAGCTTTAGCCATGGAGCGAATTGCCATGGTTTGAATTAGTGAATATTCATTTTTGAAACGGACATCTTCAAATAATGCATTTAAATTTTGTGCGATTTTAGCGGGATTTTGTAAATCTAATTTGTATCCAAATTTCTCGATAAAAACAGCAAATAATTGAATTTTTGCAGGATCCGGAACATCGTGCACACGGTAGATCATTGGAAATAAATCCTTTCCTTTTTTTGGTTTGGAAAGGTACGTTGCAACATGGCGATTTGCTAAAAGCATAAATTCTTCAACCAATTTGTGAGCGTCTTTTGAGGTTTTTATAAGTACTTCTTTTGGATTTCCTTTCTCGTCTAATTTAAAGCGCATTTCTTCGGATTCAATGCTTAAAGCTCCTTGTTTCAAGCGTGCTTTTCGCAAAATTTTCGCGATTTTATCAATTATTAAAATATCTTCCTTAAAATCACCATCTTTTCCCTCAATAATTTCTTGTGCCTCTTCATAGGTAAAACGCCTATCCGAATGAATAGCTGTTTTTCCGAACCATTCAGCAAAAACTTTTCCAGATGTGTCTATCTCAAAAACAGCAGAGAAGGTATATTTATCTTCGTTCGGACGCAAAGAACAAGCAATATTTGAAAGTTGTTCTGGTAGCATCGGAACAACTCGGTCAACTAAGTAAACTGAATTTGAACGCCGCAACGCCTCTGTGTCCATCGATGAACCTGGTCTAACATAGTGGCTTACATCTGCAATATGGACACCGATTTCAAAATGACCATTGTCTAATTTTCGAAATGAAATTGCATCATCAAAATCGCGCGCATCTAAAGGATCAATTGTAAAAGTGGTAATAGCTCTAAAATCTCTGCGACTTTCGATCTCTTTGGAATCTAAGTTAATTGGTACAAATTCAGCTTCGTTTATTACAGTTTGTGGAAAAATTGGATCAATGCCTTGATTGTATAAAATCGATAGCATTTCAGTGTCATTCGTTCCAGGAATACCAATAACAGAACTTACTTCTCCATAAGGAATCCCGGCAGATTTCGGCCAGGCAATAATTTTAACAAGAACTTTCTCCCCATCTCTGGCTCCATTCAAGTTTTCTTTTGTGATTTGAATTTCTGTACTTACTCGATTATTATCTGGAATCAAAAGTGCGCCTTTTTGGTTGAATTGGAGCGTTCCAACAAATTGTGTTCTTGCTCTTTCCTTTATTTCAACAATTGCACCCTCATCGCGTTTTGGACCTTTTTTAAATACACGGACTTTTACACTATCGCCATTCAATGCTTGACCAATATTTTGTGGTGCGATAAAAATGTCTTTTTCTTCACCCTCACAAACGACAAATCCAGATCCTCGTTGCGTTAATTGAATTATACCTTCAAATAAAGAAATGTTTTTTCCAAGGGAAAAAGTAAAGTGATTTGTTCGTTTTAAAACAGAACTTTCAACTAATCTATTCAAAGAATCAAAGACCATTTGACGGGTTGCAGGATCTCTGGCATCCACAAGTTGGCAAACTTGTTTGTGTGTTAATTCCTCTCCTGGCTTTCGCTCAAAAATTTTAATAAGAAGTGTGCTTATGCCCCCTTTTTTTTTACCTGAGAATGAGGCGTTTTTACGCTTTTGAGACATAGTCTATGATTAGACGATTTATTTTGTCGAAAATAATAAAATAATGAGAAGTCATTAATGACGGATAATCACTTTTCGAGTGATTGTTTTTGTTCCTGGAATCTCGATAACAACGAAATAAACACCATTCCTTAAATCAGAAACATTAATTTTTTTCGATGAAAAAATAGCTTCTTTAGAAATCGTCGTTCCTAAAGCATCCATAATCTTTAAGTTGGCTGATTCTACTCCATTCATGGTTATTTGAACATAATCGGCAGCAGGATTAGGTCCAATATTTACTGAGATTTCTTCTTTCACTGGCTTAAGCGCTGCAGTGTAACTCAGTACTAAATCGACAGAGTCAGAAAAATTAGTGCCGTCATCTGATAGATAATATCGGTAATGGGCTTGACCATTTGTATTCCAATCATAAGGATTAACAGTGACTTTTAATTTTCCGCATTCACTATTGTTAATATCAAATAAAACGCTTGGATTTGCTGGCGTAGTCCATGGATCAGATACATTTGCAGCATAACAAGTGCCCCCGAATTGGTCAGTACAATGTCCCCAACATAAAAAATCTGACCAAGTAGTTGGAACGCTGATTTTATCTCGTGTAATTCTCCATTGGTGGGTTGATCCAGTATTATTAATCAAATCAAAAGAAACTTCAACAGGATCTGTGGTTGTAAGCGCTACTTCATGTGTTTGTCCAGAAATATCAGTATTAGTTCCTGGAATTTCTATACTAATTGTATTTTGAGCATTAAACTCAAAAACATAAATAAAAAAAGCAAGATATAAGAAAAGAAATTTCATAATAATAACTATCTGAACAAAGATATCATTTAAATGCTAAAAAACAAAAATAATAAGAAATTAAGTTGCAAGTTTTCAAAAACCAATAAATTTATCTAGAAAAATAGTAGTTTTGAGCTATGCTAGAGAAATCTGTAATCATTACCGCTGGTGGAATTGGTAAACGAATGAAAAGCACTTTGCCAAAGCAATTTATAGTTCTTGGCGATAAGCCACTTCTCATGCATACAATTCAGTTATTCTATAAATTTGATCATACTATTGAAATTATTCTAGCGCTACCTAAAGATTGGGTAAACTATTGGCAGGAGTTGCAAGTTGAGTACAATTTCAAAATCCCTCATACTATTGTTATTGGTGGTGAAGAGCGCTTTCATACTGTTCAAAATGCACTCGAAAAATGTACAGGAAAGTTTATTGCAGTGCACGATGGTGTTCGCCCTTTTGTTTCTCAAACACTACTAAAACTCTGTTTTGATTTATTGCGGCAAAATTCTGCGGTTATCCCTGTTTTAACTATTAAAGAATCTGTAAGATTTTTATCCGGTAATAAAACAGAAGCGTTGGATAGAAATCACTATAAATTAGTTCACACACCTCAATGTTTTCATGCAGAAGTTTTAAAAAAAGCATATTTACAGACATTTCATGATCTAGTTACTGATGATGCTCGCTTGTTAGAGCAAATGGGCGAAAAACTTTTTTTTGTGGAAAGCGAAGAGGAAAATATTAAAGTTACAACGGAAAATGATTTGCGAATTGCAAAAGTAATTTTAGCTTCAAAAAAATAAAGATGATAAAACCAACAGGTCTTAAAAAAGGCGACAGTATTTATATTTGTACACCTGCAAAAGCAATAGATAAAGAACTAGTTTTAGTTGCTAAAAAACAAATTGAAGAAAGAGGATATAAAGTAATTATTTCAAAAAATTGCTTTGGTAAAAACAATTATTTTTCAGGTAGCGATGAAGAACGCAGCGCAGATTTACAGTTTGGGATTGATCATGAAGAGGTCAAAGCTATTTTTTGCGCGCGAGGTGGCTACGGCTCTGTTCGCATTTTGGATTCATTGAATTGGGCAAATATGTTGAGGGAACCAAAATGGTTAGTTGGATATAGTGACATTACAGTGTTTCATCAGCGACTTAACAAACTTGGTATACAAAGTATTCATGGTACAATGCCCTTTAATTTTGGAAGCAATTCTAATCAAGCACTTACCTCATTGTTTTCAGCTCTAGAGAATACTAATTATACTATTTCTGCGAAACTTAATGAAAATAATTGCCATGGCAAAGCGAATGGAATGCTTATTGGAGGAAATCTGAGTATTGTTTATAGTTTACTTGGCACGAATGATTCTTATCTTTTTGAAGATAAAATTTTATTTATTGAAGATATATCCGAGCATTACTATCAGTTAGATCGCATTCTTTTTACACTAAAAAAAGCTGGAGTGTTTGAGGCAATTAAAGGGCTTGTTGTTGGCGGTATGACAGATATTCAAGATACTGAAGTTCCTTTTGGGATGAGCATTGAGGAGATTGTTTTACAGCATTTCAGCTTTCGTAAAATTCCTATTGGCTTTGATTTTCCTGTTGGTCACATTTCAGATAACCAAGCAGTTATTGTTGGGGCTAATGTTCAACTTAATGTTGATGAAAAAGGGAGCCAGCTTTCTTATATAAATTAATTATAAATTAAGCACTAAACGTTCAATTATTTGTTGTTTAACATTACCTTTGCAGACTTAAAATAAGATTTATGAGTAATTCCTCCATATTAAAATCATCAATCGCAAAGAAGTATTGGATGGCTTTAACCGGTTTGTTTTTGTGCACGTTCTTAATCGGACATTTACTTGGTAATTTACAGCTAATATTCATCGAGGGCGAAGAGGGTCGAAGGGCTTTTAATGAGTATGCTTATTTCATGACACACAATCCGGCAATAAAAATATTATCCTATTTAACCTATATTTCTATTCTCTTCCATGCTGTTGATGGTTTTATTTTAACAGTTCAAAATAAGAAAGCGAGACCAGTAAATTATGCTGTTAATAATCCTGGTACAACATCTTCTACGCCAGCACGATACATGGCAGTATTAGGAACTTTAATCTTAGTTTTTATTGCTACTCACATGGCTAATTTTTGGTGGAAAGTTAAATTTTCACAAGAAATACCTTTGCATACATACAAAATTGAATCAAAACAAGAAATGAATATCCCAAAAGGTCAAAGTTTTTACTTTACACAAGTACCAAGTATTCAGCCAATCCCTAAAGATACAAACACCTTAGAGGAAAAAGGAACAGCTATTTATTATAAAAATACCAATATCAAAATTGCGGATGGCTACATTGACCTTCATAAAGTAGTGATGGCCTTTTTTGGTAAATCAAACCCAAATGGGATTTTTGGAGTGCTTTTTTATGTTCTTTCAATGCTTGTTCTTGCTTTCCATTTATGGCATGGATTTGCTTCTGCATTTCAATCGTTAGGAGTTAATCACGCCAAATGGACTCCAATCATCAAAAATTTGGGGAAAGGATTTGCAATAATTGTTCCGCTTCTTTTTGCGCTTATTCCCATTTTAATTTATTTGAATAACTAGGAAAATTTTAAAGTATGTCGAAGTTAAATTCTAAAATTCCAGAAGGACCGATAGCTAATAAGTGGACGGAACATAAGAACCACATGAAATTAGTGGCTCCAAATAATCGTCCTAAAATTGATGTAATTGTTGTAGGGACTGGTTTAGCTGGAGCATCTGCTGCTGCATCTCTGGGAGAAATGGGCTATAACGTTAAGGCATTTTGTTTTCAGGATTCTCCAAGACGTGCTCATTCAATTGCAGCACAAGGAGGAATTAACGCCGCGAAAAATTATCAAAATGATGGAGATTCTGTTTACCGTCTTTTTTATGATACTATTAAAGGAGGAGATTACCGTGCTCGTGAAGCAAATGTGCATCGCTTAGCAGAAGTTTCAGGAAATATTATCGATCAATGTGTCGCTCAAGGGGTTCCTTTCGCAAGAGAATATGGAGGTTTATTAGACAACCGTTCATTTGGAGGCACGCAAGTTCAACGAACATTTTATGCGGCAGGACAAACTGGGCAACAGTTATTATTAGGCGCCTATTCTGCCTTGTCTCGTCAAATTGGCTTAGGTCGTGTTGAAATGTATAACCGTCACGAGATGATGGATATTGTAACCATAGAAGGAAAAGCCAGGGGAATAATTGCGCGGAACTTAGTAACAGGAGAAATTGAAAGACATGCTGCTCATGCTGTTGTAATTGCAAGCGGTGGATATGGAAATGTCTATTTTCTATCTACAAATGCAATGGGAAGTAACGTTTCTGCAGCATGGAAAATTCATAAACGCGGTGCGAAATTTGCAAATCCTTGTTTCGTTCAAATTCACCCGACCTGTGTACCTGTTCATGGCGTGAACCAATCAAAATTAACATTGATGTCGGAATCATTGCGTAATTCCGGGAGAATTTGGGTTCCAAAGAAAAAAGAAGATGCAGAAGCAATTCGAGCTGGACAATTAAAACCAACACAAATTGTGGAAGAAGAAAGAGATTACTTTTTGGAAAGAAGGTATCCCGCTTTTGGAAATCTTGTTCCCCGAGATGTAGCTTCTAGAGCTGCAAAAGAACGGTGCGATGAAGGTTTTGGAATTGAAGCTAACGATACTAATGAAGGGGTTTATTTGGACTTTAGCTCAGAAATTATTTCCAAAGGTAAGCAAGCAGCTTATTCTCAAGGAGATCACAATCCATCAAGTGAAAAAATAACTGAATTAGGAAAGAAATGGTTGGCTGAGAAGTATGGAAATTTGTTTAAGATGTATGAAAAAATTACAGACGAAAATCCCTATGAAACTCCAATGAAAATATATCCTGCTGTGCATTATACAATGGGAGGAGTTTGGGTTGACTACAATCTTCAGAGTACAATTGCTGGGTGTTTTGTTGCTGGTGAAGCTAATTTTTCTGACCACGGAGCAAATAGATTAGGCGCTTCTGCCTTAATGCAAGGTCTAGCGGATGGTTATTTTGTGCTTCCATATACACTTTCTAATTATTTGGCAGATGAAATTAGAACAGGGAAAATTTCTACCGATACGCAAGAATTTTTGGATGCAGAAAATTCAGTGAAGGAAAGTATTGAAAAGATAATTTCTGCAAAAGGAAGTAAATCTGTTGATCATTTTCATAAACGTTTGGGATTGATAATGTGGAATAAAGTTGGGATGGCACGGAACGAAAAAATCCTTAAGGAAGCAATTGATGAAATTGGAAATTTACGAACTGAATTTTATGCTGATGTCTATGTTCCAGGTGCGGCTGATGAAATGAATTCTGAATTGGAAAAGGCCATGCGTGTTGCAGATTTTATCGAATTAGGACAATTAATGGCAATTGATGCTTTGGAAAGAAATGAGTCGTGTGGTGGGCATTTTAGAGAAGAATTTCAAGATGCTGAGGGTGAAACCTTAAGAGATGATAAGAAATATAAACATGTCGCTGCTTGGGAATACCAAGGAATGGATGTAACAAAAGCAATTCTTCATAAAGAAGAACTAAATTATGAATTTATTAAAATTGCTGATAGAAACTATAAATAATGGATAAAAAACCTAAAGTGTGGAAAATGATGTTGATTAGTTGGCTATTTGTTTATCCAGTTATCAATCTCATGTTTTTCTTAATCTTTCCTTTGATTAAAGAACTTCCTCAATTATTAAAGACATTTATTTTTACGGCAATATTAGTTCCTGTTATGGGAATGGCAATTCCTGCGCTTCATAAGAAATTCTGGAATTGGATAACGAAATAAGATTAAAAACTGTTTTGAATAAAACAACAAACATGGCAGCAAAAACAATTAACATTACATTGAAAATCTGGAGACAAAAGAATTCTAAAGCAAAGGGTGAACTAAAATCTTATGCCTTGGAAAATGTATCAACAGATAGCTCTTTTTTAGAAATGCTGGATCAATTAAATGAAGAGCTTCTTACTAAAAAAGAAGATCCTGTTGCATTTGACCACGACTGTCGTGAAGGAATTTGTGGTTCTTGCTCTCTTTATATTAATGGGCGCGCTCACGGTCCAGAAACTGGCACCACGACTTGTCAATTACACATGCGAAAATTTAAAGATGGGGAAAATATTTACATCGAGCCATGGAGATCTGCGGCGTTTCCAATCATAAAAGATTTAATTGTAGATCGAAGCGCATTTGATAGAATTCAACAAGTTGGTGGATTTATTTCAGTGAATACCTCAGGAAAAACAATGGATGCAAATGCTATTCCAATTCCAAAATCTGATGCAGATAAAGCTTTTGAAGCAGCTGCTTGTATTGGCTGCGGTGCCTGTGTTGCCTCATGTAAAAATGGTTCAGCCATGTTATTTGTTGGAGCAAAAGTTTCTCAATACGCCTTACTTCCTCAAGGAAAGGTGGAAGCAAAACAACGTGTTCAAAACATGGTGCGACAAATGGATGAAGAAGGATTTGGAAATTGTAGCAATACTGGGGCCTGTGAAATAGAATGTCCTAAAGGAATTTCCTTAGAAAATATTGCCCGCATGAACCGAGAGTTTTTATTCTCTGCTATCACATCGGATAAGTAATTAGCTTTCCTGAATTTATTACAGATAACATAGACTCTGTCTTAAATTTATATTTAATTACAATCTTCATCATAAGAGCTCAAAATTTTATGAATTAGATAATTTTTTCAACATGAATTGAACTACATAATATTAGTATGATTAAAAAAATATTGAAAAATAATAGCTTAAATTGAAAAATAAGATGGTTTTTAAGCTTAAAATAAAGAATAATGTTTTTTATAAATGTATTTACGAAAAAAATCGCATTTAACAATTGAATAACTCTGGATTATTTGTAATTAATTTATAATTTTACAATCTAAATTATACTACAAAAATAATAGAAGATGAACACTTTCGGCATTGTATTGTTTCTTTTAATTTTCGGAATGGCATTTTGGATGCTAATATTCCTAATGGGCTTTATTCTGCCTTATTGGATAACCTTAGGGTTATTCGAGCAATTACGTCCAAAAAGGATTTTTGAAGAAGAAAAAAAATCATAGATTTATTTACTACTAAATAGTAAAGGCTGGCTAAGAACCGGCCTTTTTTCGTTATCCAAAAAAGAAACAGACAACAAGAACGCTAATTTTCCTTAATTTAGGAAACTGTAAAACACATTGCATGGAAATAACACCTGAAATCCAACAAAAATTAAAACTACTTGAGCAAAAATACAGCGCACTTGGGCAAGATTTATCTTCTTATTTAGATGGCTTGCTACACGCTGATGTTACCACATATTGGGATTATATAGAATTAGACACCTTATTGAGCTTACAAAAACCGAAGACACAATTTCCAGATGAGCAGGTATTTATTATGTATCACCAAATCACGGAGTTATACTTTAAATTAGCGCTAAATGAATTTGAGCAATTAGGAGCACAAGTAAAAATAGACAAAGACTTTTTCCTTTCCCGTGTAGGTAGAATTAATCGTTATTTTGAAGCATTAATTCAAAGTTTTGAGATTATGGTAGATGGAATGGAGCGGGAGCAATTTTTAAAATTTAGAATGTCTTTATTGCCTGCAAGCGGATTTCAGTCGGTGCAATACCGAAAAATAGAAATATTCAGCAGTGATTTTATAAACCTTGTAGCGAAAGATAAGCGCACTAAATTTTCTGCTTCTTCTACAATAACTGAAATGTTCGAATGTGTTTATTGGAAAGAAGGTGCTACAGAAATGGATTCCGGAAAAAAGACCTTGACACTTACACAATTTGAAGAGCGGTATAAAAAAACGCTCCTTTCGCTTGGAGAGAAGTGTAAAACAAATAATCTTTGGCAGGTTTACCTAAGATTAAGCACGAAAG
>Ga0114981_10001696_pt1 | contig 14351 bp, 11 predicted proteins | sample S_140806_MF_Meta_FD_87028 | JGI IMG/M metagenome (GOLD analysis project Ga0114981, IMG submission 87028) | Freshwater microbial communities from Lake Simoncouche, Canada to study carbon cycling - S_140806_MF_MetaG | ecosystem: Environmental > Aquatic > Freshwater > Lake | place: Lake...
AATGCCCTAGCTGCCTTTTTGAAGAATCCGCTCCACACGCGTCCTGCGGGCCGCATGCCAGACATGCGCCTCACGGAGCAGGAAGCCTCCGATCTGGCCGCCTATCTCCACACCGGCCGCATCGCCGAAAAAGCCACCGCACGCGCCGCGCTGAGCATTCCAAAGCAGGGCATCGAAAAGGGCAAAGCGCTCTTTTCCGCCATGAATTGCATTGCCTGCCATCAATCAGGTCAATCAGGTCATCCTCGTCCCATCAAAAACCCCACCGCAGGTTGCCTCGCCGAAAAACAGCCCACCGGCACGCCGCGCTTCGATTTAAACGACCTCCAAAAACGCGCCCTGCGCCTCGCTTTGGTGGAAATCCAAAAGCCAGCACCCGTACTCACCGCCCAGCAGAAAATCGACTGGCAGATGTCCCGCCTGAACTGCTACGCCTGTCATGATCGCGATGGCAAAGGCGGCCCGGAAGATCCCCGCGCTCAATTCTTCGGCGTGAACGATCCTACTGCTGAATCGCTCGGTGAACTGGCCCACCTGCCGCCGAACCTCGACAAAGTCGGCCGCAAGCTCACTCGCGGCTGGTTTGAAAAAATCCTCTGGGGTCTAAACGGCAGCGTGAGGCCCTATATGGACATCCGCATGCCGAACTTCGGCCAGGCGCAGACCGAGACGCTCATCAGCGCCTTCAACGAAGCCGACAAACTCGATCAACCCGTGAAGATCGACGTCAGCGGCCTCGAAAAACATCACCGCGCCGAGCTTGGTCGCAAACTGCTCGGTGCCACCGGCCTCGCGTGTGTCTCATGCCACGGCCTGAAAGATCGCAAATCCCTCGGTCCGCCCGTCATCCGCCTCACGCACACGGTGGAGCGGCTCCAGCCTGAGTATTTCAAAGAGCTGCTGCTCAATCCGCAGGTCACGCAGCCCGGCACGGTGATGCCGCCGATGTTTGTGGGCCGCAAAACGGCGGACAAAGACATCGAGAGCCTCTGGACTTATCTCCGCGAAGTTGAGGGACAACCCTTGCCAGAAGGTTTGATGTCCGCCGCCGACTTCGAGCTCAAGCCCACCGACAAACCGATCCTCTTCCGCAGCTTCATCGAAGGCGTCGGCACGCACGCCATCGGTGTCGGCTTCCCCGGCGGCCTGAACGCAGCCTTCGACGGCAAAACATCCCGCTGGGTCATCGTGTGGAAAGGTCGCTTCCTCGACGCCATGAGCAACTGGCAAGACCGCGCCATGCCACCCATCAAACCACTCGGCACCGACATCAAACAACTGCCCGCGACCACCACCACACGCATCTTTGGCGGCTACCGCATCGGCAAAGACGGCATCCCGACCTTCCTCTACCGCGAAAACGGCCAGCAGGTCGAAGACACGCTCAAACCCGCCGGAGACCACTTCGAGCGCATCATCAAAACCAACGGCAAAGAAACGAAGGAGGTCGTGTCATGGTAAAAGCAATTTTCAGTCTCCCGTTTTCAATTTTCAGTTTTCAATGCCTCTGCGCTCCGCTGCTCGCGGACGATTATTACCGCATCGAAACCTACAACCTGCCCGCAGGCATAAATTTTGAAGCCAGCGGCCTCGCGGTGATGCCGAATGGCAAACTCGCCGTCGCGTTGCGCAAAGGTGAAGTTTGGGTCGAAGGCGAAAAGGGCTTCAAGCTCTACGCCAGCGGCCTGCATGAGATTCTCGGGCTCGCGTTTCATGATGGAGCGCTTTACGCCACGCAGCGGGCGGAGGTCACGAAGATCCGCGACACCGATGGCGACGGCACCGCCGATGAATACCTCACCGCAGCCGCAGGTTGGGGCGTGAGTGGCGCTTACCACGAGTATGCCTACGGACCTGTTTTCGATGCCACGGGGCATTTGTACACCTCGCTGAATTGCAGCATGGGCAAGCCGATGGTCAAAGGCGACACGCTCTGGCGCGGCTGGGTCGTGCGCACCTCGCCGGAAGGCAAACTGGAGCCATGGTGCGCCGGATTTCGCAGTCCCTGCGGCATCGGCACGAATTTCGAGGGCGATGTCTTTGTCAGTGACCAGCAAGGCAACTGGATGCCCACCACACCCATCTTCCACGCGAAGAAAGGCGCTTACTTCAGCCACGCCGACTCCATCCCGGATACCATGCGCCCGGATTCTCCGGTGAAAATCAACGCGAAGCAGCCCGATGGCATCACCGTGGCCGAGGCGATGAAAAAAGTGCCCGGCTACTGCCCGCCCGCCGTGTGGCTGCCTTATGTGAAAATGGGCCAGAGCGGCACCGGCATCGTTTGCGATCGCAGCGGCGGCAAATTCGGTCCCTTCGAGAAACAGCTCTTCATGGGCGAGTTCGTGCTCAGTGGCGTGAACCGCGTCTTCCTCGAAAAAGTCGGCGGCGAGTATCAGGGCGCGTGCTTTCCCTTCATCGACGGCCTGCAATGCGCCGCACTGGCTTTGACGACGCTGCTGGATGGCTCACTCGTCGTCGGCGAATCGAATCGCGGCTGGAACAGCAAAGGCAATCGCCCCTTTGGCCTGCAAAAGATCGTGTGGACGAAAAAGACGCCGCTCGACGTGCAAAAGCTCGAACTCACCGAAACCGGCTTCCGCTTCACCTTCACTTTGCCAGTCGAGAAAGTCGGCGAACTCACCGGCCAGAGCTACACCTACCCCTTCCAAAGTAAATACGGCGGTGAGGAACTCGACGCCAAGCCTCTGCAAATCACCGCGACGAAGTTGAGTGAAGACGGACTGTCTCTCGAAGTCACCATCGCCAACCTCCGCGAAGGCTACGTGCATGAGTTTGAGCTGCCGCAGCTCAAAGCGAAAGACGGCCCCCCCCTGTGGCACCGCATGGCCTACTACACGCTGAACCGGCTGAAGTAGATACGACTGGCATTCGAACCCAAGTGGTCGCTGATCCTCACGAAGAAGAGGTCCGACGCAGCCCATCCATGTGGCGGGGTGAGGCTACAGAGATTGGCTTTCTCCCCAAGGGGCGTATGGGTTCTCAGATACACCTCCTATTTACTTTGGTTCTCTTCGTCGCCCGCGCGCATCACGGTGCCAGTGGGTATGTGCCGGATCACACGCGGGAGGCGCAGGTCATGGCGCATGCGATGGGCGTGGATTTCATCGAGCAGGATGTGGTGCTGAGCTAAGACTCAAGCTCACGTTTATGCCACCGAATCTCGACTGATATCGATCACCTTGGTACCCGCGATCTCGTCGTGCAGCGTGCGGCGGTTTTCGCGGAAAATCATGAACATGTCTGTGAGTCCGAAAAGCAGGTTCACCACCGGAATCTGCTGCGCGATGTGAAGCGGCAGCATGCGGCGCAGGATGATCCGGCTCCGGTCACACGGAGAGCCGTCGATGAGCACAATGCGGGTTTTGACGATCATTTTGCCAATCGTCTGGCCTTTGGCGAGAAAGTGCCAATTGATGGCCAGCATGACGCCGAGTCCGAGCAGGCTCCAAAGGATCTGATCCCCCTGAAAAGTGAACATCGTCCGCTGCCCGCTCTGGGACTGCTCCATCACCTGTTGGAAATTTCCGGTGAGAAACTGAATGGGAAGCACCACGATCGCACCGATCAATCCGTCGAGGAAAATGCCGCCGAGCCTTTTCCATCGCGATGCCAGCGGGAAGTGTCCAGCAGACTCGTGAGCTTGGAGTACGTTGGACTGAGGCGCGGCGTAGGGATTGAAATTCTCTTCCATGGCGACATGGGTTTATCAGGAAACCCTCTGTGATGTCCATCTGAAAGAGGGGCCACTCAAGGCGCTGCCACTTCCAGTCGCACGCTTGGCATCGGGGCCTCAGTGACGGGTTTTTCCCAAATCGTGCTCTGGTGCTTGCTGCGGAGCTTTACGGTGAATTTGTTCATGCGGCCCTTCCACTTCTCATCGGTGCGATTCCAGATGACGATGGCCTCAATGGGGAACTCTTCTTCGAATTCCAGTGCCCAAATGGGATTGGCACTCTTGCTGTTGGTATGGCTGATCTTGTCGTCTTTGCTCTCATCGCCGCCGGTGTTGCCGTCGATGGCGTGCTCGGCCTTGCCGCCATATTCTTCGCCGCTTTGCGTGGCCTTTCCCTTCGCTGCGATGTTTTTACCGTCGCTGATGACCTCGACCTCGGCGAGGTTGATGACCATGCCCTTCGCGGCCTCGATGCGGACGTAGCGTGCCATGATGCCTTTGATGGCAGGTGCGGGTTGAGGGGCGGCGGCAGGCTTCGTGCTCGTTGCAGCGGGGACCACCGTCTCTGCAGGAATAGGTGAGCCAAAGCCCAGCTTTTCGTAAACCGCATCCACCATCTTCTTCCAACCGCCGCCGCCATTGCCGGTGAGGGCGATGATGACGAGGCCCAAGATGATCAGCGCGATGAAATTGAGCACAATGATGGCGGCGAGACGGCCTTTGCTCCGCTTGGGCGCGGGTGGAGGCGTGGGAACGGGCTTGTCCTTGGCGGTGGCAGGGCCGGTGGAGGCTGTCGCGGTCGTTTTGGGGCCGACGGGCTTCGGCCGCGGAGCGCCGGGATGCATGGGCGCAGTGCCGCTTTGCACCAGAGGTCCAGTTTGATAGCCCGCGGCCATTACGGGGGCCTGACGCGGCGGCATCTGGATCATGCCGGTGTGCATGCTGAGCAAGAGCGAATCGAGTGCCTGGGCCACGCTTTGAGGGCGCTGCGCGGGATCGAGCTTCAAAAGCCAGCCGAGCCATTCGATGAAGGCAGGATCAATGTCCGGCCGCATCTGGTGCAGCACGACCACGTTGAAGGTCTGCCATTCGGCGAGGATCTGCTCCGGCGTGTCGCCTTGAGCTGGAGCGGTGTTCGTGGCGAGCACAAAGAGGCTCGCGGCAGCAGTGAAGAGATCACTTTGGCTGATAGCCGGTGCTCCAGCATGACGCTCAGGAGCCATGAACCACATCGTCTCATGCGGCTGGGTTTCGCGGGCTTGCGAGAGGCCCCAGTCCTGAATTTGAAGAAACACGCCGCCGGAGGGATGATCGGCGAGGAGGAGGTTGCTCGGCTTTGGATCGCCATGCGGGAGGCGCAGGTGCTCGCCCACGAGCAGTGCCTGCATGAGCTGCACCGCCACGGCACGCAGATCCACCGCCGTGATCTGACGCTCCGCCGCGAATTGCCGCGCATTCATGCCCGGCATGTATGCGCTCACGATGGCAAACTCCTCCTCCGTGGGCAGCAGCGTGATGAAACCCGCGATCTGCGGTTGCCGGAGCTGCATCAAAGCGGGGGCGAGGAGCTGTAAACGCTCGCGGTCATACGGATGCGAGGCCTCATGATCAGCGAGCAGCGCTTTGATGAGCACTTTGCGGCTCGTGGCCGTCTCCACGCCTCGATAGATCTTCGCCCCCGGCCCGGCGGCGAGGAGTTTTTCAGGCTGGAAGAGGTCGTACATACGCGTCGGGAGACGAAAGCAGCGCAGCATGGCAAATTCTCCCGCGAATTCGCAAGGCCTGATTTGATTAAAAGCCCGCCGCCATGCATTTTCCCGCTTCCTCCCCGGTAAACTGCCCCGGAATGGCAAGAACGACCCTCCCTTGCCGTATTCGCCGCTGATTTTGATCTCATCTTACCCCTTCGCACCTCATGTTCCGCATCCCTGGAGTTATCGGCAAAGACCTCTGTGACACCCATCTCGGCAGCACTCGCCGTGACATCCTCCGCGTCGGTGGCGCAGGCATCATGGGTCTCACGCTCAACAATGTGCTGCGTGGTCAGGCCATGGCCAACACCTCGCCGAATGCAGGCCGTGCTGGTTGGGGCAAAGCGAAGCACGTCCTCATGATCTACCTCCAGGGCGGCCCGAGCCACCTCGACCTCTGGGACCCCAAGGAAAACGTGCCGGACAAGGTGCGCTCCGCTTTCAAAACGATCCCGACCAAGGTCCCCGGCAAGCACTTCACCGAGATCCTCCCGCAGCTCGCGAAGGTGAACGACAAGTTCACCATGATCAATTCGATGAGCTACACGCCAAACGGGCTCTTCAATCACACCGCCGCGATCTACCAGATCATGACCGGCTACACGACGGACAAAGTCAGCCCCTCTGGCCAGCTCGAACCGCCGAACGCCAAGGACTTCCCGAATTTCGGCTCGAACATCATCCGCCTCAAGCCGCCGCAGGAGCCCATGCTGCCCTTCGTGCAGCTCCCGCGTCCCTTGCAGGAATCCAACGTCGTCGGCAAAGGCGGCGGCGCAGGTTTCCTCGGCAAAGCTTTCGATCCCTACACCCTCTTCCCCGATGGCGACGACCTCGACATGGGCAAGATGGACCGCATCAAGATCGACGACCTCCAGCTCCGCCCCGATCTCTTCAGCGTCCGCCTGGAACGTCGCGCGAAGCTCCGCGATGCCATCAACGACCAGATGCCCACCATCGAAGCCGCCACGAAGGACCTCAGCCTCGACAGCTACTACAGCCAGGCTTTGAACCTCATCTCCAGTGGCCGCGCTCGCGATGCCTTCGCCCTCGACCGCGAACCCGAAAAACTCCGCGACCGCTACGGCCGCAACACCTTCGGCCAAAGTTGCCTCCTCGCCCGCCGCCTACTCGAAGCTGGCACCCGCGTGGTCGAAGTCATCTGGCCGAAAGTCGCTAACTCGGACAATCACAGTTGGGACCACCACGTCGGCCTCACCGAGCGCATGAAGGACAAATCCGGCCCCATGCTCGACCAAGGCCTCAGTGCCCTCTTTGACGATCTCGACGCCTCCGGCCTGCTCGACGAGACCCTCGTCGTCGCCCTCGGTGAATTCGGCCGTAGCCCTGAAAAAGGCGTCTCCACCTCCGGCAACGGCAACAGCGCCGACGGACGCGACCACTGGCCTTACTGCTACACCGCCGTCATCGGTGGTGCCGGTATCAAGCGCGGCTACGTCCACGGCAAATCCGACGCCACTGGCTCCGCCCCCGCCGAAGACGCCGTTCACCCGATGGAACTCCTTGCCACCATCTACCACAGCGTCGGCATCGACCCCGAGACCGTGGTCTATAACCACCTCAACCAGCCCCGTGAGCTGGTGAAGGCCAAACCGGTCACGAAGCTGTTTGCGTAAGTTTGTAGTTCGGGCTTCAGCCCGTTCAGGGCTCCTGCCCACGGCCTAAGGCCGAACTACAAGCCCATGACCACCCGTTGCATCAGCCAGCAAGGATTCGACTCTTTTGAAGAGCGCGCGAGGCTCATCGAGGAACGACTCGCGAAGCACGAGCGGGAGCTTCAGGCCTGTTCATGGTTATCTCGCTGGCTTTTGCGCCGCCAAATCATCCGTGAGGTGGACAAGGAGCTTTTTGGGAAGCTGTACTAAAGACCGTCATAAACCTCGCGACAGCGTCCTGGAGTGCGCCGGACCTCCGGCGCTTTCGAACGTCTCAAGGCCACCGCAAAGCTCCAGAGGGCTGGAGCACTCCAAAACGGCAAGCGCACTTGCATGCTCTGGAGCTATCGCAAACCAACAGAGCTCGTTTGAAGACGCAAAAACCCTTGGCGCTTCGCCCGGCTTTCGACTTCATGACGCATGTCTTCCATGCAGCTCACCTTTCTCGGCACCGGCACCTCCGTCGGTATCCCGGTGATCGGCTGTGACTGCGCGGTGTGCCGCAGCACGGACCCGCATGACAAGCGCCTGCGCAGCTCCGTTTACATTCACACGCCAGAGTTTGCCTGGGTGGTGGACACGGGGCCGGATTTTCGAGCGCAGTGCCTGCGGGAAAACATCCGCCACCTCGACGCGGCGATCTTCACGCATCCGCACATGGATCACCTCACGGGCTTTGATGAGCTGCGACGCTTCACCGTCGATGTGGACCAGTTCATGCCCATCTACGGCACGCCGGAATGCCTCGCGGTGCTGGAGCGGATGTTCGAATATGCCTTCAACGGCGAAAACCGTTATCGCGGCTACTTGAAGCCCTTTCCAAAGCCTATCCACGGCCCGTTTCACCTCGGCGAGACCACCATCACGCCCCTTCCCGTGCAGCATGGCAAGGTGGTGACCATCGGCTACCTCTTCACACGTGGCGGTAAAAAACTCTGCGCCTACATCCCTGATGCGAAAACAATCAGCCCCGAGGCCATGGAGCTCATGCGCGGCGTGGACACGCTCATCATTGACGCTTTGCGCCACACGCCGCATCCCACGCACATGAACTTCGAGGAGACGCTGGCCGTCGTGAGCGAGTTGCGGCCACGCCAGACCTGGTTCACGCACCTGCAATGCGAGATCATGCACGCCGTCGAGGACCCGAAACTGCCACCAGGGGTGAATCTGGCGTTTGATGGTCTAAAGCTCACTTGGGAGGCATGATGAAGCTCTTCCTTCTCATCGCTCTGGCGCTCCCAAACCTCGCCCAGGCTCAATTCTCCGCTGATTGGGAGCCTGCGGCGGAAACGGTCGTCGTTTACAATCCGAAGTTTCCCGGCTCCGAGGCGCTTGCTCGCGAGTACGGCTCGAAAAGGCTCATCCCGAGTGACCGCGTGATCGGGCTCGATTGCCCGGTGACGGATTCGATGAGCCGGGCGGAGTTCAGCCAGCAGCTCCGCGAGCCTTTGCGGAAAATTTTCACGGCCAAAAAATGGTGGACGCTCGACTCCCAGAGCACATCACCCGCAGCCAGCAGCGTGGCACGCTCCGGCATTCGCGTGCTCGTGCTGATGCGCGGCGTGCCGTTTCAGGTGAGGCGGGATCGGGATGCGCCGCCGCCTCAAAAAGAAGACGAGGCCAGCGTGGATTCCGAGCTCACGTTACTGGCGATGAATGCGCCACCGACGGAGGGAGCGCTGAAAAATCCATATTACGGAGCGGATGTGCGCCTGCCGCGCTACACGAAGGCCCCTGGATTGCTTCTTGTGGGTCGGCTCGATGGCCCAAGCGATGACATCGTGCGTCGCATGATCGACGATGCTCTCTTTGCCGAGGAAAATGGCCTGCAAGGTCGTGCCGTGATCGATCTGGCGCTGAAGTCCGGCGGCTTCAAAGAAGGTGAGGACTGGCTGCTGACTTCCGCCGCCACGTTTCAGCGCCATGGCATTCCGCTTTACATGGATCGCCATGAGCTCGTCATGCGGGACCACTGGCCGCTGCCGGATACGATCCTCTACTACGGCTGGTACACGATGGATGCCGCCGGCGCGGTGGCCTCGCCGGAGTTTCAATTCAAACGCGGCGCCGTGGCCTGTCACATCCACTCCTTCAGCGCCAGCGTGATGCGAGACCCCAAACAGCACTGGACCGGCCCGCTGCTCGTGAAAGGCGCGGCGGCCACCTTCGGCAATGTGTTTGAGCCTTACCTCTCGCTCACCGTCCACTTTGATCTGCTCAACAAACGCCTGCTGGAAGGTTTTACGCTCGCCGAGGCCGCGTGGTCCGCCACGCCGGCGCTATCGTGGATGAGCGTCGTGGTGGGTGACCCGCTCTACCGGCCGTTTGCCAGGAACGGCGGCTCGTCTCTCGGCAGCGATGACACCCGCGACTACCTCCTTTATCAAGGCGCGGCCCGCCGCTCGCCGCTCGATCCAGACTCGGCCATCAAAACGACAATCACCACGCTGGCCGAGCGGCGCAAAAGCTCCCGCCTGCTCGAATTCACCGCCCTGCTCTCCGGCCTGCAAGGCAAGCACGCCGAAGCCATCGACCTCTTTGACCATGCCGAGGCTCTCACGCCTGCTCCTGCCGACCGCGTGCGGCTGCGGCTGTACCGTTCGGAAATGTTTCGCCGCGATGGAAAGCCTCAAACCGCCGCTGATTTGCTGCGAGATCTTCTTTCCGATGAATCCGTGAAAGCCGAGCCAGCTCGCGCCGCCGCCGAATCACTGCTCCGCGAAGTGGGCGGGTGATCGTGTTTCAAGGCGGCGTCACCTGGCTGAGCACCGCGCCTTCCATATCCACGATGAGCACGGCATCGCCACTGGCCTGCACATTCAGCCGACGAGTAAAAACGCGGCAGAGATAGGCCTGGCTCCAGACCGTCTCGCGATCCAGATAGCGCCCGAACAGCGTCTCACGCTCCGCACAGGCCACCAGCGGCGAGCGACCATCGGCGGTCACATGCATGGCAAAGGTCAGATAGAGCGAGCGATCTTTTTCGCTCAGTTCAAAGCCATGGCTCGGCTTGAGGAGCACCCACGCCCACGAAGGTGCCTCAGATGCGGAAGCCAGATTTTGGCGCAGCACGCCCTCGTGAGTCTCGCGTAGCAGTGGCCAGTCGATGCGGCGTTTCCCATCGGAGCCTTCGATGAGCCTCACGAGGGCTCCTTGGCTGCATTGGGTGGTGCTGAGATTGAGCAGTGGGTGAACTTCCCCGCCTGGCAGCGTCACCGCCGTCCCCTTCACCGCGCTGAGCACGGTCAGCTTCGGGCGTTGATCCGCTGGCACATTAAAAAACGCCTCGATCTCCGCCGCGTGGCGCTCGCCTTCATGCACGGTGGCTTGGCGTTCGGCAGGATCAGTGGCTTGAAACAACTTCTCCACCAGCCCGCGAGCCTCGCGTTGCATGGCCGCCACATCCACCGCAGGTAGCACGGCCTCCGCCGTCTCCGCGGTGGTGGGGATCGCGGCACGCCGCACCTCCGGCTCGGGTGCGGGAGGAATCTCCGGTGCCGCCACGATGGGCGCGGCCTCTGATTTTGGACGTGTGGCATCATCGATTTGCGCATCCCACCACACCCAGCCGCCGATGCCGAGCACCGCCACCATCGCCGCGCCGAGCAGAAAGGTTTTCACCGGCGAGCCTTGCTGATGCGGCGGCACAAACTCCATCGCCTCACCTTCCTCCGGCGGGGGAAGATGCAGCGAAGGCTGCATCGCCGCAGTAGGCTGGTTGTAGGCCTGCAGCCTCCAAATCTGCGGCACAGGCTGGGAAGCCATCATCGGAGCCGTCATTGGCACCTTCATCGGTGCGGCTGGAGGTTCAAAAACGGGCGGCGTGCTCACCGGCATCTCGGCAGGCCGTTGAAACGCCTGACGCCTGCCCGGTGCGAGCGATGCCGTCTGCCCCTGCGTGGCAAAATGCGCCCGGTAACCCTGATGAGCACAATGCGGGCACGTCACCATGCCTTCCGCCGCCTGGTGCTGGCAGAGGAAAGGCTGTCCACACGCGGGACACACGACACTGGCGACGAGACCGGAGGTCATAAAGGGCCGGAACTGTAGTGCAGGTCGCGTGAAATGCGCGAGCCGAATCTCGCGGCGTTGGTCGTCAGAGGTGATCAGTCACTTCTAACGACTGCCCACCGCCTACCGCCCACTGAAAGCAACGCTGGCACATCCATCCCGGCAGGCTACTTTCGCCGCCCTTCCCCCATGAGCCGCGCTGCCTCCGAAGACCTCAAAATTCCCCGCCACATCGCCATGATCATGGATGGCAATGGCCGCTGGGCGAAGCAACGCGGCCTGCCACGCACGGAGGGCCATCGCATCGGTGCGCAGGTGGTGCGCAAGATCACCGAAGCCGCTGGCGATCTCGGCGTGGAGTTCCTCACACTCTACGCCTTCTCCTCGGAAAACTGGAAACGCCCGAAACGGGAGGTGGATGCCCTCATGAAGCTCCTCGTGCTCTTTTTGAAGACCGAGCTGCCCATCATGCAGAAGCAAAACATCCGCCTCCAGGCCATCGGCAGACTGCATGCTTTGCCGGATTTCTGCCAGGAGGAGCTGCACCGCTGCATCGCCGCCACCGCGCCAAACACCGGCCTTACGCTCATTTTGGCGCTCAGCTATGGCGGCCGCGAGGAGATCGTCGATGGCGTGAAAAGCCTCATCGAGTCCGTCGAGAGCGGCCATCTCGACAAAGCCATGATCGACACGGAAGTCTTTTCGAAGCACCTCTACACCCGCTACTACCCCGATCCCGATTTGATGATCCGCACCAGCGGCGAGATGCGCCTCTCGAATTTCCTCCTCTGGCAGCTCAGCTACACCGAATTCGTCATCACTGAAAAACTCTGGCCCGATTTTGGCCGCGAAGATCTCGTGGACGCCATTCGCATCTTCAACCAGCGCCAGCGCCGTTTTGGCGGCGTGTGAGAAGGGTATGTCAGCCGGATGTGAGCAGAGAAAACTTTGACCCGGCCTGATTTTCCGACGATAACGGCCTCCACTTTCATTACGCGCCGATGTCAGAAGCTCCGGATACCCATCTTATCATCATCGATTCCGACCCGGATTTCCTTTCCTGGGCCGCTGGTCATTTGAAGGCCCCCGGCGTGACCATCGTCACTTTTGAAAAGCCCGAGGAAGGCCTCGCAGCTTATCAAAAGAAACGCGCCGATCTCGTCCTCGCGGAAATCCGCGCCGGCACCGGCCCCGCCAGCGGCATCGAGCTGCTCAAACGCCTGCGCCAGACCGATCCGAACGCGATGGTCATCCTCTTCAGCGGCACCGCCACCACCTCGCACGTCATTGAGGCCATGCGCCTCGGTGCCTACGATGTGCTGCCAAAGGAACGCCTGCCCTACGAGCTGCGCAGCGTCGTCGAAAGCGCCCTCAGCGGCATCGAAGCACGCCGCATCACCCGCGAGGCTGCCAGCGAGGTGCCACCTGAATCCATTCAGGAAACCATCATCGGCCGTTCCCCGCCGATGCAGGAGGTCTTCAAGCTTATCGGCCGCGTCTCCCGCTCCGATGCGCCCGTTATGATCACGGGCGAAAGCGGCTGCGGCAAAGAACTCGTCGCCGGTGCCATCCACAAATTCAGCCCGCGGGCGCAGAAGGAATTCGCCGCCATCAACATCACGGCCATTCCAGACAATCTCATCGAGAGCGAAATCTTCGGCCACGAGAAAGGCAGCTTCACCGGTGCCGTGAACCAGCGCATCGGTCGCTTTGAGCAGTGCGATGGCGGCACCCTCTTCCTCGACGAGATCGGCGATATGCCCCTCGCCGTGCAGAGCAAGCTCCTCCGCGTGCTTCAGGAAGGCCAGTACAGCCGTGTTGGCAGCAATCAGACGCTCAAGACCGACGTCCGCGTCCTCGCCGCCACCAACAAAAACCTCGAAGAAGAAGTCTCCAAAGGCACCTTCCGCGAGGATCTCTTTTACCGCCTCAATGTCGTGCGCATCCACATTCCGCCGCTCCGTGAGCGCCGAGAAGACGTGCGCCTGCTGGCCGAATTTTTCCTCCAGCGCCAATCCGCCCGCCGCCGTGGCCCCGTCATGCGCTTCACCGATGACGCGCTCGATATCCTCGAAGCCTACGACTGGCCCGGCAACGTCCGCGAGCTGGAAAACACCATTCAAAGAGCCTGCGCCCTCTGCAATTCCGATGTGCTCCTGCCTTCGGACATCCCCATCGGCAGCAAAGGCACCCGCCATCACGGTCCCGCCAGCACCGTCACCCGCATGCGTGATGCCTTGACCATGCTCGTCAACATGGCCGACAAGACGCCTGACATCGACCTGCTCCCCTGGGTCGAGCGCGAGCTTACCCGCATCGCCTGGCGTCACTGCGAAGAAAACGAAGCCCGCGCCAGCAAGCTCCTCGGCGTCCCCGCCAACACCCTCCAAAACTACCTCTCCGCCCCCGCCGTGAAGAAAGCGAAGAAGGCGAGCTGAGGCGTTCTGCCATATGAGTGTGGACGTCCGCCAAAGGACTCAGTGCAATGTGCTCAGTTAGAATTTCACTTCGCGATTACGACTGATCATTTCATTGCCACGATGGTGTGAGCAATGCGGGCTAGGTGCTCACCGATCTGCTGGCGGGTATGAGCAGGCGTAAGCGGAGAGGGAAGTGCCATTTTTCGGCGGCGACGGATCACTTTCTCAATCTTCCACCGTGCCATCACCACCGTTTGCCACGTCCAGGGCACGCATCATGGCGTCCATGAACTCCTGGGCGGCTTCGATGGGGAGGATGATCGTATCGCGGCGGCCGCGAACGTCCTCAGTGATCTTGATGAACCGGCCACGGTCGTTCTCCTTCAGGTCCAGGAAGAATATCTTCCGGTCCGTCACGATTTTTTCCGAGTGCAGCGGCGGGTTGTGCGGCCGCCGTTCTTCATCTGAATCAAAGTTCCTCATGCCTGTGGTGTTGATCTTCCAAACCAGCCGCCCGATGCCGCTGTTTCCTTGGAATTGATCGCGAGTCTAAGAACCTGCCCGGTTGTTGTCAATGCTTGTCTCAAACCGGTATCTGCCGTCTAGAGCTTGTCATGCACTTTAGAAGAGGTTGTGGAGCATGAGGAAGACGGAGGCGAGCCAGTGAAGTCCGGCGAGGGTATCAGGGAGGCGTTCGTAGTCGCGGCTGAGGCGTCGAAAGGGCGCCTGCCAGCCGAAAGTGCGTTCCACGACCCAGCGTTTGGGCAGCAACACAAAGCCCTTCTTGGCTTCTGAG
>Ga0114981_10001697_pt1 | contig 14341 bp, 8 predicted proteins | sample S_140806_MF_Meta_FD_87028 | JGI IMG/M metagenome (GOLD analysis project Ga0114981, IMG submission 87028) | Freshwater microbial communities from Lake Simoncouche, Canada to study carbon cycling - S_140806_MF_MetaG | ecosystem: Environmental > Aquatic > Freshwater > Lake | place: Lake...
CGCAGGTGCGTATCGACAGGGCGTCGTCCGATTTTATCGCCTCCCGGTTCGGGTATGTAGGCCACACCAAAGCGAGCGAGCAGAGGACCGATAATCATGATAGAACCTCTTAACGCTCCGCCTTTCTTCTTAAAATCATCCGTAAGCAGGTACTCCAAGTCAACATTCTTGGCTTCAAATGCATAGGTATGATCGTCAATCTTGCTGACTGAAACGCCCATTGAAATGAGCAATTCAATCAACTTCATTACATCCCGAATGTTGGGGATATTAGAGATTACAACGCGCTCCTCGGTGAGCAGCACAGCTGAAATGATTTGTAATGCTTCGTTTTTTGCTCCTTGTGGGATTACTTCACCACTGAGTTTTTTTCCTCCGATAATTTCAAAAGATGCCATGCGCAATGTTTTAATAGGTATTCAAAGAACACCCACTAAAAGCGACACAATTGAGCACTTTCAGGAAATTATCGACACAGGCAGGTGACTAACGAATCTTATTTCACCACCTTCATCCGCTTGCGCTCAGGCATACCCAAGTAGGTAAGTGAAATTTCAGGCCCGCCTGCTCTGCCATCGATGTAGGGCATTTTGGCCAATCGAATGTCGTAGCCCAGACTTATGGCTGCAAATCGCTTGTATTCAAATCCGATGTAAGGTGATATCGCGTCTTTCCAGCGGTAATACACTCCTGCTCGAGCCAGGCTTGCTGTTCTCACGTTGGTGTATTTCGACTCATCTCCGATGCGGTACTCAACCGTCGCTCCCACCATTACTTCATTGGCTCCGCTCTGGCGCTGCACCAACGCATCGTACTTCATATCGATGTACTTATAACGCTTGATCCATGCAGCCTTGTACACCTGTCGTATTCTCATGCGATCCTCGCCACGCGCAACCATGGTAATTTGCTGATTCGCGTGGTACAAAGCATACCCTAAATCGAAGCGACGCTTTTTGCGGTGCTTCCAGTGAAAACCTGCACCGATATCTACAAAGCTTCTGGTGTTGGTAATGAACCGCTCACGGCTATCGAGCGTAGGGTCGTAGTTCACACCGTTAAACTGAGAGTCCCATGCCAAACCATCGAAGTCCATCGTGCGCTGCTCAAACCCCATTTGAAATCCGGCCGACACTAAATCATCGGGCGATGTCACCAGGTTGTATGCTGAAGTTGCACGCACAGACAACGTTCTCTGTTGTGCTATACCTGCAGCATCCTGAAGCACAAGCAGGCCGAAACCAAAGAAATTATCGTTGTTTACACTGAGCAGTTTGTATTGGGCATCCAAGCCACTCGTTGTATAACCGGTTCCAATGTTCTGCCATTGGCGGCGGTGCAAGAGCGTGCCCTTCAGCATGGTTTCAAACTGACCGGTGAGCGCAGGATTAATGAGCTGTGTGCAATTATTGTATTGCGAAAAGTGCATGTCCTGCCCCTTCGAATCAAGAGACAACAGGCAGCAGATAATTGCAACCGAGAATGCATATAGTGTGTTCTTCATGATCATGATTCCATTATCGAATTAATACAACCTCTCCTACTTGTTCAATTTTCGTTGTGTCGCCGATGGTCGCAAACAAGGTATAGTAGTAGCTACCTGAAGGTGCAGGAGCTCCTCTTAGATTGCCGTCCCAACCTTTGGTAGGTGAAGTAGTTTCGAACACCACCTCTCCCCATCTGCTGTATACTCTGAATTCCAATCTCGATACAAACAACCCGCGCACGTAGAGCGTATCGTTCCTTCCGTCATCATTGGGTGAAAAAATATCGGGCACGAAAACCGGCTCCTGCGGCTGAAGGCATAGGTCTACGGCAGTGGAATCACTGCAGCCTCCCTCATTGATTACAGAAAGTGACACTGTGAACTGACCGGCCTCTGAATATCCGTGCACAATGCTTTCGCCGGGCACTAAAGCAGCAGTGCTGCCATCGCCAAAATTCCAGGTTCCTGCAATTGCGTTAACCGAATTATTGATCATCTCAATGCTTCCGATATTTTCATAAGGCACACACAACTCATCCGGGTTGATGGTGAATGCTGCAATAGGCTCCGAAAACGCAGGCACCGTAATCGATGTGTCGCGCTCGCAGCCATTGTTATCCGTTATCACTATCGCAACCTCGTCACCTGCTCCCGTTGTATAATTCGTCGGATTGCCGGGTTCTCCATTCCATTCGACGCTGTAATTGCCACCGGGTGTAATACTCAATTGCACAAACCCTTCCTCACCCGGGCACAATGTATCCGATGTTGTTGCTGTGTATTCGAAACGAGGGAACAACTCAATTTCGATACTCTCCGTTTGCGGAGCAGAGCAGCCGTCATCGACCAAAAGTGTAACCGTCGTGGTTTGACTGTAGGTCTGTGTATTGGTGGCTGCATTGGGACCTCCATTGCTCCATGAATAGGTGATAGGATTTCCCGGATACCCGCCATTCACATCTGCAGTGATTGTGGTGTTCTGCTCGAAACAAACCGGGTTTTCCGAAGCTACAAGCGGCTCAATTAGAAGGCCCGGATACACCGTGAAGATGGCCGTATCGGCTACCTCCGGACAAATCTCCGGAATGATCTTATACACCACTTCGTATGTTCCTTCGCCCAATTCATAAGGGTTAAACGAGTTGGTAGCCAACGAACCGATCAGCAAACCACCCTCAGGAGAAACGCTGAACTCCACCTCAAAATCTTGACTGCAATACTCGGCATCGATGCCTGAAATAACCGGTTCAAGTTCTCTTTCTACATTCACCATAATACTATCGCCACATCCGGCCGGGTTTGTCCAGTGAATGAAATAGGTCCCCTCATCCGCAACGGAGGGATCAAACAAACCGGTTATAGGATCAACGATACCTGAACCCGACCAAGTGCCACCGGGAACAGCTGAAGCTAAAATTACCGGTGCTTCATTTGAACAAAACGATTGGGGCGCATCCGGTAAATTGGGTGCATACACACGCACCAAAATTGAATCTTCGCACATGTTTGCCATGTAGTAGATGTAGTTCAAACCTACCGGCAATGCCTGTGGATTCAGATTAAATCCATTGGCTATAGAACCCGTAACACCGGGCCCTAAAAATGAACCTCCCGAAGGAGTCAGCGCACCGGTAGTTGCAGCATCTAATGCGACAACCGGATCGGTTACGCAAAAACTCAACTCGCTCACTTCAATGTTCGTGCGTGTGATCTTTATGAACATTGTATCAATGCAACCATTCAATGCCTGGTATGTAATGAATGTTTCCGTATCGGTTGTGAATACACCCGGATAGAACATACCCGTATTCGCATTCGTTATTGCTCCGTCGGGGCTAGACCATAGCCCCCCCACCGGAACCGGTGTGGCATCGAGTACGGAAGGTGCTTCAAAAGGACACAATTCCTGAAACTCCAGCACATCAATATCCTTAACAAAAATCGAGAAGTCAGCATCACATCCGTTGATGGAATAAGTGAGTGTAACCTGGCCGGGTGATGCATTCGCCGGATTGAACACCCCTTGCGCAGCATCAACTACTCCCGAACCGCTCCAAACGCCTCCCGCGGGAGATGCATTCAACAACGTTTCACCGGTAGATTGACATATTGGATCGAGGGTGTATGGCCCAGCAATGGTATCCACTTCAACGATTGTAATATCTACGCATCCATTCACTTGATAGAGGACCTGAAACTGCCCCACTGCTGACGGATTGAAAACGCCCGTTGGTGTCACATCGGCGGTGCCCGACCAAACGCCGCCTGCGGGAGTCGCTGTAAGTTGAAAAGGGGCCGCTCCCGGGCAAGAAGCAACCTCCGGGATGGAAGCGATGGGAGTCACATCGATTTGCATGCTGTCGACACAGTTGGCAGAATTGAAATAAATGGTGTGAGCTCCGCCGCCTGCCAAATCCGGATCAAAGAAATTGGTGCCTTCTATTACGCCACTCCCCGACCACACACCCGCAGTACCCGCCTGCAGAAGGATATCGGGTTCCGACTGACACACAGTTTGGTCTTGGGTAAAAATGTTTACGTTTTCGATGGTAACGGTAATCGATTGCGAAAGCTGCTGCGAAGTTTCCAACTCGGTAATGACAACAGAATACGTTGTAGTAGTAGCCGGACAAACCGTGTGCGGACCTGCTGTGGGCGCCAAACCTCCGCTCCATGCATAGGAATAATTGAAACAACCCAGCGTTTCAACGCTGAGCGAAGTGCATTCACCCGGGCAGACGGATGGCGACTCGGCGACTATTTGAGCATTGATAGGGCAGTTATCAAATAGAAAAGAAGCACCCAATTCAAATTCGTGCAGCGTGCCGCATGCATCGGGAATTTGCATGGTTAGATTTACAAGAACATTGCAGTTAAATGAAAAAGGATGATCGAGCGTTAGTGTTACAAAATCGGTCATGCCTGCGGCACAATTGACATCCACTTCAACCACCTCAAACGCCTCAGAGCTGGAGGCAACCTCAAACAATGCATTGCTGAACCATGCGCATGGAACCGACGAAGAAAGTTCAACACTGAATTGGGAAGACTCACAACCGGGGGGATTCGGAACTGAAAGCCCCGGAGCCACAGGCAAGGCAACTTCCGACGACCAATACAGACTGAACCCCGCAGTTGAAACACTGCCATCCGATGTAAACACCAGCGATACAACACCCGATGTTGCAACCAGTTGGCCCGGCAAATCCTGCCCGGTGAAAACACCCAACACGACACCGGCGGAGACAGGCCCGTCATAAACGGTCAAAAAGTCAACATTCTCCTGAAGCGAAAATGCACCGTAAAACGTGAGTGTTACAATACCGTCAGCTTCGATGACAGTGGTAATGTTTTCATTCAAACCGTATGGAGTAGAGGGGCCGCCACTATCATACAATCGTCCGAAACAATTGTTGATTGTGGTTTGCGACATGTTGTATTGAGCATAATCCCACTGCGCTTTACCAACCAATGGCAGCAACAGAACCAACATAAATACTCGCAAGCGAAAGAAGGCTTTCATAAGCAGATTTAGGGTATATAAAATAAATACGGTGCAAATTACTACACAATGAAGGCGCACACGATTGGTGCATTGCAAGGTCTGTAAACATCCGATTGTCGAATACACAGATTCGTCATACTACATGACTGAGCGCTCCGAATTGCATCTTACCTTTGCCACATGTCGGTTAATAAAGAAGTACGTCGCATCACTACCAACACCTTACAGGAAATGAAGCTCCGAGGCGAAAAAATCTCGATGCTCACATCCTACGACTATAGTATGGCCCGTTTGGTAGACGGTGCCGGTATCGATGCCATATTGGTTGGCGACAGCGCGAGCAATGTCATGGCGGGCCATGAAACAACGTTGCCCATCACCCTCGACCAAATGATTTACCACGCTCAAGGCGTAGTAAGGGCAGCGAAGCGCTGCCTTGTTGTAGTCGACTTGCCATTCGGTTCGTACCAGGGAAATTCAAAGGAAGCGCTCAACTCGGCTATTCGCATCATGAAAGAGAGCGGTGCACATGCCGTAAAAATGGAGGGCGGTGCCGAAATACGCGAATCCATTCAGCGCATACTGACAGCAGGCATACCTGTGATGGGTCACCTGGGATTAACACCACAAAGCATCTACAAATTCGGCACATACCAGGTGCGAGCCAAAGAAGAACAAGAAGCTGAGCGTTTACTGAGCGATGCGCGCGTTCTCAATGAATGCGGCTGCTTTGCGCTTGTGTTGGAAAAAATTCCGGCGACTCTAGCTGCACAGGTCACGCAATCAATCGAAATCCCTACTATCGGTATTGGCGCCGGCTCGCAAGTTGACGGACAAATACTGGTGGTTAATGACATGCTTGGGTATACCCAAGACTTCAGCCCTCGTTTTTTGCGCCGCTACATGAATGCGGGCGAACAAATACATGACGCTGTGAGCCGCTATGTGACAGATGTGAAAGGCGGTGAATTCCCCAACTCCAGAGAACAATACTAACGCAAGGACACCCTTCGAAGCGATGACCGCATCGCATATTAAAACAAGTAGCATGGAACAACACTCACCTTCCTCAAAAGGTACACGCGATTGGCGCCAAGCGCCAAAAGAACCTATCATTATGAGCACCGTAGAGAATTTGCGTGTGCTCTACGAAGACAACCATATCGTGGTTGTTAACAAGCGTAACTCTGACATCATTCAAAGCGACATCAGCGGTGATCAAACCCTTTGCGATACGGTAAAGAATTACGTTAAACAGAAATTCAACAAGCCCGGCTTGGCTTTTATAGGCACGGTTCACCGCCTCGACCGCCCGGTTAGCGGCATAGTAATCTACGCCCGCACTACGAAGGCACTCAATCGCCTTTCGAATATGTTCAAGTACCGAGAGGTGCAAAAAACCTATTGGGCAGTTGTTAAAGGCACACCAAACCCTGAAGAAGGGAAAATCATCAACTACCTTTGGAAAGATCAAAAGCTAAACAAAACGTTTGCTTACCCCGAGGCGGGGCCCGACCGGAAAGAATCGGAGTTGAGCTATAAAGTAATGGGCATCGGCGACAATTACACCTTCGTAGAAGTTTACCCCAAAACAGGCCGTCATCATCAGATACGGGCCACACTGGCGAGTCTCGACTGCCCCATCAAGGGCGACATTAAATACGGAGCCAAGCGCACCAACGACAACGCTTCCATTCACTTGCACGCTCGAAAAATCGAATTCTTGCACCCTGTCAAGAAAACGCCTGTATGCATCGTTGCTCCCCCACCCGATGATGCGCTGTGGAACGAATTTCTGCGGGTTTCTTTCGACATCTAAAGACAATCGTCCTTATCGCATCAAGCGCCGTAATACTCAAAAGTGCGGCTGAACAGACTCAAGAAGCGACTGAGATTCTAGGCAAATAGCACCGTTCAAGTTGGCCATGCACGACCCAATGTTGAAAAACGATTTCAAAACCACCACTTTATCCTTTTGAACGTGGATGGGTTAACTAAATTTGCGTTTGAATCTTTTTAGAAACCAATTCAATTAAATCGCATGAAAAATAACGGCTTCTACTTCCTCGCAGCTGTTCTGTGCGCAGCCATAGTTGTGGGATGCGCCAATTTAAAATCCATGGAGAAAGCTGCCCAGGAAATGGGTGTTAAGTCTAATCCGAACCCACTCGAAGTACACGGTGATACCGTGGCTTTGACCATTTCAGGAACGTTTCCTCCAAAATACTTTCCGAAGAAGGCAAGCATGGATGCTGTTCCTGTTTTCGTGCACAATGGCAAGGAAACCCGCTTCAAGACAAGCTACTACCAAGGTGAACAAGCTGTTGGCAATGGCAGCGTGGTTCCTTTTAAAACCGGCAAGAGCTTTACCTACACCGACCGTGTAGCTTATACTCCCGAAATGGCCAACGGCAAACTCGAGTTGCGCATCCACGGCCGCATGGGTAAAAAAGAAACTGATTTCCCTGCGCTGGCAATCGGCGAGGGTATCATTACTACTCCTTACCTCATTAAAAATGATGATAAGTGCATTTGGAGCAAAGACCAATTCGTTCGCACGCTCAGCTATACCAACGACAGCACGCAAATCAACTTCGACTACAACTCATCGACCTTGAAGCCGGCTGAGTTGAAGCAAGCCGATATGGTGAACTTGGGCAAATGGATGCAAAGCGTGGCTACAAACCCTGCACTGGTAATCAAGAAAATCGAATTCACTTCCTACGCTTCTCCAGAAGGTGAAATGTTGCTCAACGACAACCTTGCTAACGAGCGTGCTGAAGCCGGCAAGAAGGCCTTTATGGACCTTGCCAAGAAAATGAAACTTACCAATGCAACTGAAAGCCTATTCGCTCTTACTCCGAAAGGAGAAGACTGGGAAGGTTTCCGCTCTGCAATGGAAGCTTCGAACATCGAAGATCGTAACATCATCATCAACGTATTGAAGATGACCACCGATTTGCAAAAGCGCGAACAGGAAATCAAAAACATCTCGAAGACCTACACCGAGATTCAAAAAGACATCTTCCCAGGTTTGCGTCGTACACGTGTTCTGATTAACTACGATCTTCAGGGTTACAGCGATGAAGAACTCGTTCAAATCGGCTCGAGCAACCCTGCACAGTTGAAATACGAAGAATTGATGCGCGCAGGCTCTTTGATTGATGACTTGAACAAGAAGGCTGCTGTCTATCAGGCAGCAACAGCATTGCCTGCAGCCGACTACCGCTCATACAACAACCTCGGCTGTGTGTATTACATGCAAAACAAACTTGCGGATGCACAAACCAACTGGAACAAAGCATACAGCATGAAGAAGTGTGCTGAAACAGCGAACAACATGGGTATTGTTAAGCGTGTAAACGGTGACCGTAAAGGTGCTATGACCCACTTCAATGAAGCAGGTGCCGGTGCTGAAACCAACTACAACAAAGGCCTCATCGATATTCAAAATGGTAATTACGGTGGCGCTGTAAGCAATATGGCTGCTTTCAAAACATTCAACTCTTCATTGGCGAAACTGCTCAATAAAGACAGCGGAGCAGCGAAGAGCGATATCGATGCAAGTGGAGACAGTTCAGCGAAAGCAGACTATCTGCGTGCAATTATCTGCGCCCGCAGCGGCGACGGAGCAGGCGTTGGAACGAACTTGCGCAACGCGGTTCAGAAAGACGCTTCACTCGGTGAGAAAGCGAAGAGTGATTTAGAATTCCGCAATCACAAAGACCAGACGAACTTCTAAAAGTTAGATATCTCAAAAAAAACCGCCGAATCGGCGGTTTTTTTTTTGCCCGACTTCGACTTCGCTCAGCCACCTCACACCTCATACCTTATCCCCTGTTACCTATCTTCGCCCCATGAGCCTAAACGACGCAAACAATCTTTCCTCTAGCACTCTCCTTGGTGCATTGGGCATTGAATTTACTCATATAGCTGAAGGCCACATTGAAGCAACCATGCCGGTCGACCATCGCACACATCAGCCCTACGGACTGCTGCATGGAGGTGCGAGCGCTGCATTGGCAGAAACACTTGGAAGCTATGGCTCACACCTCTTGGCACGCGAGAAAGGTGGAATAGCGGTAGGTGTTGAACTCAACATCAACCATGTGAAATCTAAACGCAACGGAACTGTGACGGGTATTGCAAAAATTCTTCACCAAGGAAGGTCTATCCACATTTGGAACATCGACATCGTGGATGAAGAAAAACAACTCATCGCCTCGAGCCGTTTAACCGTGATGGTGAAAGAGAAGAAAGCATGAGCATCGATGAAGCCATAAGGAAGAACGAATATTTCGCAATCCTCGTTCTTCCTATTCAATTCGATGCAGATCGCTCCCCTGTTTTATTCAGCCTATTGGACGGGACGATGGTGAACGACTCGAAATCCATTGCGCTTAACCTCGCTCCATTTACTCCCTACTCCGGCAATTCGCCCCAAGCGGAAACGGCGCGCGAAGACCATTCACAAACAATCCATGCAGCCTTAGCCGCCATTGATAGCGGCTCGCTTGAAAAGGTAGTCATCAGTTGTATCAAACATGCACCACGCAGCCATCAATCGCTCGATGCCATTTTCAATAAACTGAAGGAACAGTACACAGGCGCCATGGTCTATGTGCTTCACCATCCGGAATATGGAACATGGATGGGAGCCACTCCGGAGTTGCTGCTGCGCAAAATGGATCATTCCTTTCACACCGTAAGTTTAGCAGGCACACAGAAGTATGCAGAAAATCGCGAGATGATTTGGAACGACAAGTTGAAGCGTGAGCAATCGTTGGTAACGGATTTTATTCTGCAGAACATTGCACATATCGGTGCAACCGACATCTGCACTGATGGCCCATTCACTGCACAAGCAGGACCCCTCGCCCATCTGAAGACAGACATACATTTCACAAGTGTGGCATCCACTGACGACATCATTCTTCAACTGCAGCCAACACCAGCAGTGTGCGGCTTACCGCGAGAGAATGCTCTGCGTTTCATTCAAGAAAATTCGAATTCCCTTCGCAGACTATATGCAGGTAGAATTGGATTGTGCTACAACACAGGCGATGAAATTCACTTCGTCAATCTGCGTTGCATGCAGGTGTATTCCGATCATTTCGAAATCCACGTTGGAGGCGGCATTGTAGCAGGGTCAACTCCGGAAGATGAGTGGCACGAAACCGAGATCAAAGCAAACGTACTTCGCAATTTGCTTCACTAAAAAGGCCCCGAATTTCTTCGAGGCCTTTTCATCTCTTGATGCATTCAATCCTATCTCACAACGAGTGTTGTGGCTCCATTGTCATTGGTAACGATGCGATAAGCGCCCGCCGACCATTGCGAAACATCCAATTGGAAACTTCCTGTAGCATTGCGGTCGCTGTATACGAGTTGACCGGTACTGTTGTAAATGCGAACTCCTTGCGCGCCATTCGTAAGCGAAATCATCACGATGCCATTCGAAGGATTCGGGTAAACGCCAATTGAGGATGGGTTGGTTTCATCAACGCCAATGAAGGTGTATTCCAGCTCATCGCTCAGCGTTGCACATCCGAATTCGTTCATTGTTACCACCGAATAAAGACCCGATTGCGTTGGAAAAATCACCTGAGATGTTTCTCCTGTCAACACTCCATTGAAATACCACTGCCAACTTGTTCCTGCGGGTGCCGCAAGCGTCTGCCCGCCATTTACAATTATGCCTTCAGGCACCGGCCAAACATCTACCACTAATGTATCATAAACACTGCAATACGGATTTGTTCGGTTTAATACGAAAGAGTATGTGCCCAATTCCTCTGCAGGGAAAGTGTACATCAGTTCATTGCCGGAAAGATTTCCGTCAACATACCACGCGTAATTTTCAGTATAGTCCAACTCCGGGAATATATTCAGATAGACGGGCTGTCCCTGACAAGTGCCTCCACCTCCATTGGGATCCGGAATCAAATCGCACGAGAAAATGGTGTGCGAGTAGGTATTCGTAATGACAGGTTCGTTATCATCAAAATAAATGGCTGCCGAGTTATTGATTACATCCAACGGTTGCAGCGAATCGAACGAACGTATGCGGTACACCACCCATCCATGAGAATTCGGCTCATCGTGCACGCTATCGGGCAACATGATATTATCGAAGACAAATTGCACCATGCCATCCGGTGTCACAATGGTGCTGTACGAATGCGAAGCTGCGATGGGTGCGAACGAATTCAGATTAAGACGCGTGATATCGAGCTGGTCTTCGATGCGCACATCGAATGCAGGAGCATTGCCTGTATTCTGGAAACGAATGCGGTACTCAATTTCTTCGCCCGATGTAATAAAGTGCTGCTCTGTCCAACCTGCCGGAGTTGCCTGCTTGTCGTTGGGGTCATAACTGCAGGTAACTGTAGGATTGGTGTTCCACTCATTGGTGTAGAATACCCCACCGTTTCCATCGGTGAGTGTGAGCGCGAATGTGAACGGAAATGCCTGACCAGTTGTCGCTGCTCCAGGACCGTTGATATGAACCTGATAATAGTGCACTGATCCTGCAGGCAGATTTTCAATGGTCCACGTGAGTGTACCGGGCGCCGTTTCAGTTGGCGACTCTACGGTTACTCCTGTGCCTGCCCATGTTGCATCGCTGTATGTAAGCGATGGATTAAAGGTCATGGTAAACGTTCCGCTTATCGGAAGGTTGCCGTTGTTATAGAGGTAGATACCCGGATTGAATCCACCCGCGCAATGAATCGTTGAATTCTCCCACGTGCTTAACCCACTAATTTGAGCTGTTACTTCCGAAGCCGGAATCAGTGGAAGTTTCAGTCCGGTGCATGTTGGCAGTGTGACCTGAAGAGGTCCCTCTGCATTTAACAACCAGTAGCCATTCGGGTCCTCGAATGACACTGTATAGGTTGCTTGAGGGATATTCGGCAACACGAATTGTCCATTGGCATCGGGGTAAATAAGAACGCCAAGTTCTTCAATTGTAATTACTCCGATGTTGCTGAGCACGGGCTCTGCAGGTTGCGAAGTTTGTTGAATACCATCGCCATTCAAATCATGAAAAATGTACCCATTGATATCGCTGCCATAGATGCACGAACCGTTGTCGCAGGTTACCCAAGATTGGTAGTTGCATGCGCCTAGATCCATACAACCCGACCAACCGCATGAGCCGCCCGGAATAACTGCATCTGGGTCGTAATTGCAGGAAGTATTATCAGTACAACCACACAAGGGCGCAATGGGCTCGTTCGTAAGCATCACGAGTGCTTGCACAGGCACCCATGAGGTCCATTGCGTCATGTATCGGATGTAATAGTTGGTATTCGGCTGAATGACTATTGAATCAGCCAAATCAAAACACGGCGGAGCCCCGCCGCCTGAAGCCGTATTTGAACCTGCAAATGCTTGACAGAACACCAATTCCGATCCGCTGCAGCCGCTGCCTGCTGACTCCTGATAAATCTCCACAGCCGAAGGGTAACTATATCCTGCGATGCCGCCGCTGGGCGACGTGTTGTAACCGCTGTAAAAAGCAATGTTCGCGTGACTATAATTTTCTGAGTTGAACGTATACCATCCGTTTTGGAAATAATTGATACCGTTGCTGCAAGAGGGTTGAACTTGATTGATACTGCAGAGTGTATCGTTGAGGACCACACCGTTCTCTAGCGTCTGAGATGTTTCACAACTGGAGTTTTCAGTCTGGCCACCTGTAATTGTAAAGCTTGTACTCCCCTCACATCCATTGGCATCTACAGCGGTAAGCACATACGTACCCGCAACGTCAAAACAATTCCATGTACCGGGCGAAATAACTTGTCCGTTGCTCAGCAAATAGGTGTATGGTGAGCTTCCACCTACAGCTGCGAACTGAGCAAGGCAAGAGGGCTGTCCGCAACTATTGTTGCCTAGGGAGGCTGTTACTGTGATAGGTTGTGGAAAATTGAATGAAGACAGACACACCGTCTCTTCATCCTGCAAAACACCATCGGCATCCAAATAATTTACCTGCAGACATACCTGTGCATAGGAGTATGCATTTAACGGTATAGAAAATAGATTGAAGGTGGTTCCCGAATTTGCCTGCCCCGAAAGGGTCAGCTCGTTGATTAATAAAAGTGGCGCACCGGCTTGATCCTGCTCATAAACAATCCAAGTGAAGTTATAGGTACCACCGAATGCACAATCGCCGGCGGCATAGCCCATGAAAGTTAGTTCTTGATCTTCGCATGAAACAGGTAGTTGATTCATCGCAATAGCGAGATCACATTGCGCATTCATTGCTGAAATGGTCATCAGCAAACCGGCAAGCAGTAGTATAATTTTTTGCATTGGATTTTGGTGTTAAGGTGGTTGTGAAAGTAAGACGGAATTTCATAGTCATGGGTTGCATTTTATTGGGGACCGGGGACTGGTTACTGAGTAGTGGTTACTGAGTAGTGGTTACTGGGGTCTGATTCGGGGTACCCAGCAACCAGTACCCAAAATCCAATTTTCCCTTATATTCGCGCCCCGAATGCCCAACCGGCATTCTATAACCAACACGAAACCAATTATATCACATCAATGGATAGTTTGATTTACATCGTTCCGGCCCTCGGAGTATTGGGCCTTATTGTTATGGCCATTAAGTCGGCCTGGGTGAGCAAGCAAGATGCGGGTAACGACCGTATGAAAGAAATCGCTGGCTATGTTGCAGAAGGTGCTATGGCCTTTTTGAAAGCCGAGTATAAAATATTGGCCATTTTCGTGGTCATCGCAGGAGCAGCGTTGGGTTTGCTGTCACAAATGGTAGCCACCTCGCACTGGCTCATCGTGATTGCATTCGTTATTGGTGCATTCTTTAGCGCTTTGGCCGGTTTCTTCGGCATGCGCATCGCTACAAAAGCCAACGTGCGCACCACCGAAGCAGCCCGCACTTCATTGGCTAAAGCGTTGAAAGTTTCATTCACAGGCGGAACCGTAATGGGTCTAGGCGTGGCAGGTTTGGCTGTTCTTGGTTTGAGCATGCTCTTCATCCTGTTCTTCATGTTCTTCATGAATGGTTCTTTTGCCAACGGAGGTGTTGAAGCCATGACACAAGTGCTGGAAGTACTTGCCGGCTTCTCGCTTGGTGCTGAGAGCATCGCCCTCTTCGCTCGCGTAGGTGGTGGTATTTACACCAAAGCTGCCGACGTAGGCGCTGACCTAGTGGGTAAAGTGGAAGCAGGTATTCCGGAAGACGATCCGCGCAACCCTGCGACAATCGCCGACAACGTAGGTGATAACGTAGGTGACGTAGCAGGTATGGGCGCCGACTTGTTCGGTTCATATGTAGCAACCGTTCTTGCCTCAATGGTATTAGGTAACTATGTGATCCG
>Ga0114981_10001701_pt1 | contig 14326 bp, 25 predicted proteins | sample S_140806_MF_Meta_FD_87028 | JGI IMG/M metagenome (GOLD analysis project Ga0114981, IMG submission 87028) | Freshwater microbial communities from Lake Simoncouche, Canada to study carbon cycling - S_140806_MF_MetaG | ecosystem: Environmental > Aquatic > Freshwater > Lake | place: Lake...
CCAATACATGTATCCTTTGTACTTCTTACTTAAAATAGTTACCTGTGTATAGTCTACCTTTCCACCTACATAGTTATAGTAGTAACCGTTTCTCTTAGTCAGTGGACCAAAATTACAGATCTCTATACCGATTGAAATTTTGTCTAAGCTTCTGTAATCTATACCATTTTCTGCGAACACTTCAGGCTTTAATCCAAGGTGGTATGCCCAATGCTTTGATGAGAATAGCTGCACTATTGCGCCCTTGTCACCAATAACAAATGCAGTAGCTACATGGCCCTCCTTCTGTTGGAAGTATTTTGCAACTGCAACTGCGTTCCCCCCACCAGCCGTGTGGTGCAAGTAGATTTGTTTTTTTTTGTGAATGTCTTGAAAGTACTGATCGTCAGATAGACGACTCTGAACTATCTTGCTTATATCTAACTCCATCTATATCGTTTTTAATTTCTTTAGATCTTTGTAGTAAATTCTTAAAAGCTGACCATATGTCGATGCCCTTCACAGCTTTATAATTCTCCGATATGGAGATGGCCTCGATACTGACAAGAACTAGCGATATAATTTTTGTGAGCATTAATGGTATAGAAAAGAATTTCATAATGATATCATTTAGGATCCAGTAGTCTATCAAGTAGAAACCAATTACAGCCACCTCATACAGCATTAGCTTAGAGATGATAGCTGAAAGTTTCCTGGACGTAATCGCTATCTTTAACTTCTTAGCCTTCCATATTCCTGTAAGCGTATCCACTATTATAGCAAAACCAATTAAAAATAAGATCCCAGATATGGGAAGAAAGAAGGCACCAACTACAGTTAATAATTGTACGATTGATTTCTGTATAGTTGTTAACAGTATAGCTAGCTGTATTCTCATTAGATAGGTATTAATGTTTTTTTAATAATTTTTATTACTATATACACTAATAATATAATGAATACAATCCCCCCAAGCACAGCTAAGAAATTTACCCACCATGGTATAAATTTTATTCTCTCTGGCTTAAGTGTCTTAGTTATAATCTTAGTTTTGATAATGTCATTGCCCTTTATAGTCTTATAAATAGTATGCACCTTAGCCTCAGAAGTATAAACATTATTCCTTAAGCTTGTCTCTAGCGTAACTATCTTTCCGTCCTTATCTCTTAGCTTATCTCCAAGCTTTGAAATAATATTACCTAATGAATCACAGTACAAAGTATCTTGTAAAAAAATAGTCTCTCCAGGTATAGTAATGGTCGTGTCTCTAACTTGAGTAACTATTGATGTGCTATCTTTCTGAACACACAAAGGACAGTACTTAGCAAGCCTCTTTTCAAGAGAACAAGAAGAAAATAATATAAGTAATATTGGTAAGTATTTCATAAATACAAAGATATGAAAAAAATAATCACATTTAATGCCATCTTAGTAGGTCATTAAGTTTAGTCTTGTTACTATTGCTAGTTCTGTAAGCGTAGAATTTTGTACTGCTGCAATAAGATAATAAGGACTAGCAAGTGTATATAATATACTAGAAACAGCACCTGACGATAGATCTGTAGCAATGGGGTTAGTGGGTAAGTAGCATAATAGAAAAGTTGTATCTATATAGAAATCTCTACCTACCCTTTGCATTTGCCCTGCACCTGTCATATTCTGAGCCTGGCCAATTTGAGTAGCACCAACCAAACTATTTGTAGTGTTAAAGTAAAACCTTATATTAGATGTGCCTGTACCTGATATCTTCCTAACTTGTGCTCTAAGCTGTAATACTTGAGTAGCTACTAATGTATTAGCAGGTATAAGGATAGATGCACTGATAGTATTAGAAGTAGTACCATTTACTAACACACCTGCGCTATTGCCTACGGTAGTATAAGGGCTAGATGATATAGCAATATCACCACTTCCTAATAATGAGGTAGAGTTAATTGTTTTAATGTTTGTGCCACTAACTAAAGCATCTTGTTTAGCATTCCAAGTTGATGCACTAGCTATCCTGCTATCAGCAAGGGTACCAGCCCATGTTATTGCATGATTAGTTCCAGATGATACCATAGTAACATTCGTGTCGTTACCAAATGTTTGAGCAGCTCCAGTTAAACTATTAAGTGCAGTAATGCCCGTACCTGCCATTATACCTGACTGCTGTGTAACTGTTAAAATAACTGATGCTGCTGATGGAGGAGGAGAACCTGCTGCATAAAATTGCATTTGTACGTTTGTATGGTTTGTTGTACTCCATACTAATTCATAGTACTCTCCTGCAACTACACTTAATACATAATTCCAACCTACTATTGTGTGATATGGATCTCCTGGATTTTTTCTAGCCTCCATTCCTACAACTCCTGAACTACCTACTACATCAGTACCATTTTTTCTTAACCATATAGTTACATCTTGTGGAGAATTGGCTAGGTTTTGAAATTGTGAAGAGAATTGAATGTTATATATACCTGTATTTGCGAATGTTATTCTTGTAGGATTTCCACTGCCATTATTAACAATTGATATACCACTAGGAGTAATATCAGTAACTCTATAAATCATTGCATATCCTGTATTACTAGCAGCAGCAGTTTGAGTTATATCATCTTGCCATGCTCCATAATATCCAAGTGGTGTAGGTGTTACAGTATTTGTTAATGTTCCGCCTGATAATGTGAGACCTGGACCAACAGTAATTTCTTCCATGATACCCGTACTTGCTGTGCTTCTACCAACAAGTTTATTGGTATTCATAGATGTACTGATGGTTCCTGTAGTTGTAATTGGGCCGCCTGATATTAATCCAGTTGTGCCTACTGACGTAACACCCCCACCTCCTCCTCCACCCGTAGTCTTAGGCTTACCGTTTACGTCATTTATCTCTAAATTGTCGTCACCATACATGTTGCCATTCGCATCGACTACCTGCATTATCGTATCATGTTTACATTTGGCATGTCCTCGCCAGTTATGATGTATGTAGTATTAGCTACGTTGCACTCTACGTATATATAGTCACCAGGATTTAATATGTACAGCATGCTGTCAGTAATCGTGTCTCCGAGAGTTAGACTCTTAACGTAAAGTAGCACATTTGCAGCTATAGAGCTGTCATACTTAGACACAGTTAAAATATAATTTGCATCAGAGTTATTAAACCTCATGTATGTAATTTCAGTAATGTTGTTTAACGGACACGTATGTATTATAGTGCCAGCTGGACTTATGTCTCCTTGATTACTGAATTTTCCAGTCATTACAATCCTCCATCATTAATATTCCATAAAAACACATTTGTAAGCCTTGCCCTGCCTAATATACTTGCAGGTGAATATTTTGCTGTGCCAAAATCAACAGGGCTTAACCCAAATATAACATCATATTGGCTCCATCCATTGTAGATAGCATCAAGGTTAGCAGTAGAGAAAGTGGCAGGTGTTTTACTAGCCATGAAATCTTGAAAATCATTGACAATAGATACATCCCAAGCTCCTATGTTTTGATTAAAATTAGTTGCACCATAAAACATAGCGTTCATATTTACAACTTCCTCGGTAACAAAAGCCAATGGTTGATTAAAAGAAGATGCATTATAGAACATACTACCCATATCAGTAACTGATCCTGTACTAAAACTTAATATACCATTGAAAGAAGATGCATTATAGAACATACTATTCATATCATTAACATTCTCTGTATTAAAACTTAACGCTTGATTAAAATTAGCTGCACCATTAAACATACTACTCATACTAGTGACCTGTGCTGTATCCCATAGATTAATATTATTTATTGTAATTGTGTTTGAATTGGCAAACATTTGATAAAGATTAGTTATATTTTGTAAATTAAGGATATCAGATACTAATGATAAATCTAAGTTAGTGCAACTATTAAAATACCCTCCATTATTAGCACCTAACTCAAGCTGCCCCCAATGTACTACCGATGTAATATAAGTTGCACTTCCATAGGAACCAAAATTCCACCCCATACAATCACCAATTATCTCAACAGTATAAGTGCCTGCTAAGGCATAAGTATGAGAACTGTTAGCAAAACTATTTACATCTGTACTGTGATCTCCCCAATCTATAGTTCCTGAATAAGTACCTGCTGGATCATAGGGTAGAGTGATAGTTTCGTTTGGAATTGTAGTAGTCCATGTAGTAGTGAAATATATAGGAGGAGGAGGTGGTGTAGTTCCACCACGCTCTCCATTTGCCGATATACTTATTCCCATCTGTATCATTACCAACAAGCCATAATGTCAGTAGGAGCTGTGCCTGTAGCAAATACTCTTATAACCTGTACGGGTAAAAATGACCCAGCAGGTACACCCACAAACGTTACGTCATCACCACCTGCGGTCATAACTCTTATGTCACCACCAGACCCCGAATATAATACACACGGCCAAACAGATAACGGATCTCCAACATATGGAATGTCAACTGTGTCGCTATTTATTACTAAACTAACTCTTGATACTTGTAATTTTTGATATGCCATCTTTTTATTTTTTTGTGCTCTTTCCGTTAGATCCGTTCCGAGCACGGTTTATACTTGCTTTTTCTTTTACAAATTTACCACTTTTTGTTGAACTCATATCCACACCGTCACCGTTGCCATATGTGCCAGCCTTTCTGTTTGCTTTATTGTGGTCGGCCCTGTATTTTTTTTGAGCCTCTGTCTTGTTTAAATCCCTCTGGTACTCACGCCTCTTCTCCGCTGCCTTCGGATTCTCTGCGTAAAACTTTGATGTCTTGCTCTGTCCCATAGAATATTTTATTTATTAATAGGTCTGGACTATTCCATGCCTCTTGTCTTTTATTGCATCCGCAATCTTCAGTAGCTAGCTTATCTAAACCAGTCGCCTTGGTGATAGCTGCTACAGTATCACCAAGGCCCTTGTGTCTCTTAATTATAATCACTACTTCTTCTTTGCCATCTTTGCCATTGCGGCCTTCATTCCGTACTCACTCATCATCTCTTTCTTACCTTCCATCTTCTCATGTTTCTTCATAGCTGGCTTAGATGAATACTTCTCACCAGTCTTTTTTTCTGCAACCATTTTTGATTTTGCTTTCATGTTTATTTGTTTTTATTTATTAATGTTTTTATCTTTTACAACCCTTCGCATAGGCTGCCCCTCATCGTTCATTCTAGTTCTAGACGTATTCGTTCCGCCACCAGGCATATCAAATCTCTCCGTCTCGACAGTGCCACCAAAAAGGGTAGGTCGAACAGTCAATGATCCAGGTACCTCTTGTCCATCAAACTCTCTAGAAATATCGTAACGTTTTTTATCAAATACGTTAATAGAAGAGTTCTTAAATGGTATAGCGTTTAATCTATCACTCTCTACCTTCTGTATAAGTGCCTGAATTAACGGAGGAGGAGTAGAGCTAACAGTTGCCCTTTCCATTTTTTTTGGTCCAGTAGTAACAGTTGTAGTTCTATTTTTCATAACTTTGTTTTCTAAGCACAAATATAATCAAATGATTCCAAATATTAAACAAGTAATAAGTAAAAGAAAAGAAAAAATATACCAAAGAAAGGAGGTTAGATATGACTTCCTAAAGAATTGGGGTATAATACGCAAGTGGGCCATACACAACTATGGCATAAAGTCGCAGGCTGACATGGACATGCTGATGTTTTTATATACAGAGAATCTGTTCACCAGGGCTAAGTTCCATGAGTACTCTAAATTCATGAGCTGGGATCGTGCAAGATTTGATAAGCTGCTGCGTGACGGATTTATATCCAAGTGGAGAGAACGCAGAAAGGGAGAGTACGACATGTACGAGCTGTCGTTCAAGGCAAAGAAGATGGTGGCTAGTGTCTACCGAAAGCTAATGGGGCTAGAGCCTATACCTGAATCGCCAACAAGAAACATCGTGTTTCGACCTAACGCTACATTCGCACAGAAGACTCTAGCCATAGCAATAAAAAGAGTTAATAAGGAGGCTAAAGAACACAAACAACATCCTTCTCTTGAAGAATGAACATCCTGTCGTTCTCTATGATGACCTCGTGACCAGACACCCTGTCGAACATTATCTTGTCACCTATATTCATACCAGAAACTAGAGGGCCAAAGTTGATGACATTACCGTACTGGTAGCGCATGTCCTTGTACTCGTCTCCGCTCATTATAAGACCACTCGAGGTGGTCTTTTTTTCTACTAACTTATCAACGATAATATATTTATTTAGAACCTTCATAGTCTCTTATGTTTGTTATAATTGCGTTTGTACTCATAATTGTTGTTGCCACAGACACAGCGTTAAGCAGTGCGTTCTTCGTAACCTTTGTTGGGTCTATAATACCCATCTTCATCATGTTACCGTACACCTCGTTCTTCACGTCATAGCCCTCACCAATGCCTGCCAACTCTAGCTTGATAGCGTGTGGGTCCTTTCCTGCATTTATAAGTATCTGATTAAATGGTGAGCTCAAGGTATCGAACATTATGTTCTGAGCTATGCTATCGCCCATCACCAAGTCTAAGCAGTTCAGCAGCGCAACACCACCTCCAGGAAGTATCCCGTCCTCCATCGCAGCCATAACCGCACACACAGCGTCGTCGATCCTGTCCCTCTTCTCCTTCTGCTCGATGTCACTAAGCGCACCCACATATATAACGCCAACACCTCCAGATATGTTTGCAATCCGCTCCTTCAAGAACTCTCTGTCGTTTGCGTCTGTAGTCTCCAACACCTGGTGCTTCAGGTCAGCCACCCTCATGTCGATGGCATCCTTCATCTCTGATGTGTTCATAAATACCGTCATATTCTTCTTCACAACGACCTTGGACGCTCTTCCTAGGTCAGACATAGAAATAAGTGTCAGGTCGTCTCCAGTGTCCTCTGATAGGTACGTACCGCCAAGTGCCACAGCTAGGTCCTCTAATAGATCCTTCTTCCTATATCCAAACGATGGAGGTATAATATTACAAGCCTTGATCTTGCCCTGTGCCACGTTCACATTTAGTGTGTTCACTGCGTTCTGGCCAAGCGTGCCTATGATCAATAACGATCTACCCTGACTAACAATTGGAGCCAGTATAGACTCTAGGTTTGATAGGTTGTTTATCTCGTGATCTGTGATCAGTACGTATGGATTGTCTAAGACACACTCCTGCTTCTTGTGATCGTTGATGAAGTACTTAGACGTGTAGCCACGATCTATCTTCATCCCACTAATAATCTCTACGTGAGTCTCTGAGTTCATGCTGTTCTCAACGGTAACCATGTCAACCTCGCTGAATGCGTCAGAGATCATCTTGCCGATATGCTTGTCGTTGTTTGCGCTGATAGATGCCACGTCATACAGCTTCTTGCCAGTGACCTTCTTGCTCATCTTGCTAAGCCTAGCCACAACAGATGCCGTTATGTCGTTGATCTCACGTATCACCTCTATCACGTTGGTGTTTGACTCAACGTGCTCGTCTGCTGCATTGATTATGGCCTCTGCCAACACGATCGAGGTGGTCGTTCCGTCACCAGCAACGGTCGATGTCTTGTCTGCCGCCTGACGCATCATCATAACGGCCAGGTTCTCGGTGGGGTCGTACAGGTTGATCGACTTTGCAACCGTCACACCGTCCTTTGTTACGGTAATACCACCTACGTGGTTCTCTGACTCTATTAATACCGTCCGACCTCTGGCACCTAATGTGCTTTTTACCGCCCCAGCGATAATTTTAATGCCGTTTTTTAATTTTTTCTGGCCTTCATCGCCAAAATAGACTTGTTTTACTATCATTTGATTATATTTTGGTCAAATTTAGTAAAATTTTATCATATAAAACAAAAAACCCACCGATTGGTGGGTAATTTTTATTGTTTTTCTTTTTGTTTTGATGCTACAGATTTAATCAGCTGTTTGTTTGCAGCAATTTCTGCCCGAACTCCTTGCCGAACCTGTCTTGGACTAGCGGTTGGATTGTTTTCTTTATACTTATCCTTCATCTGGCCTCTAGTAGTGTAGAAAGAAGTAGGTGATGCATTAGCAGCTGCTGCGCCAAGTTGTGCCTGGTTAAGTTTTGCCTGTTGGGTTGCAATGTTGTTTCTGTTGGTTGCATTTTCATACTGAGCTCTAAAAGCTTTCCCCTTTTCTTGAGTCTGAAATTCTTTATATCCAGACATTGCGTCTGGTGTAAAGTAACGTAGATCATTACCTTCCTCCTTTTTAACATATCTAGTTGCCTTTCTAATTTGAGAAAGGTCCTTTTCTACTGTTAATGCATCTCCTAATCGACCCTCTTTCAACATTCTTCCAAATTCTCCTCTTGTCTCTTTCTTTAAACCACGCAACTCTGATTCAGTTTTACCTGTTATTGGTTCACCTGTTGAAGTGCTGTCTCCATAGTATGCAGCAGATTGTCGTTTTTCAGTGTTGTATTTTATTTTATTAGGTCCAACAGCTTTCTCATTAAATGGATGTGCTGCATTCTTAATACCAGTTTTACCACCTGGCTTTATTTTAGTGTATCCCATACGAGACCCCTTTTTCTCTGTCATTACTGGAGCCTCCCATGTAACATCTTCTTTTGCTGGTATTAGTTTTCCTTTTTTAGTTGAAACTGATGTTATCTTCATTGGAAGGATCTCTTCCTCCCAATCCTGAACAGGCTCCGAAACAGATGTTGTCTTTCTCTTTTCTGGAGTACTTGGTTTTACATACTCAGGTAAATACCATCCAGACCCTCTATCTGTATTCTTTTCGTAATTTTTTGTGAATGCTTCTGTATCTGCTCCCTTTCGTACTCTAATTTTTGAAGATACCATTCCTCCTGGATTTAATTTTTGATCTTGAGCATTAAACCTAGACAGTTGTTCTTTATTTAAACTTGCTCCCCACATACTTTCATATGGAGTTCCAACCTTGCTATCATTGTAAGTCTTCATGTTCTCGTTATACTTAGCCATACTGGATGAGTATTCAGATTCAGCAGAAGACTGATCAGCTTTAGATTTGTTGTATACTTCTAAATCAGCGTTATACTTAGCCTCTTTAGCAATACGCTCTGGAGTCTTTTTTGGTGTCTGTTTTACAGATTTAACAATAACCTCACTCTTTCGTGTTGTTGTTTTTGATGTTCTTACATTTCTTAGTGCCATACTATTATTATTTTTATTATTAACAAATTTATCTCTAGCTCATAGTCGTCATATATATCGTCTGGTTGGAATAATTCGAAACCTAAGTTTAAACCAAATGACATTCTGTTTTCTATGTAGACTTCCATGATACAAATGTACTACTTATATTTTTTTTTCAATTTTATATCCTCGATTGTAGACCTTATCATTTCTCCAACTCCATATGCGGACGCACCTAACATTGTACCAAGTCCCATTTTCTCCGTAAATGAGTTTTTTACTTTTGGTTTTTTAGCCATTTTTTTATCCGCCTCATATTCTGGTGTTTCTTCGTATGGTCTGCTATCTACAAGCTTATCGTTAGACTGATCTCTCTGAGCTATTTTTGTTGGGTAAAGAGGGTAGGCTACTCCCCTTGGATTCATAGATTTTTGCCAGCTGACATCCTTTGGATTAGGAGTAACCTTCACCTCTTGAATCTGAGTGCCATTGTTCTGAGTGCCTGGTACTATGGTTGTGTTCCTAGTTAATCGATCGATCGCCTTGTTTTTGAATGGTATAGAGTTATAGTCCTTCATAATAATTGTTTTTACAAAGATATGAAAAAAATATGATTGAATATGTGTAGGTTTTGGGCAATGAGCCCATCTGACGTGAGCCAGCCCAAAGGGAAACCGATTTGAAATCGAAGGGGGGGTCTCCATTTTGGCCTATTGAGTCAGAATTTTCTAGCTTTTCCTAGGGCGTAGCTGTGCACCTCCGCTGTGCAGTTGATACCACTACAGCCATCGCTACCACTACGTATGTGCTAACTCTGATGGCCATCTATCAGCCGACATACCGATAGGCCGACCGACCGACCGCCCAAAAATGTTGTACTATAATTTGCATTATGTTAAATAGAAACGCATCGAGACCAATCGATATGTCGACCAATCGACCGACCGAAATGAATGCATCTGAGCCAATCGCACGGCTGTAGTGGAGGGGTTACAACAGCCGTTACAAAAATATAACAAACTTTTTTTAATTATTTTTTGTCCTCGTAACTCATTGATATATAGCAAGATACATCATATATTTGTAATAATAACGTGTCAATTGAAAAAAAACTTTCACACAAATTGTAACATTTATAAACAAATAGCATTATTAGTATGTAAGGCAAACGAGCCGAGGTTGATTTTCTTGGAAAGGTACACGATGCAAAATGGTATATGTCGAGGGTATGAATGTCGTTAGGCTATGGTGGTACATAGATAGATGTTCAGATAGTGAGGCATAGAGAGTGATTGCAAGACAAAAACGATAGGGGAGAACAGAGTGTTAATGCTCCCACCAAAACAACAAACAATATACTTGTGGTGGTTCGATTCCATCTATATAAGAGTGGTGCAAGTAACAATATACAGGTGCAGTTAGAACGACTAATTAATAGGAGCGATACCTACTGCACCACTAACCAACAAATACCTAGAACACATGATAAACTACCAAAAATTAATGGCTCAAGAGCCTACAAGCTACGGCAAGATGGTAAACGATAAAGGTCAAATCATTGAATTCTTTGAGCACCCATTTTATGGCGACGAGGCCGAGGTAATAGCTGTGTCTCATGACTTGGAATTAGCTAGCTACAGCACGTTCTTTGAGACAAATGACATGACGGCTAGCCATGGTGAGTATCAACCATCATTCAAAGATGGTAAGCTATTCATTGGCGATTACAAGGTTGACTGACGAGTCTTTATGAGACGAAACAGCCTACGGGCTGTCTTAACCAATTAAAACCTACACAATGAATCAATTAACAGCCCCTATCCTCTTTCTGAGCGGTGTAATCTTATTAGTAATAGTAATCATACACAATGTAATAACCATCGGAGTACATTGCTCTATCTAAAGGTTAACTGACGAGTCTTAGCTAGACGAAACAGCACTCGCAAGGTGCTGTCTTAACCAATTAAAACCTAGAAAATATGTTAGAAATTATGAGTGAATTACAAGTAAAAATGAAAGCCATTGAACTTATATCAAAATGGGTAATTTCGGAACAAAAGGAATACGAGAATAATCCAATGTACAATGAATATATGCGATTATCTTGGAATTTAAATGCATTAAAATCTGCAATAAAATCACTTGAAGATGAACTTAATGCAAGACATGGAGGTTAACTGATGAGGTCTCAATGACCGAAATGCCGTGAGGCATCTTAACCAATTAAAACCTAGAAACAATGACTAGTAAAATCATCATGATTGATGGAGCCTTCGAAATTTGGGGCTTCTACAACGAGGGAATCTTAGTACGAACTAACAAATTAAGAGTAAGAGCATGGAGGTAGTACTGACGTTCATAAACATCAGCGGAAAGCAGGTCGTTATGAAGAAAAAATTCTCAAACGAGGGTCACTTAAACAATTTTATCAACTATATCACGAATCGTTATAACTACATGTTTGACGAGGCGTGGTACCAAAACTAGAACCTATGAAAACGATATCAATTTTAATAGCAATGATAATCCTAAGCGGTTGCGCTATGGTCAAAGAGACCGAAACATGCACGGGCTATTGGCCTGACAGCATCTTGAACCCTGAGAACGAGGAATTCGTCACTGAGGTGGCGTTCAACTTGGGCATCGAGAATAATGAGGTAACTCAAGAGCAATTTAACGAACGCTATGCAATAATTAATAATTAACTAAAAAAAAAGAAATGGATAATATAACAACATATATCGGTGTTTGCTTAATGATTTTATCATTATCTATGATTATATATGTCACTATTAGCTTAAATACAAAGCCATGATATATCAACTGCAATACATCATTAATGGCTCAAGGAAGCCACAAGTATGGAGTATTTAACATTATTAAAAAATAGAAATTATGAACGAGCGAATGAACAATATCGGCTTCCACAAGACCGATGGATACATCAGAGAGATAACCATCAGAGAGCAATTGAACCGCAACATTAACTTTGTGGGCATCAACGACATCAAGCACCCAATACACGGCATAATTGACGTTGATAGAGACAAGCTACAAGACCTACTTAAGTACACGGAGGGTCAATTGATTAGATTTAAAAAGAGTATGTTTCAACCAAATAAAAAATAGAACTTATGAGAACTTATTATGTATGCGATATTGACAGCTATGGTCAACGCACAGGAACTTATACTACACTACAGCTAAGTGATAACGACATCACTATCAATCGATTTGGATGCGAGACATACAATGGAAAATTCTTATACAATAGCTTGACGCAAGTATTGTATGCTTGTCAAGATTAATTAACCTTTAAAACCCTAGAAACTATGACAACCAACCAACAGCAAATCGTTGATGCATTAGTAAACGAACTCAATAGAATTGAGGCTATGCACAAACCAACTACAACGTTCAATCTAATCAACGTAAATGCATTGAACGATAAGACAAATGAAATCGAAAAGTATTTAGCTAGAAGAGAGGCTGATATGGAGGCATGGGATAAACTAGCGACCGAAGAGGCGATACGTTTAGTGAATCTATTCAAAGCAGACTTGCCTATGGCTTTAGTTCAAAAGTATGGTAGGGACAATGGTCACTCCGATCAGCCCGATGTATTGATTAGACGAGACGATACCCAATCATCGCACCATGAAAGTTGTGTACTCGTAAGGGTAAAAGTCGCTCGTTTAAATGACGTAATAGATTCATTCGGTAACATATACTCACGAGGTGTAAAACTACAATACCAATACAACGGCTCTAATGACCTATTTGATACAATCGAAGAGTTGGTAGCTAAGACAAACTTCCTTGAGCTAGTAAGAGAGAGAGTACTATAAACCTAAAACCTAGAACCTATGAGAGTAATTAGAATCAACACAACAGCGTGGTCAGAAGAGGACTTCTACCTAGTAACAACACTAGACGATGACCAAATTGCTAAGGTCATACAACCAATCGTAAGTGCAGGACGCATATGGGACGACGAGTACTACGACAACGATACCTTACTCCAAGCATTGAAAGACAGATTTCCAATGGAGTATTCAGACATGTACACAGAATTTGACAAACTAACATTTTAAAACCTAGAACCTATGACAATCTTAAAACTTCAATCAGCAGAGACGATTGACCAAAACGGAATCATATACTACTTGACTGGCGAGTATGCCTATGTGGGCAAGATAGAAAGTGGAGACACAAGAGTCTTGCTTGACCAAAGCGATGGTAAGTTATACATGATTGAAATGAATGATAGAAAAATAAATTCACTAATAAACTAGAACCTATGAAAAAATATGCAAGAAAATGTGATGCTACGGGACGTGGTATGAACGAAGGGTGGGTATGGGGTGAGGGTACTTACTACACCTCAACACTTGAATTAACCATGAAAGAACTTAGAGATGACGTAAGAGATGGTGCCTATGATTTTGACGAATTAGGTGCAGAAAAAATGTTACAAATGTCAGACGATGAATTATTATCATATGCATACGACAATGATGTCTTGTACTACACGGAGTGGGAAGAGATTGACGATGACGTGTACTATGACGAGAATGGAAACGAATATGAACTTTAAAACTTAGAACCTATGAAAACTAAAGAAATTAAATTAATACGAAAGTACATTGGCCTACGAGATGATTTAATGGACTACACGATGGTGCATTTTGATGCTATGTCCTACGATATTGACGGATACCTTGACGAGGAGGAAATCGATATTAATGAATTAAAGAATCAAGTCAAGGCATTCGAAATGATGCTCAAGGCTTACAAGCTAATCGACTATACATACGGATAACCAAATTTAAAACCTATAAACTATGAACAAAATTGATCAAATTATAGCATACGAATGTGGTATGCTAGACGGAGCAGGTATGGTGTACCTGTTCGCTGAACTAATAAAAGATGGCTCAGCATGGAGTTTACAAGGCCACTACGGACGGACGGCCAAGCTATTAATCGACCGAGGCATCATCATGCCGAACGGGGACATAGACGAGATGTCTGCAATTGAATGTGGAATTGAAATGTAACTAACCTTTAAAACCCAGAACCTATGACAACCGAACAAGCAAAGCAAGTACTACGCAACGCAGGATATTACGTAGACAATTTATGGAGCATCCGAGATGTAGATGACGACAGCCTAACTGACAAACAAAAGATGTCAGCACTAGACATGGCGTTTAATAACGAGCACATCAACGAA
>Ga0114981_10001703_pt1 | contig 14319 bp, 10 predicted proteins | sample S_140806_MF_Meta_FD_87028 | JGI IMG/M metagenome (GOLD analysis project Ga0114981, IMG submission 87028) | Freshwater microbial communities from Lake Simoncouche, Canada to study carbon cycling - S_140806_MF_MetaG | ecosystem: Environmental > Aquatic > Freshwater > Lake | place: Lake...
CAATTTGCGGTATAATCCATTTTAAATTATATTTAGTAATTGTATATGCCGCGTGGTCGTCGCAATCCCCGTGCTGAAATGACCCTTGATGAGTTTGCAGAGATCATGGAGGATGATAATCACATTTCTATGGTTAAGTATATAGTTTGTAAAGACTTTCTTAAAGATATGGTATGGGACTTATCTAAAAAAACGGAAATTAAGCATACATGTTCTATCTGTATTGATGATATCACATGTAAGCATTGCTTCTGCCTTCTAAGTTGTGGCCATAGCTATCATTCCAGTTGTTTAATGAAGTGGAAGAACGGATGTCCGTTATGCAAGAACTAAATTGCGTTAAAAAAATTAAAATTTTAATGTAATGTAATGTAAAATGAGAGAGTCTAAATGTGGATGCGGTCAAAAGTGCGAACACGGTTCTATGGGTAAATGTACTGCGCGCAGAGCACTTCCAGCACGTTTTACCAAAAAAGGGAAAAAGGCACAGGCAAAACACATTCCGCGTGCAGTACTTAGACCTAAGTTGTACTAAAACCCAGGGTTCTAAAGGTGAAACCGTTTTTTGAAATCGGATATATTCTTTTTCATAGACGTGGACTCACCCCACAAAATGTGCCGTGCAAGACTACCTGGTGACGTCGGATTGTTCCATGTTTCATTCTCACGATGGCGGTCGAGATATGCTTTACGCCTCGCCGGATCTTTGTCGTCGATATATGTAGTGCTCCCTTTCATGCCGAAGTGCACGGTTTTAGTTGGTTCTGCAAATTTAGCAACCATCTTTTTGTCTTTTCTATGACTTGGTGTGATAGATATTAGTCGCATTTTAACATTTGTAAATAAAAAAAAATTAAGAGTCTTCCGCAGAATGCCTTTTATTCCATTTTTCTTTATGTTCTTGATAATATACTCTTTTTCTCTCTTTAATTTTTTCGCGATGTTCTTGATTATATATTTTAGTATATTCTCGGTGTGCTTCTTTAGTTTCTTCGCGATATTCTTCTTTTGTTCTTCCCGCAACTTGGTAATTTACACATTCATTACTTTGAATATATTCTCCTTCTCTTCTACGTAACTGTTCTACATTATTACACGGATAGTTTTCTACTAACTCTATTTTATAATCTTCATATTTTATTATTAAAAACGATTTTTTTGATGATTTAGTATCGCCATTAACAAAACATTTATAATTATATTGATGTTTTGCTAATCTTTGTGCTAATGATTGAACCGTTGAACCGTAATAAGTTAAATTATTAGATGGAGACCATATTTTATATATTTTTCCTTTTTGATAATCGGGCATTCTTTAATCTTTTAATCTTTTAATCTTTTAAATTAATTTATACCTTCCGCAGAATGTAAAATTACCGAACCGCGTTCAGGTGTGTTTAAAATTATTTCAGGATCTATATTCAATTCAATCGGGATTAGTTTGTCGCCTTTTACACGTACAAGTGTAGCACTTGATTCTATCAACTTAGTGTAAATGTTGTAACTCTTTTCAAGATAGTCCTTTGCGGGAATAGGGCGGTTTTCTCTGTTTAAAGAAAGAGTCTTGTAAATGTCGACCGATAAAAGATAAAAGTCTCTTTGTGAGATCATATCATTTTCTAATCGTTTCTGTATTCCTAAGTAAAGTTCAATCGACCCGATTATGCCACACGTAAGTGCAATAAGCGAAGTTGTTAAAGAGATAGCACCCTGAGTAGCATACGGTTGCAATCCAACGGAAATAATGGAATTAGCGCCGTTCAAAATTATAACGGGAAGTCTGTACCACTTTAACGATGATTTCAATTCGAAGTATCTTGATTTATGCAACTTACTAAGAATGACGCAATTGACGCGTATGTTGTCTAAAACTTTATCAATATCATCAGTCCAATCCGTCATCTTTATCTATTGAATTAGATTTCTTTTTCTTCTTTTTAGCGTAGAATGTTTCAGTTTGAATATATGGATTTTGAACTGGAGTTGTATCTTGTTTAAAGGGTACATTCGTAAATACATTCTTAAGTTTTGCAGGATACTCTACACTCTTAGGATAAGGAACAATGTGATGCTTTAATGGATACATACTTTCCGGTGGTAGAAAATTTGATATGTCGTGCGAGGCAAGTAGGAATTTAGTAGAACTTTGAGGTAATACCTCTAAAGAGTCTTTGAAATTAAATATATGATTACCCGACGATACAAAGTCTAATGTATTTGTTAAGTATGTACGATTATGAGACGGTCCAGGTGTGCTTGGATAAACAGCCGGCGTACTGAATGTTACGCTTCGGGTATTGTATTTTTCTCCAAGACGTCTTGCGATGTCTGCACCAAGCGAGTGTCCGGTGAGTGTAACTTGTCTATTTTTTGGTAATTTTTTGAATACCTTTTCTACTTCGGTAAGTCTACTTACAGGCATCTTATCCATAGCTGCGAACGTAATATATGCATCATTCGCAATATCCAACGGATTAAAAGGGTCAGTCCCGCGAACGGCAAAGATTATAGAATCATCTGGTCTACGAATGGCTACTTGGTTTTCATTGGAATAAGCTTCCATTAGATTATGACCGTGCATTCGTGACTGAATAAGTTTATTAGTCTTTTGATTTGCCGTCTTAGGATCTTTTTTTAGGTTGTCACGATATTCATATGCAATCTTAGACGATACCGCCATATACACATCATCGCCTTGATGATAGTTAGTTCTTGGATCATAATTCATTTGTTTCATTAAATTTTGAACGTCAACAGGTTTGTTTTGTTGAAACGCGATGTCTTCAACGTTCTGGTTCATTTTACACTTACATTTTATTTTAATAAATTTAATTTAACGAACAAAGTCGTTGGCGCTTCGCGCTTAAGTCGCATAAATAATAAATTCTACATTTACACCTTCAATGTAAGCAGGGTCTATCTTAAAGACAATGTCGTCGTCCTCTGTCTCAGCCTCAATAAAACCTGTTCCTGAAAATGTAACGGTCGGAAGTGAAGAAAAACGCAAACTAATGATAGTATCTTTATTTGTAAGTCTATCTCCTATTGGTATAATTATATCGTGGTGCTGATTGGCGTTTAATGTGATACCTCCGTGTAAAGAAACCTCTCCCGTTCTTGAATAATAAAATGTTCCAAAAGTTATTGACTCTTCACTTGCGTTATTATTTTTGATTCGGAGTCTTCCGTAGTATCCTGGATTTTGAAGGTCGTATAGCGCATCTGCGAAACCTCCTAACGTAGTTTGAAGTCCTGCTGAAAACTTTGCTTCCGTAATTGCTCCATCAGCGATATCCACAGTTCCAATAGATCCGTTTATTATATGGGAACTATCAACACTATTTGCACTAAGACTGGGTCCAATTCCGGGTAGTGATACAACAAACCCTTCTGACATAAGTCTATTTAAATTTGACATTTGTGGAAGAGCCATTTTTATTAATAAATTTTATTTTAATTTACAAAATGTAACGAGTAATTGCAACAGTTAGTTGCGGAATTTACGCTGTCGGTGCCGGCGATGGCGCTGGAGTTTCAGGCGCAGTAGAATTAGACACAGCCATTAACTCTCTCATAGTAGCTCCTTTACCTGCATTTGCCGGGTTTGCTTTATTTGCCGCTTCTTGAGCGTCTGCTGCTTCAGCATCTCTACGGGCTTGGATTACATCTAATTCATTTTGGTTATCCGGAGTCTTATATATACCTCCTGGATCTGTTGGGAGACGATTTTGTTCTATTTCATCAAGGTCATCTTGTAGTGCTAGTTCTCTTACATATGCAAGTGCTTCATCACGAGACATATAGTTAGCCATCAAAATTTTCATTCGCTCGGAATATTTGTCTTCTAGTTCTGCATCGGTGTAATTTCTTGGTTTTGTAAGTTTAGGAGGTTCTGGTTCTATTGGAATTTCAGGGTCGGTGTATTCTATTGGAATTTGTACGTTGCCAATTCTTTCTATCTCAGCTAGTTCTTCGGGAGTGAACCCATAGTCTCTCTTTACACGTCTCATAAATAAATCGGTTGTGGCAACTCTAAACCTTTCTAACGTCATCCCCATAGCTGCCGCCGTATTTTTGTCTCGTTTGTCATCTGCTTCGGAGTACAACTTACTACGGTCTCCAGATCTTATTGCAACTGTTATACGTCTGCGGTCTTCCTCGGTAGCACCACCTTCTTGATTACCGTCTATGTATTTCAGTCGTTGATCTATTTCTGCATCTTGATAGCGCTTTACAAGTTCTTGTTCTTCTGTTAACAACGGTTTTTCCGGTATTACTATCGCAGGATTTAATAGACCGAGGTCACGTTCAAGGTCGGCATCTTTCTTTTCTTGTAGTTTACGATACTTATCAATTGCAGCTGCTTGGGATAACATTCCGGAATCTACGTCTCCTTTGATTTGTTTGGAATACAACGTTAGAATGTCATCATCGGAGTACTTAGATACTGAACCTTGAGGTTCGGGATTTTCAGGGTCTGTAATGGGTCCGGATTTTAGTCTTTTTATGGTTTCTAGTTGTTCCGGTGTAAATTTCTTTTCAGCCTTTGAAGCAATATCAGCTTCTAAAGTTGCACGATATTCTTCTAACGTCTTTCCTTGCTGTGCTGCTATTTTGGTGTCTCGTTTGTCGTCTTCTTCGGTGTATAACTTACTACGGTCTCCAGATCTTATTGCATCTGTAATGCGTTTACGGTCAGTAGGAGTAGCGTCTGGATATACCGCTAATCTTATCTTAATTTCCTCATCTTGATATTTTCTTAGAAGTGATTCTTGAACGAATGTACCAGTTGGAGTGGTATCTATAATTTTGCTTGGGTCAAATTCAAATGGTGGAAGTGGTTCTGGTATTGTAAAAGTTACTTCAGGTGCCTGCATCTTTAGAAAATTGTAAAGGTCTGTTTCTGTAGTTCCAAGAAGAAGTGTACCGCTTCCGGACAACCGAAGTTGCTCGGACAGATTACGAACGATTTCTGGAAGGTCGGCACCGTATGCACTTATTTTAGCTGCGAGTTCTGCATTGTATTTATCAACGATGACTTGATTCTGTTTCTTTATTTCCTCCATCTGCTTTAATTGGTCGGCACGTAAAGTTTCATTTAGATGTGCCATTTCTTCGGGGGTCATGTTCTGTTTAGAAACTAACTCTGGGACGGACATACCGTAGTAATCTGCTAGTTCAACCATCTTACGTGTATAATTTCGGTAAAGTGGCAAGAAGTCTGGATCCTGCAACGCAAGGTATAATAAGTCTTGTGGTACGTCGTCAAGAAGCATACCGTTTTCATTGAATGCTCTAAAAATTTGACCTTGTGCGTCAAGTGTAACGTTTGTGTGATAGTAATCGTAAAAGTCGGGGTCAATATTCGCTACCCCATACAACGGGTCGTCGGGTCCAACTAATTTGCCTTCTTCATTCCACAAACGATAAATCTCTTTTTGCGTTGCATTCACGCGTTCTACAGTAAACTTTTGCGATTCAACAATAAGTGCTGTTTCTGTTTCAATACCATATTCCCAATATATACCAAGTTTTTTATTCATGGTAGTATATTCTTGAAGTGACAACTGAGGGGGCCACTGGTCTTTTGGAAGTCCACTGGATTTTGCTAACTGCCATTCAAAATGTTGACGATACATTCTTGCTATTTCTGGGTCGGCGAATGGACTGTCAGGGTCTACCGAAGGGTCTCCAAGAGATGGTTTGTTAGAGTCTGCAATTCCAGCGTCCGTAAAATGTTCGTCAAGTACTTGTTTAAACGCAGCGTGGTCAAACCGTGGAATGTCTCTTGTAAAATTATAGTTAGGATCGGCAAAAACAAGAGCTCTTGCACGTTCATAATCGTAACCTGCTTCGGCGTAGCGTTTTATAATTTGTTCTTTATACACATTACCATAATCATTATCATCTTTTGCTTGCTTATACTGCATATATATAGCGTGTGATTGTTCTGGAGACATAACTTGATGGGCTTCGTTATAGTCTTCCATTGCACCGTGACCATAAGCGTAAGCAACACTTAATGCAGATATTCCAAGCATCGCCCAACCTACTGGACCAGAAAGCGCACCAGTTAAAAGTAAGAACGCCATACCTGCTCCCGCTCCTGCTAATGCCGAGTTTCCTTCTAACAAGGCATGCGATTTTACTCCATGTTCTTTCATATATGACAAAGTTAAATTTTCTGCTGCCATACTTGCAAAGACTGCTCCTCCTGTCTTTACGAGACCTACTGTAAACTCAGTACCCATAGTAAATGCTTTACCATCTCCAAATGCGGCTTTGAAAGCTGTTTGTGCTGATGACATAGATCCAGAGACACTTCTTATTGCGGCGACACTTCTTGACATATTGATACCCGCTTTACCCGCAGATGCAAACGCCGACGCTGCTTTATAACCACCTCGGAGTGTATAATAACCTGCTTGAAGTGTTGATTTTCCCCCATACAAAACTCCAGTTGCTGCAAGATTACCCATCTCTGCTGAGGTGAGTTCTGTTATAAATTTAGCATTATCAGACTTGTCTGTCCAGTTTTTTTCCATAATTTGTTTAGTTGCGGAGTATGCTAAGTATCCTGCAACCATACTTCCTACGCTTGTTGGACCTAATAGTTCTTTTGCTGCTGTTTTGAAACCTTCAGGTGTAAGATTTTCGGCAGCACTCATTCTAAGATTTTGCAATTGTTTACCAGGTAATTCCATGACATACTTACCTCCCTTTTGTATTCCTCGTGCCGCAACGGTGCCTGCTTCGTTAACTAAGTTCTTTGCAGCACCTAAAGCTTGTGATGTTCTGCTTGGTCCACGACCACGTCCCGCCGGTGTTCCACGACCACGTCCCGCCGGTGTTCCACGACCACGTCCTGGTTGAGGAGGTCCTTGTATGTCAAACTGTGCTATACCGACTCGCGGTGCTTGAGGAGTAGTTACATTTACAATTGGTAAATTTGTTGGGGCAGAGTGTACTGCAGGTGGCGTTTGATTTACATGTGCAACTGGTGCTCCAGGTGTGACTGGTGCGTTAAAGTGAGTATTATTTGCAGGAATGGATAAACCACTGACACCGTCTCCTACTCCCGCGATATTATGTGTTGTAGAGGATGTTGAAATAGACACTCCGGGACTTGAGACTGGAGCAGCAACTGGAGCAGACCCCGTTATACGTCTACCTGGTTGTTGAAGTCTTGATTGACCCCTAATTGTAGTTCGTTCTCTTGATGTTACTAACCCCCGATCTAGAAGTACTTCTTGATGAAGATCAGTAAATAGTTTACCAATTTCTGATGCTGGTAATCTTTCAATAGCTCCTACATTTCTATAACGTTCAGGTAGAAGTCGTCGGTTATCTTGTATAAATTTCAATTTAGATGACAAGGAAGTAAACGAGTCAATAGGCGGTACTAATGCCGATGTAGATATAGTTGATGGTCCCGCTGCTGCTGTTTGTCGTGGTAAAACGTCCGAAGGTGGTTCTGTATATGTTCCTACTCTTGCAAGATCTGCTTCTGCTAAATTTTGTCCTACAGTGTCTCCTTGAATTCCCATTCTGTTCATGACATCCTCCATTATTGGGCGGGGAGTTCTCGTTGGTCTCGCGTCAAGTTGTGCCTGAGTTAATACTGGTCTATCACTTGAGCGTCCAGTAAGAACTCTTCCTTGGACGTCTCCAAATCGTGCACGCGCGCCATCTGTACGTGCTCCTGTGCGGACTGCTGAACGAACTTGAGAGGCGTTGGATATACTTGGTGCATCTACATTTCCATGAATACCTGGACGAGGTGCTGCTGGAATATCTAAACCGTTTGCGGTTACTGCTGGAGGAGCACCTTGAAGTGCTGAATGAGTATGAGAGTGTACGTTTTCTGCAACATCAAATCCTGGAATAGCTCTTCCAGCTGCTAATTGGTCTATATTCATATTCATAGCGGCATTTATAGCTTTTTGTTGTTCATTCGTTGCGACAAACTTTTCAAATTCACTCATCATTTTTCCAAGTAAATCAACAGACCTATTAGGGTCTGGGACTTGTCGTGCTAAATGACTACCAGTATCTCGTGGAATGTCAGTACTAGAACCGGCAACGTTTGACGGATGAATACCATCTGAGATGCCTCTTCTTAATGCACTTGCTGCTGCTAAGTCTGCGTTTCGGACAGCGGTTAATCGGCTATTTGCAACATCAATTGCTTTTTGTTTGAAATCATTTAAATTTTGTACATCTTTTGGAGTGTACTTTTCTGGCATTGTAAGTTCTTTAAATTTCAGTTGTGCTATTTCTTCTCGTGTTAATAAATTAGAATTTGTTTCAAGTGAATTATAAAACTGGTCAATAACAGCTGATCTAGAGTTAAGACCTAAACCTTTTTGCGCTGCTATTTCACGTTCACGAACTCTTCTTTCATTAAGATAGTCGTAAATTACTTTTTTAACTTCTGGCATGTCAACATCCGTTGGAATGTAACCTGGTGGATCGCCGGGATTAATATTTCTTAATATTTCACCTTGTGCTACTGCTAATCTATTTTGATAAGTATTTATACCTGTTACTCCCGACTGTCTACGTACTATAGTTTTGTAGAGTTCAATTTCAGAAGGAACTAATTTACTACCAGGCGCTTCTGCAGCGAGACGTGCTCGTTGACTATTTCCAGGTGCGGATGTAACGTCCGAAGATGCTCCAAGAGGCGCTCCAGTTGCAGGACGTGGTGGCGCACCAGGTGGAATGTCTCTTGTAGTTAGTTCTTCACCAGGTACATCTCCAGGTGCTCCCGATGGTGGTTCTGGAAAGTCGTCAGGCGGTGGAGGTGGTATGTCGTCAGGCGGTGGAGGTGGTATGTCGTCAGGCGGTGGTGGAACTGGATTTTCTTGCAAATCAAGTTCTATAGCTTCTCGGATTAAACGATTTGCCACAACATCTCCTAATAGATAATCTTGTTTAAGTCTTTGGTAGTTAGGATCTGACCGTGCATTCATAAGGTCTTGTCGCGAAAACGCACCTCCTCCAATTCCGGCACCTGTATCTGTTGGAATTTGTGGTAACGCTTGTAGACGTGCGGCGATATTTGCAATATCAGCAGCTATATCTGCACGAGGGACACGAGATCCAGGATTTGCCGCCATTACATCTGCGGTTGTAGTACCTGCACCGGATAAAGCAGTACCTCTTGAGGAAGCACCAGCGCTTGCTACAGAAGTTCCTGCACGAGTTGGGTCTGTACCGAATAGCGTACCAAAAAGAGTTCTTTGTGTTGGTGGAACCACAGTTGGAGGTAACGAAGCTGTTAATGCGCGAGTAACAGGACCTCCTGTTCTAGAACCTCCTACTGGTTGAAGTTCAGTTGGAGCTCCCTGACCACCGGGGAGTGGTGTTGGGGGAGCAGTGTTTCTTGGAGCGGCAGAACCCAGTTCATTTACATTTGCATTACTTGCTGCGCTTGCAAGTCTCGTATTAGCATCTAAAATGCTATTTTTAAACGCATCTCGCATTATATCTGCAGCTCCTTGTCTTCCTCTTGAAACTTGTTTATTATAAGCGTTTAGATGTTTTTCTATAGTATCGTTATGGCGCATAAATTCAACCGCGCGTTGTGTTGCTTCCATATTTCTAAGTGCATCGGGAGATATATTAAGTTCATTTGGTATTATTTGTTGTATTCTATCTATCACTTCGTTTATGTATCTATCAGTATGTTCCATGATATCTGAAAATCCAATTTCGTCAGGGAAAATAATTTTACCTCTTTCATCAACAGTAGCTCCAATGTTACGAAGATAATCTTCCTTTATTAATTCCATGTTTGATAAGTGTGCATCACGAGTGGATTCACTTAAATTTAACTTTCTATGTATATCCTTTGCTTGCTCGTCTAAGAGATATGCTTTTCGTAATCTTTGTACTAAAAGAGTACGATCACGGTCACCAGGAGTTAGAAATCCTGCAGTACCTCCTCTGGGAGTGCGTATTTTAATCGGATTACCTGATGCAGTTTTAACCCTAGTAAAGTCAGATTCAAAAGGTCGTAAAGGTTTCTTTGAACGGTCTCTTGGTCCAATAGGAAATCTTAACGGAGGCAGCGGACCGGCAACTGCAAGTAACGGGTCAAGCGGACCCACTGGAGTAACTGGAACAACTGGAGTATTTCCACCGGGAGTTGGGACACCTGGAATGATTGGACCTGGAATATACGGAGCAACTGGAGTTGCAGGAATGATTGGAATGATAGGCGGGGGAACTGGAGTTGGTACTTTTCTTGTAGCGGTATTTGTATAAGGAACTACAGTTTTACACAATTCCGGATGCATCTTAGCAAACTCTGGATCCATGCAATCACATTCCGTTTTAGTCTTACAAATTTGTTTTTTAAATTTACTCGGGACATTTACTGGTGTATCTGTCCCGAACTTAGTCCTTGCTGACGGCATTTTTAATTAGTAAATATTATTAATTTGTGTTTTTAACGAGGAAAGTACCGAAAACACTTTTAATAATATTAAAAAATTGAACCCTGAGTTATATTAATTCAAATTTCCGAGTACATTGACCTTGGAAGGATTATAAAATCCTGCAATAGGGAGAACTGGTTCAGGAATGTATGGACTCTGAGAAAGAAGACCCTTAGGTTGATTTCTAAAGTTACCCATTCCTGGGGAATAACCAAGATTTGGATCAACGTATGCACGTGACGCCCTTGGGTAGTTAAGGTCTGCGGCATCTATCTGCGACAGCACTTGCATAGTAGTAGGACGCGTAATAACTTCGGGAATGTTTCGCACGTCAAAGATGTTCTTGTCATTAATACCTGCCCCCACCGAGCGTTTGTCAATAACACGATCGTTCATATATCCCTGTGGAGCTGTAATCTCAAAACCCGTTGGTTCACGAATACCGAACATTCCTTCATGATAAGGAGCGAGCATTGTCTTTGATATGTGTAATTATTTTAATTAAATTTATTTAACGCAGAATTAAACAATTGAACCCAGGGTTAGATTGTTTAAGGTATCAATTCCACCTGACGCGAGGCCACGCGAAGTTCCGCGGTGCACTCTGCGAAGAGTGTAAGGTGCTGGTCGGTCTGCGATAGACCGTCGGTGATTACCGCGCACTGTGCCGAGGTGGCACGAGTGTCAAGACCCGACGCAAGGCGGTAGGCATCCGACTCTGGAAGGGCAAAGCGGTAGCACTGAACGCAGTAGTTCTTCTTGAACTGGTCTAGAGTCATAGGACGGTTAGAGTTGACGAAGTAGTCAACCGAATTTAGAGACATCGCAAGCGCCTCCGAAGTGTTAAGACGGTACGCTGGGTAATTGGCACCGTTAATCTGGAGCTGGTAAGTAACTCCGTTCGCATTGGTGGCACCCGTTGCAAGTTCCTGTTTGAACTGGAAGTACTTGGTCTGGTATTTCTCGCAGTTAGTACCCATGACACCACCGGTGTCATAACCGGGGATGCCAACTTCAACTCCAACAGTGAAGGTTGTCTGCGCTGCAACGGTGAAACCAGTAATGCCGACTACTGTGCCAGCAGCAGACTGATTTGGTACTGTACCACCGGTCTGAGTTTGCACTACACCACCAGATCCAGATACTTTTGCACCCGCCGATTTATATCCAGCAACTACTACTGGGGTTTTGGACGAACCGAAGTCCTTGTTACGCCAGCAGCACCACAACTTGTCAAAGGAAGAGCTGTTTACGTTAAAGCGAGTAGTACCGTTATGAATTGAGGTGAATGTGTAATAATTCTTGAATGGGATGCTTAGGTAACCAACCTGAGATATGCGCTCAGCTACGATTTCATCAAGAATGGATGACGCCATACCTAAAACTTCAATCTGCATAGTCATTTTTTCTAGTTTGTAGGTTACTGTACCCGCGCCGGCGTCATCAACATCAGTTGCACCGGTTCCAGACATAGTTGTGCCAGCGATGCACGAACAAACGTTGTTGTCCGCTAGTGTGAACTCAACTGTAATCTGAGGGAAGATACCCGTGTCAATAATTGAGGGCGCGGCAGTACCGAAGAAGCCATCAAATGAATCAATCGCGAGTTGATCTGCAATATCGGTATACGCTTCATCTGCCGCCGCAAAATTACCAGCGTTGTGATAACTCTTACTGCGAACAAATTCGGGATGGGTAAGCGCCGATGCTGGTTGCATACCTGTTAGGGCTTTCTTTGCGTGCGCTAGAACGTTGAAGGCGTTGTGACCGTTCTGAATCTGAACACCACCCGCATAAATCGTTACACGTTCAATTAGCGAACGAGTATCTTCTGGAAGACGACCATAGCCACCCGACGCCGCAGTTACAGAGGCGCCGAACATCAAACGTGCAGACTTAAGATTGATGAGAACATTACTCGGGAGTTCAAAGCGGATAATTTTATTGGCTGTACCCTCATCACCAGCAGTTGGGAAAACTTTGTAGTGCGATGTGGATACGCCTTGAAGGCGGGACATGAAGAAGCGAAGATTAGCGGGAAGATTCTGAGCGTCAGCCATGTTTTTATTTTAAGAAAATATATTAAATACTAATTTTTAACGCGTAATTAAATTATCCTTCTAGCCGGACGTTCGGCAAAACTGGTAAATGGAAGGACGCCACTAGATTTAGTTCCTGGATATGGGGGTTGAAAAACTTCAGATTCTAACTTAGATGGGCATGTAGTTTTGACTACATCTATTTTAAGGACTGCGGTAAAGAAAAGATTTCCAATTTCATTTTGACGTTGGAGTGCATACGTTGGAGCTGCGTTGACAGTAGGACTAAGCGTGGCGGCGGCATTCTCAAGACCTGCAGCAGTTCCAGAGTTGTCGTTGTCAGATACGAATCGTCCGAGTTTACGCCCCTTTGAATCTGTAAGATAAAGTCTAAGATTTGTAAGTTTACGTTGCTGAATGTTAATGAAAAATTCATCAGATTGTGAATTATAAGAAATAAATTCAAGGGGGTCGCTAGGACCAAAACGATTAATCTTTCCGACGATGTCCGAAGTAACAACATCTGCAATTAGCGCGTTTCCACCAGCAATTGCACCAGACTGAAGAACAGACATTTCAAGACCGTTTTGACAGTTAGATCTTAGATAAATACTTGGTTCAGTAAATCTAGTCATTGGAAAAAAACCTTGTAGTAATACTTTAGTACCATTGGTCGTAAAGTCTATGTTAAATGAATTGAATGTATTATTGTTAACGTCACCATCCATTCGTGCTGCACCCAAAATTGTATAGGTGTCTCCTTCTGATGGTGCAAGTTGAATTGCAAGTCTACTTATTCCATGTGCAAAGGGATTACCTTTTGGTTTGTCTACAGTACCTCCTGCTGTGTAGTCAATGTCTTTGCATATAAATTCAAGATGAAGAAGGCGGTCATTCGTTTCTCCAAATGTAGGAGGAGTTGCTGTTTTAATGTATGCTGGGGATGTCGCAGCGGCGCTCGCTGCTGGAAGATTGGCATATTGAGTAGTAGGTCCGAGTATGGTACATTCAAAGGCATAACCTACCACCTCTGGAATTGCAGCTGGAGTTCCACCTGGTCCAGCGGGTACTGGTGGTGCACCAGGATTGACAAGTAAATTTAAAATTTTTCTCATCTTGTCACCAAATGAGGCTGCGATAGTATAAACATCTCTAAAATTTCCACGATCTATTAAATCAAATGTAGATGATACACCAAATACTGGTGCGCTCGGGGGTTGTGTTGCCGTTCTGAATGTACTTGTAGCTTTGACTATACCACGTGAGTTATTGAAATCAATCATATTTAGAGTGTTGATCATACTAAATTCTTTAAGAGTCATTCTGATTAATTCACCATCATTTGCTTCAATGGAATTACCTTCAAACTGAATATGCACGTCATCTCCGCGAGACTGTGTATCTCCTTGAATACTAGCACGTTCAGAGTCAATGTATAAGTTTGTGGAATTTACAATTTGCTGGTTCTCAAAACGAGGAGTACTTGACATGTTTATATTATAAAATATAATTTAATTGAGTTTTTAACGAGGAATTGGAGGAATGAAACTCAAGAACATTATATTAAATTGGGTCGCTATATGGGATTGCATCAGAAACAAATCCTTCTGGGTCGTTGTATGTATAAGCTTCTTTAACTTTGTTTAGTTCGGTCTGAAGTTTAGAATAGTCGCGTTTAAACGGACCTACACGCGCTTTAATTTCATCAATTTCTTTTTGGGTCTTAGTCAAGCAGATGTCACAGATGATATCTGCCCAAAATGGATCTACATCTGGATAAATAACTTTGAGTAGTGCAATTTGCTCGCCCTTTAGGTCAAGTTGCTCTTGGGTTA
>Ga0114981_10001705_pt1 | contig 14313 bp, 12 predicted proteins | sample S_140806_MF_Meta_FD_87028 | JGI IMG/M metagenome (GOLD analysis project Ga0114981, IMG submission 87028) | Freshwater microbial communities from Lake Simoncouche, Canada to study carbon cycling - S_140806_MF_MetaG | ecosystem: Environmental > Aquatic > Freshwater > Lake | place: Lake...
AGGTGCTCCAGTGCCCGCCGCATCGCCCGACGCCAGATCTTCGGCCTCAAGGGTGTTATCGCTGCCCACGATCAGCTTCAAACTGAGGCGATCCCTTAGTCGCCGCTTTGGACCCCCGGGTGTACTGCTCCCAACAGCCGCCACTGCGGGACGGCCCCGAGAGCAGCTCGACCTTTCCCCTAACCCCCTGCCAAGACGCCCATGCCGCCCCCTCTCTCCGCTGCCTGCCCCTGGCTGCAACTCCAGCGCACGGTGCGCTTCGGCGACACCGATGCGGCGGGGGTGATGCACTTCCACCAGCTGTTGCGCTGGTGCCACGAGGCCTACGAAGAAAGTATGCAAGGCTTTGGCATTGCCCCCGCCGCCCTGTTTCCCAGCCCCCAGCACAAGCCAGAGGTGGCCCTGCCAATCGTGCATTGCCGCGCCGATTACCGCCGCCCCCTGGTGGTGGGGGATGAGCTGGAGGTCGTCCTGACACCAAAACGGCTTGATCCCAGCGGCTTTGAGGTGGCCTACCGCTTCGATCTCGCTGGCGAGGAGGTTGCCCGGGGCCTGACCCGTCATCTGGCCATCAATGCCACGAATCGCCAACGCTGCCCCCTGCCCGAACCGATCCATCGTTGGCTGGAAGCGGCCGGATTGAGCGCCGGGGTGCGGCCGCTTTGAAGCGAATGACGCAGCATCAGTGGCAACAAGCCAAAGCTGATATAAGTACTGACTCAGATATACATTCCATAACCCCAGACAATATAGTCATGTTACAGTCTGCCGAACGAAAAGCGATCGGTATTATCTGGCCAACTGCCAGTACGACCAGACCCAGGAGCAACCTGAACAGACTTGGGCACCTGCCACCACCAACCAGCTTCAGGGTTCGACCAGACTGTCCCATTTGGCTTCATTGCTCGACGGGAAATTGCTGGCAGCAATGCCATCTTCATCGCTTTCCGCGGTACAAGGGAGAAGCATCGATCCGCTCACCAAAGGATTGAATGCCTCCAAAGACCTCTCCCTACCGGAAAAGCGAAAACGGGGAGTGCTGAGAACTTTATTCGAAACGCTTGGAGATCCAAATCTTTGCCCTGATGGTTGGTCCGCATACATCAGTGGCCACAGCCAAGGAGGCGCCTTGGCAACGATGGCCACTCTCACGGTAGCCCGCCAGACCCGTTTCCGCTCCCCCGTCCCTTATTCCTTTGCCGCTCCGAGAGCGGGCGATCCCCAATTCGCCATATCGAGAGGCATTGTGAAGTTCCTGCTGCAGTGGTCGGCAGCCTTGCTTGATCTGCAGTGCACATTCCCTGGCCCTCCACAAGCTCGGCCATCACCCAATCGGGATATTGCCCTTCAAAACCGGATTGCCAAAATGGCGTTTGCACAGGATACCAAAAGCCTATCGAATGCTACTGTTGACATGTTTTACCTTGGCCAATTGCTTTAAGCGATCAGTCAGTTCGGATTCTGGGTACGACAAATGGGTCAGTAGCTAGCAACGCCAAAAGGCAGTACATTTCTGGGCTTGCTCGGTAGATTTACAACTTGTTGGACTGATCAGGAATCACAACATTACTGGCGATGGCAGCAGCAATCATGGCTTGGAAGAAGGGGTTCGCAGGCTCGAGCGGAGAGCCACTCTTCCCAAAAGCCGGTTCCGCCAACACCGTACTAGCATGAGGTATATTAAAATTTTTGCCAAAGCGAAAGAACTCAACCCTTCCAGAGCCATTTGACTTGGTGGCTTTAAAGAGATTTTGCAGGGCTCGTATGTCAGCCGTAGTATCTGCTTCGGAGTGGGCAATAAACAAGTCTTTTTCCAAGCCGCGCAATTTGCCGGCAAATCGCGTACGGCGTTTTTTATCCAAGCGACCGATAACTTTTGCCAGTTCTCTGGCCGCTCCAATGTCAACCCTGACGTAGCGGTAAGGATGGTCGCCAATTAGGGGATCTTCCCCATCAACGGGTTGCTGTTTAAGCTCGTTAACGATATCTATTATAGTGCCGATAGGAGAACGGAGCAGGCTCTCCAAGGTGCGACCCCTGATCACCTGTTTCTTCTGCAAACGTAGCGCTGCTGAATACAACATCACGCCACCATTAATGACTGGATCAATTGAGGCCGCAGTATCCATGTTGCTGGCAAAGTTTGGTCTCGGGCTACCGCTGCCCCTCCTTGGGCTTCCATCAGCAAGGTTTTCGCAATCTTGGTCACGAAAGGCCATCAATGTGGCGATAGCCCCCCCGGTTGAAAGCCCCCCCACACCCACCCGACGGGAGCAAGCGCGCGCATAGTGAACGGCCCAGGCAGAATTCCGCAGCCAAACGTGTTCACTAACCCCCTTCATGCCATTGGGATGTAGTAGGCCATGGCCCTGCAGCAAGGGTACATACACATTCAGGCCTGCCTGATGATGCAGGTTCCAGGCAATAGCACGCATGAACCATGGTGAATCAGAAAGGCCATGCAGCAGCACGATTGCATCCCGCTCTGCTCCCCCTGGATGAAGCAGACAAAAGGGTTGGCAGCCAGGGCGCAGATCCTGTGGAGTTATTGGTTGTTGCTCACTACCCCAGGCCTCAGGACTGGTGAGATAGTCGTTCCAAAGCGGGAATTGTTCTTCTTTCATTGAATTGTATGCCAAGGTCTTGAGAGGCCAGTGGGTACGATGGATATCCTACAAGCCGCGTTTTGCTTTAGCTGCGGCAGAGATTACGAAGGCTGCCTTTTCAGCAATCATATAAACCGAAGTAACAATGAAGAATCCGGGAATTTTGGGAAATACAGAAGCATCCACTATCCGCAGATTACTAGTTCCATGGACCTCAAAATCACCATTCACGACACCACCCTGGTTGGCCGCACCGATCGGGCAGGAGCAAGAGGCATGGTGTCCCCAGGCTTGATCCTTGATGAACTGTCCCAAGTCTTCGTCTGATTGCAGGGCTTGGCCAGGTAATTCTTCCTCAGCAATCAAACCTTCGTCAATAAGTGGCTTGGCCAACTTGCGTACAAATTTGATCCCTTCAATGACTGAATTCAGGTCTTCGCCTTGGGTATCGTTGCCTTCATCAAAGTAGTGAAAATCAATCTGGGGAACATCACGGGGATCACTGGAGCGTAATTTCACTGTTCCGGCAGTGTTGTTGGTGTGGGCCTTGAGGATGCTCCAGGTGAGGTAGTTAAGATTTTCCAAGACCAGGCTAGAATAGTTAGGAAAGTACCCTTTAAAATGCCCCAATACAGCGAAAACAAATAGGTCGGGGAGGGGCCGTTCTTGAAGCGAGCGCTTGATTACTCCAATTACGGTTCCGTTAGTTGTGTATACTCCTTTCCGATGATTCTTCCACATCATATACTGCCGATCTTCGCTGTTGTAGCGAGCCCCCTCAAGTGCTTTCCAACAGTCAAAGTTCATTCGATAAACGACACCAACTTCATATCTGTCTTGCATATTAGTGCCGACACCAGTCAGGTCAACCTTCACTGGAATCTGGAATTGTTCTAGTTCTTCTTTAGGCCCGATGCCCGAGAGCTTTAGCAGTTGCGGTGTATTGAAAGTGCCTCCGGACAGGATAACTTCCCGTGAGATCAAGATTGTTTTGAGCTCTCCCTGCTCCTGATTTGGTTGATGGTGTGCCTGATAAAGCCTTTCGCCCTTCAGGTATTCGACTCCGATAGCTTTGTTGTTTTCGTCCAGCAGCACCCGAGTGGCAAGGGCATTCAGCTCCACGTGCAACCGGTCGGGGTGGCGCCGGGCCACATCCAATACCCTTTCGCGCGCCCCATGGCGTGCATGGTTGCGAGTGGCCAGGGGCGTGTAGTGAATACCCACTGCGTTTTCTTCGACAAGACGCCAATCATTGGGATCGCCTTTGCCCTGGATGCCCCATTCAAGCCGCTCAAATAATTGGTCATTTTCGAGAGCGGCAGCTTCAGCCGACTTGGCAACAGTAGCAAGCAGCGAGTTATCTTCCTTGAGGGCATCAACGGGCAGGGCGATTTCAGTCTGGAACCAGCCACGAAAACCGTGACGGGTGGGATTCCAACCAAAGTTGGAGAGAAACTTTTTGCGTGGACGATATTCACATTTTTCCATTTGTTGAAAGTATTTGCGCATATTGGTTGCTGACCAGCTTGAATCACCCGTGAGCCTGGCTATGTAGTCCCAATCTTCGTTGTGTGGATAGACGGTGATTTGTGCGTTGTGCGATGTGCAGCCTCCCAGGGTACCGGCTCGTGGATAAAGCACACCTCCCATCTTTTGGTTGCCATTGATGCCGTTCTGATATTTAGGATCCTTCTTTTGTTGCTCGTCCGAACTGTAGTGGCGAACAAAGAAATCCCATTTCATCGCGGTATTTTCTGATGCGAATACATGAAATACCGGCACTTCATAATCAGCTGGCAGACGGTTTGTCTGGGGTGCGGCATTCGAACCTCCGGTCATCTTGAGAGGATCACCGCCCGCTTCCAGTAGAAACACGCGGTGGCCTAACTCTGCCAATCTGGCGGCTACAGTACCGCCGCCGGCTCCAGAACCGACAACCACATACTCGTATTGGTCATCCATGGGTAATTTAAAGAGTATTTGAGAGTGTAAGTAGGGTCAAAGGGTTTTGAGAAATTCAATCAGCGCCGCTTTTTCCTCATCGGTCAGAGGTTGTTCCCCCTCAGATGAAGGCAAGAATTCGGTGCCGAAATAATGACCTCTGTTTACCACAAAGTCAGGGCTCTTGTTAACGGCTAGTAGGGGCTGTACCACATTAGCAAATACCCTTTCAGCATCCTTATCGGTGGCGTCATCGGGTAGTTTCTTCAGACCTGCAATCAGGCGGGGTGCCAGTTTGAGCAACTTGCCCTTCTGGGAGAGATCGATGTTAGCCAGTAGATTAATCGGCGTACCTTTGGGTATCGGGCCAACTGATAGACCCTCGTTGCCGAAAAGATTAGGCCATATTCTACCCAGGAAGGCAAACTTGGGTCGCAAGAAATCAGGCAGGTAGCCAGAAGGGATCTTCAGATAACTTGTTGCGGTAGTACGGTCAATCCAACCCGGCAATTTTTTCCCAGATGCTGTAATGAATTCTCCATTGCCTTTTCTGGTTTCAGGCCACAGCAATTCTGAAATGCCACTAGAGAAGGACTTCATGCGGGCTTCAACGGTCCCTTCCGACTCGAAATCTCCAAGGGTATTGTTTAGCAGATAGGGGGCCGTTGACCAGAGGCTTACCAAGGAAGGAGGACGGGTATATCCCCTTCCACCTGCTGGCATTTTGTATTGCTTTGGTTCAAATGTATAGGGGTCATGTACGGTAATGTTACCAACTGAGGGCAGGCTCTTGTAGGAGCTGGAAGTGAAGTCATTCCAGATATTGCCGGCGATGCCGTTAGTGGCCAGGGTGCTGTTGGCGTTGGTTTCGAGCAGAGTTACAGGTATGCGTAAATCGGTTGATAGATAGTTATCGTCGAGGAAATCAGCTTGTAAAGCGATCTTACGCATCTCTTCCTTGAATTCGTCGGTTTTGGTCCATTGCCAGTAGGCGTTCCAGGCCTCTAGATAGTTGGCGTCTACCGCTCCTTTATTGGCAAAGAAGTTGGTAAATGCTTTTTCAGGAAGCTTGCTTGAGTGGCAACGGGCACAATTATTAGCGAAAACAACCTTGCCCGTCTCCAAAACCTTGGAATCTTTAGTGAGATAGTCCTTACCTCCGGGGGCATCCTTGAGGTAGTCGGGTGACGTGGACGCCAAAAAGAACAGACTGAGATCGGGAGTTTGATTGGTATTGGCTTGCCAGTATACAGAATCTTTTTCCGCCTTGGCAATGGTAAATGGCGTTACCTTTGCTCCACCTACCAAGGGGATGAAGTGCCGCAGCCACTCTTCGCTGAACAAACCAATGTTCACATAGACCCGATTCAAAGCACCAAGGACACCTACTGAATCGGAACCATCTTTGAGGACACGGGCGGTGATCACGTTTGGTTTTTCGTAGAAATCCTTCAAGGGCGAATTAGATGGCAATAGGCCGGCAGGTTGGATATAGTCGTTAAATTGTTTGTTGTTTAATTCGCCACCTTCAAGCTTTTCTTGGCCCCATTTCTGGGCCATCTTCAACCTTGCGCCAAGTTGGTAAACGGCGTTCATGCTGCGAGGATTATTGATCTGATCGGATGAAACAAGAGAGGTATCGAGGGTCCCAGGCCTTGATGTATGCATTAACTGAAAAATAAAGCTTGCTTTATCAGGTTTTTGTTGAAAGATGCGATCTACCCAGTAGTATTGGGCACCTACGTTCGAGCTTAGGTTTTGCCACTGAGGTTCGTTAAAATTGATGGGAGGTTTTATGGGGTTGGGTGCCACATGGCAAAAGGCGCAGGACATCCCGACTCGATAGGGCTTGACCAGGTCTTTGTCGTTGTAATATGAAGCATCAGTATAGTAACGTTCGGGATCCCATTTCTTTTGGGCTTTTGCGTCAAAGGCCGGATTGGTAAAAAGGCGCAGACCCACTATTCCAGTCGCGTAGCCGTAGTAAGAGCCAACTGGCAAACCATCCTTGCCTCGGGCCCCCACCTCGATGCCGGGGTACTTGCTTTCATCTTCAAAGGGGTCGGCGGCACATTCCGGACTTTTTACCCTTTCATCCAGCCATAATCCATAGCGATCAGCCCTGGGGCCTGTGGCTTCCTTGAAGCAAGGTTCGTTGACTAGCCCTAGATACTGCCAGCGATTAGAGCGCTTGTTGGGCAAGGTTTCGTGGCTGGAGAGGGTTTTCAGGAAGTCCAGGCTGCCGAAGCTGGAATTCGAGAGGCTGTCCCAGAGCCTGTCGTTGCCAGCAGTCCATATCGTCCAGTTATTGCGACCGCGCACAAGCGCTTTCACCGCCTCTTCGGCGCTAATACCCGGCACATACGGGTCCAGGGCCTGTCTGACCTTCTCCGGATCCTTGGTGATGCCGTTATCCATATCCCGGAGGTAGTCATCCTCCGAACTAGGCATGCTCTCGGGCGTGCGGCCAGCCATTTTAGCTTCGTCAACAACCGCAGCCCAAGAGGGCTGTATAGGCACTCCCTGCAGTGAGAGTGCCAGAGCGAGGACCAAGGAAAGAACGGAAGTAAAGAGATGCTGGAAATACTTTTTCATGGCTTGTGACGGCTAATCGCTGGGTTGTAGAGTGGTCTTTTGTCGTGGGGACTGTAGCCAGGCGCTCTCTGAACAAGAAACAAAACCCCTTTGTAATTTATTGTGCAATTTTGTCACAGAAATTAGCCTGCCTCCTGATGGCCGAGCCTTTGGCACTGCCTTTTCCTCGGGTTTTGTCCATTTCAATGAACAGAAGTTCGTCAAGTGGTTAGCTACCTGAACGTCGCAGAGACGGGTTCTCCGATCCGAGCGGCTTGGGCACGTGCTCAGGGGGGCCAGTGGCTTGGGGTTGCTCTGGGCTGTTCCAGGAATAACTTTTAAAACTTTAGGCCCTGTCGATTGGATTGGTCAATGCCGATTCACAAAACAACAACCTCCTACATCCTGATTCCAAGCCCTCTGTTCACCACTTCGTTGCTGTTGGTCCAGCCGTACCCAAACAGGGAAGCCACACCGCATCAATTCTCCCCTGATCACCTGACAGGGCTGAGGGGCTGTGGCAGTGGAAGGCATCAAGCCATAGCGGTGATTGCCGATGCTGGCTTGCTCAAGAAACTCCAAGACATTCAGCTCCTGTTGCCATATGGAGGTTGTGGTCGTGAGAACAGGCTGCTTCAAATGGCACTTTTGCAGAGCTTGCCGGGCCTCGCGCCAGAGACAAACGCATTCAGCGGTTTGCAGCTGGCATCTCTCCGCAAGGCTCTGCTGTGCTGCTGCGCTGGCGCGTTGCCATCGAAAGGACGAGCTGTCCCAGCACCAAAAGCGTTGCTTCAAGAGCAGCAGGCTTTCGTGTAGTTCCTTGTGCCCATGCCCCTCTCACCATCAGCTCTGAGAGCCGTGCACCTCGGGGCCACCTGCAATTTCAAGGCAATGGCCAAGCACCTCTTCCAGACGAATGCCTAGCCTTGCCGACCAATCAAGAAGTTTTATTGCATAGCCAGGGGCCATACCATTACCGCCGAAAACCTGCTCTAAAGTTAATTTGGATAAAAAACCAAACTGTTAAAAACAAGCGTTGAGCATAAGTACCTCATTCACGTCAACCCCTCTTCGCTCAGCAATCAATGACAGACACTAGCCCACTCTTTCAGCCACTCGAATTTAAAAATCTAACTGTTAAAAACAGAATCTTTCGTTCCAATATCTGTGGCCGTTTCGACAACTACAACGGCACTGGAAACCAGGCACGTATCAACTGGGAGAGCAAATTTGCGCGAGGTGGTGTAGGCGCAATCATCACATCGTTTGTCCCAGTGATGATCAATGGCAGGATCGTACCCAATTACGCAACGATTCATCAGGACGATCGCATACCTTTCTGGCGCAAGCTTGGCGAGGCAATTCATGCCTATGACTGCAAGCTCATTCTTCAGCTCAGTCATTCTGGTCGTCAAAGAGATATAGGGGGGGTTGAAAATCCAGGCAAGGCGGTGAGTTCAACCAATTCCACAGAATCATTCCACGGCTTGCTCTGCAGTGCCCTCAGCAAATCAGAAATCCTGACGGTAATCGACGCCTTTGCCCAGGGAGCACGCCGCGCCAAAGAGGCTGGCCTTGATGGCGTTGAGCTCCATGGAGCAAATGGTTATCTTATTACGCAATTCCTAAGTTCTGGCATCAATGATCGCACTGATGAATACGGCGGCTCACTTAAGAATAGGGCACGTTTCGTTTTAGAGATCGTGGCGGCAATTCGCAAACAAGTGGGCTCGGACTTTCATCTTCAAATGAAGATCAGTGCTGAGGACTTCAACAATGCTGTCATTCCGTGGGAGAAGCCTGGCAACCAGCTAAGCGAAACGATCCAAGTCTGCCAATGGCTTGAGCAGGCTGGCGTGGATGCAATCCATGTTTCTGTCGGCAGTATTTTCCCTCACCCCCTCAACCCGCCAGGTACCTTCCCATTGGCGGGACCCTACCCATCCGACAGAGCTGCAAGTTCTTACGACACTATGCTCTCGAGTGGCAATCAGACCCTGCGCAACTATTTGTTGTTTGCCATTCCGGCATTAAGGCCTCTCTTTACGGCAATCTGGAACAGGGTCCCCAATAAGCGTTTTAAAGATCCCAATGTGATTGTTGGGAATCCTATTCAGCCTGACCAATTAGATGCATCCTTCCGTGAGCTTGTTTCTATAGATGAGGTTTCCGGATTGCTGCAACGGTTTCAAGGGCGTAATCTGCACTATGCCAAGATGATTAAGGAGTCGGTTGGAGTCCCAGTCATCTGCACAGGGGGTTTTCAACAGGCCTCATTAATCAACAAAGCCATAGAAGAAGGCTATTGCGATGGAGTCAGCATGGCACGGATGTTAGTTGCCAACAATGATCTTGTTCATCAATTCAAGGCTGGAGTTGACATCCCAAAACGTCCTTGCACCTATTGCAATAAGTGCTTACTCAATACATTAGAAAATCCCCTCGGCTGCTATGAACCAGATCGCTATGAAGGTAATTATCAAAAGATGATTAATGAAGTCATGACAGTATTCGAACCCCAGCCTTTTCCTTGAATACAATTTATGCCTGCCTAGAGTAACGAATCAATCAGACCTTCATTCATGACACGGAAATGTTTAAGTTTCTTGCAAAAAGCTTAGCTGCCATCGGAGGCGTGGTTGTCTCCATCGCCATCTGTGTCTTTCTCGCGGTGGGTCCGTTGCCATGGAATAACATATCAGCGTCGTTTTCTGACATTGATCAGCATTTCCGTTATGGCTCTATTGGTGGTGAAGCAACCAATGGGCTACCTTATTGGATTTGGAAAGTTTTGCCAACAATGTTCGCAGATAAGCTTTCAGTGCCAGATTATACTGCCTTTGGATTCATGCAAGAACCTGGCATGGAATTACCTGTTGGCTTTGCTAAAAGCAAGTCACAGGGCATTGATGTCATAACCCAAAATTGTGCAACCTGCCATGTAGGTCAGGTTCGAACCAGCCCGGAAGGTAAGCCGGAGCTAATATCCGGCATGCCTGGCCATAATGTTGACTTGCAAGGTTATATCCAATTCTTACGTGAAGTGGCAGACGATCCCCGCTTCACGACCTCCCAAATTTTGCCTTACATAGAGGCTGCCAGTGGGGGCCTAAATCCGCTTGAGAAACTGCTCTATCGCTTTGTTGCCATCCCCCAGTCAAGGGAAGCATTGGCCGTGCAAGGTGCCCGTCTATCCTTCATGGATCGTCAACCTGCCTATGGGCCAGGACGTATTGATACCTTCACCCCTTACAAGACCTTGCGTTTTAATGTTCCTCAAGAGAAACTCCGTGATGAGGAGCTCCAAGGAATCAGCGATTTCCCGCCCATTTGGCAACAACGACCACGACAAGGTCTAAAGCTGCATTGGGATGGCAACAATGATTCCATCGATGAACGCAATAAAAGTGCTGCACTTGCATTGGTTCAACCTACATCGATTAACTTTCCCTCACTTCATCGTGTTCGTGATTGGCTATTGGATCTACCAGCTCCCAAGTTTCCCTTCGCAGTTGATGTAGAGTTGGCAGACAAAGGCAAGGAGGTATTCACGAACTCATGTGCTGAATGCCATGTATTTGGTGGCAAAAAGACTGGAACTGTAGAAGCTATAGAAAAAATCCGCACCGATCCAGGCCGGCTCAATTCGTATACAAAGCAATTGGCTGCAAACCAGTATTCATTGTTTGCGGAGATTTCATTCAAAGGTGAGGACCAGCGCTTCAAGCACTTTCGCAAAACTAATGGTTATTCTAATTTGCCATTGGATGGCATCTGGTTGCGCGCACCCTACCTACACAATGGTTCCGTTCCCACGCTTTCAGACTTACTGGAAAAAGCTCCTGATCGACAAAAGGTTTTCTACCGAGGTAACGACTTGTACGATCCTGACAAGGTTGGATTTGTAAGTGATCAAGAGCAGAGCGGCGCCCACCACTACTTCAAATACGATACAAGCTTACCTGGAAACAGCAATTCTGGCCACGACTATGGGACAGATCTGCCAGCCGAAAAGAAATTGGCGCTGATTGAGTATCTTAAGCAACTTTAGCCCTATCAAACCATCAGCTCGTTCAGTTTCCCAGTCCCTTCCTATTCTCTCCAGTCCCAGTTGGTAAACATCTATGGCCAACCTATTGCCGTCCCCACAGCCTTTCCGGAGAGTGGTGAGCAGCCTCGAGAAGATCGTCCAACGCACCGCCGGTGCCTTGCTGGTGTTGTTTTGTCTAATTATTTTTGGGCTTTCCATTCCCACGGGAGTCGTGCTGTCAGTGCTACCCGTCGAGGCAGCTACCCCTATCTCGATGGAGCGTACGGGGCCTGTCAGCGCTACCGAATCACGCCAATCCGCTGAACTCCCCTACTGGATCTGGGTAGTCTTACCGCGGCTTTTTCCCGAATACCTTGCCGAGGCTGGTGGGTATCTGTCATTGGGATTTGACTGGCAGGAGGGCAACGAGGTCCCAATCGGAATTGAAAAAATCAACTCCAGCAGAACTGGACAATCCCGTGAACACCTCAACTGTGCAGCCTGCCATGCCGCCGAAACTGCCCTAACAAATGGGCAAAATGATACTGCCTTGATTATTCGTCAATCTATGTTCAGCCACGGGGCGTATGAGCAGTTTCTACACAAATGCGCCTCAGACCCACGCTTTACTGCTGACTACATCTTGCCGGCAATTCAGTACAATGTCTCCATGGGTTGGCTTACGGCCCAACGCTATCGGTATCAATGGATTCCTGAAGCTCGCCGCGACCTCCTGGCCCTGAAAAAATCTACTTAAATACAGGAACTTGAATACAGGCATAGTAAAACTAATCTTTTTTTAACGACCATTTTAAAACAAAAGCATTAAAAATTGCATAGCTACAGTCAAGCAAACCAATTGGAAGGAATGAACTTGATTCCCTCTTGTAAAAGAATAGCACCAACCAGTAGATTCCAATAGTCATTCGCACAATAACGCCGAAGTAGGCATTCCAGCTGTATTGCACTGGATTCATGCCACCGGGTAAATAAAGTAGTGAGATAAACAACAGAAGTAACCCGGCTTGGCGCATCCATAACGTGGAAGCACCACCACCTGGCAAGCCAACAATGTCAAGTGTCCACTGGGGAGCAAATATGAATGGAAGTGCCATACCAAGAATGTTGATAAGTACCCCAATCAAGACAACGTTGAAGAGAATCCGATAGCGAGAATTCATGATTTACCTGAATTGAAGTAGTGGAGTAAAAGAGAGTGACAGACTTTGTCACCTTAGGCAAAACTGACAAAAAGGGGAGGGAAACGCAAGTGTACCGATTTTGCCGCCTTTGCCTTCAGCTCGTCATCCTAGGGCTGAACATGTAGGCCTTGCCTGTTATACATGAGTTATCAGAATTTGAAAGCAAGAGATACAAAGCCTAATAAGCCCTAATCACGCCACCCCATCGCTTAGCCCAGGCCTGATGCATCGGCATGGGTTAACAGATACTGGCCATTGCCGTTATACTCACCATCACAAGTGGCGAAAATTGTACCTAGCAGCAAGAGATAAAAACGCCAGATGCGCCTGAAACGGGCATAGTCCATTCCATAATCAAGACCTTGGAATTCACTCTGCTTTGCGTCAAAACGATGCAGCCATTCCGTAAGAGTCTGATGATAATTCATGCCATTGATATACCAGCGCTTCACGGTTTTTAGGTCACGACTATGACTTGGGATAGCGTCATGGTTCCAATACCTGCCATGGGGGAAAATATATTTATGCGTGAATCCCGAGGACATGTTATTAGGGATTCGCACAGTGATGATATGGATCAAAGCCCGACCCTGGGGCTTGAGGAGGGATGCCAACTTCTGCAGCGACTGGGTCAGGTTGCCCACATGGCAAAAAACACCCACGGAAACTATCTTGTCAAATTTCTCGGCAAATTCAATGTCATTTAGGTCTCCTTCTAACAGGTTGAACCTGCCCGAGCTGAGTTGGCTGCGGGGATCATTCATCTTAGCGCGCATATAGGTGCATTGCTGGTGGCTTAGGTTGACTCCAGTAAAGCGAACATTGGCAAACTTGCTCATGATGTAATTTGGCACGCAACCCCAACCACACCCAAAATCAAGAATGTGATCGCCATCCTCAATGCCAAGCCTCTCAATCAACTGATCAATCATTTGTTTTTGCGACTCCTCGAGATCGGCAGCCCCATTCTCCCAAAGCCCCATGCTGTACTTGGGGTAAATCGGCTCCCAATCCCCCAGCATTCCATTGAGCATCGTCTGGGGAAGGTCATATTGAATCTTCATCAGTTCTCTGGAAGACTCCGCCAGGCGATCTGACTCCGTCAAAACCCATTCATAGGGAGCCAGTAGGCCAGGAAAGCTTCGAAATAGGGTCGGCATCGTGCCATGGAGCATGGCCCGATACAAAGAATCGGGGATTTCCATCCCATTGATATAGGCCTCGGCCAGGGCCATCTGCATCCCATTGACGGCACGAGCCATTAGGCGCGTGCTTTTATAGGTCAGTGAATTGGAGCCAAGCCCCCGGTTGGGCAGGGGCCGAAACGCCTGCAGGTCGCCCGCAGGACCAGAAGACAGAACCAATGAATTGCCCATTAGTGGAATGGATGCAAAATTGCCAAAAAACGTGAATTCAATCACCCTGCATCGCTGCGTACGGATACGACCGGCAGGGAGCTTTCGCAGACTTGGTGCCCGACCAAATTAACCTTGTTCCAGCTAATTTTAGGCCGAACAGCCACGACAACTACATTTTTGTTGATTTGGTGGGCAGTTCCTCACGCCTCGGCCAACCAGCGCCGCCAGCGCGAGCGTTCCCACTTACCGGCGGCATTGGGGGCCAGTTCGCCGCAAAGGTGCCAGCGGCGGGGGCGATCCGCCGGCCGCCAGGGGGCCGTGATCGCTTGCAGATCCATGATCAGGGACGACTCATTGGCACCGGCGCAGGGCCGCACCAGGGCCACCAGCAGCTCACCCCAGCCGGCGTCGGGCACCCCCAGCACCAACACGGCCTCCAGGGGCAGCCGGTCGCGGGCCGCCGCGGCCAGCAGCCTGGCCTCCACTGCCTCGGGGAACACCGTTTCGGCGCCGCTCTGCAGGGCCCCATCCAGGCGGCCCAGCAGATTGAGGCCGCCTGCCGCCAGACGCGCGGCGTCGCCGCTGCGCCACCAGCCCTCGCC
>Ga0114981_10001710_pt1 | contig 14284 bp, 14 predicted proteins | sample S_140806_MF_Meta_FD_87028 | JGI IMG/M metagenome (GOLD analysis project Ga0114981, IMG submission 87028) | Freshwater microbial communities from Lake Simoncouche, Canada to study carbon cycling - S_140806_MF_MetaG | ecosystem: Environmental > Aquatic > Freshwater > Lake | place: Lake...
ACGGCCAGCATGCCGCAGAACACGATATTGGACTCTAGGTTGCGATAGCCATTCATGATAAGAAAGCCAAAGCCCGCTAACGACACCACCAGCTCGGCCGCGACGATCGTGGCCCAGGCGGTGCCCAGTGCAATCCGCATGCCTCCCAGAATCACCGGTAGTCCAGACGGAATCACCACCTCAAATAAGAGTGTCGTGTTTTTAGCGCCCAGGCTTCTGCCCGCGTTCATCAGATCGGGCGGCACATTCTTAATCGCCTGATAGCTATTAAGCACACACGGCACAACGGCAGCCACAAACACAATAAAGACCTTGGCCGACAGATCAATACCAAACCAGAGAATGGTCAGTGGAATCCACGCCGGAGGCGGGATCGGACGCATCGCAGAAATCAGCGGCGAGAAGATCTTATCCAGAAGAGGCACCCAGGCCATGGCGACGCCCATTGAGACGCCAATGGCAGCAGCCGAAAAATAGCCGATCAGCATCACCGAGAGGCTGGCTGTGAAGTGATTCCAGAAAGGAACCCCCAGATAGCCATTCCAGATATCAATCACGCCATTAACGACATCATTAGGCGAGGGCAGGATGAGCGGACGAATAAGCCCCATCGAGGTGATCGCCCACCACGCCGCCAGCATCATCCCAACCGACCCAAAAGAGAAAATATTTTGGATGGTGGACGATTTGAGTTTCATATGCAGGCCTCCGCGTTAATGACGATCACCAATCTCAGACTTCACCTGTTGCCATACGTGTGCACGTAGGTCTTGGAAGTCTTGACGGCGAATCACATCGTCATACGGCAGCGAGCGCCAATGAACACTCGCATCCTTCATATGTTCGATTGGGCGAAGCACTTCTTTTATTCTGCCCGGCCTACGGGTCATCACAATGATGCGATCAGCCAGAAATACTGCCTCTTCAACGCTGTGTGTGATGAACAACACCGTGGGGTTTTGAGTCTGCCAGATACGCACCAGCTCTTCTTGCATCAGCTGGCGATTCTGTGCATCTAACGCAGCAAATGGCTCATCCATCAGTAGTACGCGAGGCTGCAGCACAAAGCTACGGGCGATTGCCACCCGCTGCTGCATACCGCCCGAAAGCTGCCGTGGAAAATGCTTCTCAAATCCGTTCAAACCAATCAGCTGAATATAGTCCTTGATCAAGGCCTGCCGTTTTTCGGTTGGCATGCCATTAATGCGCAGCCCAAAATCAATATTCTCGTAGACGGTCTTCCAGGGGAATAGAGAGAAATTCTGGAACACGATGGCCTTATCAGGCCCCGGCTCCAAAATCGGCTCACCGCCCAGCAAAACCCGCCCTGATGTGGGGTTGGTCAGGCCGGAGGTGATGTGAAGTAGGGTGGATTTGCCGCAGCCCGATGGGCCAACAATTACGACAAATTCGTTGGGCTGTGCTTGGAAGCTGAAAGGGTCGAGTGCACGGATGACACCCGACGCACTCTCAAAATCCATGCACACATCTTCGTAGAGTAAATCATTGCTATCACTCATTTAACCCTGCCCGATTCAATCAGCGAGCAGGAAGAGCGGCGGCTTTACGAATCCAGCTAGGATCAGGCATCTTGGCGATCTCAGGCGCAATCTCTTTCATCCGACCTATGCGCATATAAAACTGAGCGACTTCGTCCAGCACCTGATAGACATAGGCCTTTTCGCCTGGCTTACCGATAATGCGATCAAACTGCGCCTGCATGGGCCAGAGATCCATTGCCAGATCGATTTCTTCTTTCAAGAATGAATCTTCGGTCTGCGTGCCACGGAACTTGTCCCACTCTTTATAGAGCGCTGCCGTGCGAGCTTTGTCTTTCTGTGCCCACTCAACACCCTCTAGTGTCGCGCGCAGCCAGCGCACAGCGGCGTCAGGATTCTTTTTCGCAAACTCGGGATGAATCGCCCACACCGATGGCACTCTGACATTGGCTTCAGTGGCATCGCATAACACCTTCATACCGCGGCCACGCGCTGCTGTGGATTGGGGTGTCCAGAGCTGTGCAAGGTCGCCATTGCCCGCCATAAAGGCTGACAACGAAGCTGCCTGCTCACTGGGTAGAATCTGAATATCGCTCATGGTCAGGCCGTATTTCTTCATACAACCTTCCACCATAAAGTGTCCTGTGGATGCGGTGGTAACGAATACCTTGGCGCCCTTTAGCGATGCAGGATTCTTTTTTATGCGATCCACATAATCGGGGCGACCAATCAGCTGGTGAATCACGGCCTCTTCGCTGATCACGCCAGCGATGATGAGCCCTAGCTTAGAACCCTGAACAACGGGGGGCAGGCCAATGTGTGCGACATCCCACTCTGCAGTAGCCGCGACCTGCACAATCTGGCCACCCGACTGAAACACCTGAATCGTGGGGTCAAGTCCCCACTTGGCATAAATACCCTGACTCATTGCTACGTATTGCGGGAAAGACGGATACCAGACCTGGGCTGCGATCCTGATTTTGTCTTTCTGCTGGGCAACCGCTGCACCAGAGAACCCAACCACGCACAGCAATGCCGCTAGCCCTCGAACGACAGAAGAAAACTTACTCATCTCAAACTCCCTTTTTTTAGGAAACATTACTCTTTGTTTTTGCGGATGATCTTTGTGTTGAAAAAATATAGGGTTTAAAACGTATTACAGTTTGTCAGGTCAACTCGCAATTTCTGAAAGCGCTTACATAACGGAATAATTATAATCCAAGTAGCTTAATCGTTTAAACAAAAATGCTTTTATTAGCTAAGGTAAAACCCTGATATCCTTTTGTAGACCAGTCGATTTGACCTTAGTTGACAATTTGGATGCAAATCATTATTCAACTAATTTAGAAAGAATCTTGACCAAGATTACTTTGCTGTATGCCCACCATCCAGTGCAATTGTCTGTCCAGTAAGAAAGCTTGATGCGTCGCTTGATAAAAAAAGTGTTAGCCCGTATAAATCATCTAGTATTCCCGTCCTGCCCATACACGTCTGCTTTTCAAAGTTCGTTACAAGTTCTGGGTTTTGAAACATTACTTCGGTTAATGGGGTTCTAAAAAGGCCTGGTGCAATCGCGTTACAAGTAATTCCATGTCGTGACCATTCCTCTGCTGTAGCCCGGGTAAGCTGCAATACGCCACCTTTTCCAGAGCCATAGGGAGCGCTATTTGGAAAAGCACGATAGGATTGCATTGAGGCAATATTAATAATCCTACCCCAACCCTTATCTTTCATTCGGGGAGCAAGTCCTTGAGTTAGGAAAAAAGGAGCAGCAAGGTGCAGACTTATCTCAGCTTCCCAGTCTTCAGGAACAATTTCAATGAATTTTTTACGCAAGTTGGTACCAGCAGCATTAATCAAAATATCTACGTCACCAAAACGATTTTGAATCTCAGATGCGGCTTGTTTTGCCTGCAAAGCAGAGTTGAGGTCCCAATTTATAAAATTGACATCAATTGAATCTTGCTCTAACTGTAGAGCAGCAGATTTAAGTTCTGCCTCCCGTCGCGCTAGTAAAATGATGCGTGCACCTGCAATACCAAGGCAGTGCGCCATGGCTAGGCCTAACCCAGAGTTTCCGCCCGTGACAAGGGCTTGTTTTCCACGAAGGTCAAACAAGTTTTGTAGTTTTTTATGCATAATTTATCTTGCTTTTTTCATTTACCAATTCAAGTTACCATATTTTTTACGGCACTGTTATAGTTTACTTTCAAGATAACATCTAATAATGGTCCTGTGAAGAATTTGATTTTGCTTGCACATTCATTTTTACTGGGGGTAATACACTATTGAAGAATAGCAATCAAGAGCCAATGTTAAGCGTGATTATTACAGGGGGTGCTAGCGGTATTGGTCGTGCGGTTGCAGAGCTTGTGATAGAACGTGGTGGTTGTGTTGGGGTCTTAGACTTAGATCCTGAAAAGATTGAAGATCTTCTAAAACGATTTCCTGACCGCATTAAAGCCTTAAAGGGAAGTGTCTTAGATCAGGCTTATTTAGAGTCTGCGTGGGCTAATTTATCGGAAGCATTGCCGGAGCCTATCAATGGTCTTGTCAATTGTGCTGGCTTGCCTCAGAAACCTTGTTCAATTGAGGAGATGGAACTCTCAGAATGGTCTCGTATCCTTGATTCACATTTGACTGGCACGTTTCTACCTTGCAAGATCTTTGGTGGTAAGTTTGCCAGCAGTGGTGCTGGAAGCGCCATCGTCAACTTAGCCTCTGTATTAGCATTTAGGCCGGGCCCCGTGCTTGCGTATGCTGCTGGTAAGAGTGGTGTAGTTAATTTAACCTCGGCATTAGCGGTTCACTGGGCAAAAAATAAGGTCCGCGTTAATGCAGTTGCTCCAGGGTGGACTGATACCCCTTTTCTTAGGCCTAAAGAACGAGGCGAGCGAGATTTCACACCAATTCTACGATCAACACCTCAGGATCGACTGATGAAACCGAGGGAGATAGCTGAGGTAATTTATTTTCTCTTATCCCCAGCAGCAAGCGCAATTACTGGATCAACTATCCCATGTGATGGCGGGGTTATAGCTGGTAGTGGCTGGCAACCATACGGCGGTTTTGATGTAACTAATTTTGTAACCCCTCACGTATAAAACTATTTTTAAAAATAGGATCGTAAGATGTATGATTTAAGTGGAAAGGTTGCGCTTATTACTGGGGCTGGTAGAGGCATTGGGCGGGCAATTGCACATCGACTGGCAAAGGAAGGCGCAGATATTGTAGTTTCTGACATTCAGCATGAAAGTGCTCATAGTGTGACAAACGAAATTATAGTAATGGGTAGAGAAGCGATTGCTTGCGTTGCCGATGTTACCAAAGCTGATCAAGTTCAAAGAATGACAGATCATGCCTTAGACAGATTTGGCAGAATTGATGTGTTAGTTAATAATGCCGGCATAAATCTTATTAAGCCTATGCTACAGATGACAGAGTCTGAGTGGGAGAATATATTTTCCGTTAATCTAAAAAGCTATTGGCTTTGTGCTAGAGCGATTGCGCCACAGATGATTGAGCGTGGCGAAGGCGGTAAAATTATTAACGCGTCTTCTAAAGCCGGCAAGAGCCCTTCTCGATACGCTCCAATTGGCGCATACTCAACCACTAAGCATGGAGTTATTGGATTTACAAGATCTTTAGCTATCGAACTCGCTCCTTCAAAAATTAATGTAAATTGTTTTTGTCCGGGAATTGTGGATACAGATATGTGGAATCAAATCGATAGGGAAGTGAGTAAACTTACAGGCCGACAAAGTGGCTCTTCCAAAAAGGCCGCATTAGCGGATATTCCTTTGGGTCGAATCGAAACTCCAGAGGGAGTAGCTAAGCTAGTAGCCTTTTTAGCATCGAGCGAATCGGACTATATGACTGGACAAGCTATTAATCTCACAGGCGGGATGGAAATGAATTAAAGATTGTCTATCTTTAAGCGACTTGAGTAACGGAACACAATAAGATTGCTGGGTCGAAATGGAGAGTTAAAAGATATCTGTGGCACCACGCTTTTTCTGGCCAGCGATGCAAGCGCTTTCATCACCGACCAGACCATCTCTTTGGACGAAGGTTACCTCAAAATGATCGACTCAATAGAGTATCAATTCAGTCCTCGTCTAGCCGTGCCCGATTTTGAAAATTACCTACGGGAAGAAAATCGTCTAAGCGCTCTCACGCGTTCGGAGCGCCCCTGCCTCTTGGATATCGCCTATGGCGATACGCCGCGTTCCCGTCTGGATCTGTTTCCGGCGACTCAAGACAACTTGCCAACGATGGTGTTTGTGCACGGAGGTTATTGGCGAGGACGTGCCAAAGATGAGTTTAGCTTTGTCGCAAACGCCATCGATCCGCGTCTAGCCAATGTCATCGTGCTGGGCTTTGAGTTATGCCCCGCGGTGACAGTCGCTGACATTGTTAGACAAATTCGGCAAGGACTGCTGTGGATCAAAGCCAACGCAACGCGATATGCGTTGCGTGGTGATCGCCTGGCGCTGTGCGGCCAATCGGCAGGTGCCCATCTGATTGCCGCGCTTCTTGCGCCTGCCAACGCAGATGACAGACTGCCCCCAGAGTTAGTGGCCTATGCCTGTCTGGTCAGCGGCATCTATGACCTGGCGCCAGTGCCGCAGATCACCGTCAATCAAGATATTCGGCTAAAGCCCGAAGAGGTGCATGCCTTGAGCCCAATGCGACACCCACTGCAGACTCGGGTGCCCATTGATATCGTGGTGGGCGGCTCAGAGACGCCCGGCTGGATTGCGCAGTCCGCCGATCTCTATCGCACCATAGAAGAACAGGGTGTCACCTGTCACTACCACGAGCGCCCTGGCCTGAATCACTTCTCGATTCTGATGGATCTTCGGGGGCCAGATGACTACACCGCCCGGCTTGTTCAGCAGGGGCTTGCCCATACCTAATTTCTGTCTGCATCTTGTTTGACTCTTAAATTATGGGGTCGATGCTTAAAACGTGACTAGCAAGGCCAGCACCGCACTGGTCGAGGGCTTGGTTAATAATACGGCCATGCCAACGATTCTTAATATCTCCGCCTATAAGTTTGTGGCGCTGGATCAGCTGCCGACTTTGCAAGAGCAGCTGTTGGCGGCCGCACTGCGCCGCGGCTACACACCCGAGGGCTTTTGCCGCTTTGCCGAGATGATAGGTGTCTCGAAATCAGATGGATGGATTGATTACAACTGCTGGAAGAGTGCATGCGCGATCATCTGAATGACACAGCGCTGCGTCGCGTGGCGGTGCTGGATCCACTCAAGCTCATTCTGGATAACCTGTCCCAGGACCACGAGGAAGACTGCCAGCAGAGGATCATTTTTAATTTAAACGCCACAGCTATTTTGTTGCCGACCGACCCGTGTTTAATCGTACCCTTACGCTGAAAGACTCAGGAAAATAATCTATGCGTGTGATTGATCATCGTCCCTCACTTCACATTGCTGAAGTGCCCAGCCCCACGCCCAAAGCCGGCGAAGTTCTGATTCGCGTGGCCTATGCCGGCGTGAACCGGCCCGACATCCTGCAACGCAGAGGCTCTTACCCACCCCCAGCAGATGCCACACCCTATATGGGGCTTGAGGTAAGCGGGACCATCATTGGGTTGGGAGAAGGCGTTAACAACTGGAAGGTGGGGCAGCAGGTCTGCGCGCTGACGCCAGGCGGAGGTTATGCCGAAGAGGTGGTCACCGCAGCCGGACATTGCTTTCCCATTCCCCAGGGCTTTTCAATGCTGCAGGCCGCGGCAGTGCCCGAGACTTACCTGACCGTCTGGGCCAACCTGATCGAACGCGGTCGTCTGCGCGCCGGAGAGACGGTGCTGATTCATGGTGGCTCGAGTGGCATCGGCATCACCGCAATTCATCTGGCCAAGTGGGTGGGGGCAATTGTCATCACCACCGTGGGTAACGAAGAGAAGATGCGCATCTGCACATCTCTGGGTGCGGACCACGTGATCAACTACAAGACCCAGGATTTCCAGACGGTGGTAAAAGAGATTACGCACGGCCAGGGCGTAAATATGGTGCTGGATATGGTGGCGGGCCCTTACGTGGAGAAGAATCTTCGCAGCTTGGCACTTGAAGGCCGGCTGGTGCAGATTGCTTTTCTTCAAGGCAGCAAAGTGGAAGTGGACTGGAGCACGCTGATGATGCGGCGTCTGACGTTTACCGGCTCAACACTGCGCGCGCGGCCGCTGGAAGAAAAATCGCGTCTAGTGCAGACCCTTCACGCCCGCATCTGGCCAGAGCTTGAAGCCGGCCGGCTGCTGCCTGTAATTGACTCAGAGTTCCCGTTTAACGAGGTTGAAAAGGCACATGACTTAATGGAGTCCTCGGTTCATATTGGGAAAATCATGCTGAAGGTAGGCCATGACTAATTCAGCACTCACGCCGGGGCCCGCAATCGCTGCTGGCCGCCAGCTTAAAAATAATGGGCTTTCGGGTGCTGACCAGCATGGACCAATTCTTGCCCGAAACGGACGCCAATATGGCCGAAGAAAATACACCCAAGGGGCATGTGCACGGGCCGGGAAGCGGGCATGACGATTATGTCCATGTCAGGCCTCATAGCGCTTTAGCTTATAGACCACCAGCACCCCAAACCCAAGTACCCAAAATCATTCAGAATCAACCTATGTTGCTGCAATGATTTATTATAAAAATTCTCTTTGGAAGTGGACCTAAATTAACAGCACTTCATTTTTTCAGAGATAAACTGTAAGCGCTTACACAACTGAGGTTATAAATATGTCAATAAGTTACTTAAAAAAAGCGGCCAAAACTCCTGAGACTGAAACTTCAACTGCTCTGGAAGTAGTGACCGAGATGCTATCGAATATTGAGAAGCATGGTGAGTCTGCTGTAAAAGAGTATGCATTGAAGTTGGATAAATGGTCTGGCGATATTGTGATGTCTGACCAAGCAATCAATGCCGCATTAGCAGATGTACCAAGTTCTGTAAAAAAAGATATCGATTTTGCAGTCAAGCAGGTTTATGACTTTGCAATCGCTCAGAAAAATAGTATTAATGATTTTTCAACTACCTTGCATACTGGTGTCACAGCCGGTCAAAAAGTATTGCCAGTTAATGTTGTTGGATGTTATGCGCCTTCGGGGCGTTATGCCCATATTGCTTCGGCCTATATGACAGTTGCCACCGCAAAAGCAGCAGGTGTTAAAAATATTATTGCTTGTTCTAGTCCATTTCGGGGTGGCGGTATGCATCCTTATGTGCTTTATGCATTTAAGGCAGCAGGCGCGGATGTCATTATGACTCTAGGCGGGGTTCAGGCGATTGCATCATTGGCCTACGGACTATTTACTGGTAAACCTGCTGATGTCGTAGTAGGGCCTGGTAATAAATTTGTGGCAGAAGCAAAGCGTTCATTATTTGGCAAGGTGGGTATCGATGTTTTTGCTGGGCCATCAGAAATTGCAGTTATCGCAGATGAAACTGCTGATCCTAAGATCGTAGCTAGTGATCTTGTTGGTCAAGCTGAACACGGTCATGAATCACCTGCCTGGTTATTTACGACTTCAGATGCCTTGGCAAAAGAAGTAATGCAATTAGTACCGCAGATGATTGATTTATTACCGCCCACAGCTAGAGATGCTGCAGCGAGCGCTTGGCGAGATTATGGTGAGGTCATTGTATGTAGTACTCGTGAAGAGGTGGCTCAGGTATCAGATAAGTATGCGAGCGAACATCTTGAAGTGCATGCTAAAGATTTAGATTGGTGGTTGAGTAATCTCACGTGCTATGGATCCTTATTTTTAGGAGAGGAAACCACCGTTGCATTTGGGGATAAAACTAGCGGACCTAATCATGTGTTACCTACTAAAGGCGCTGCAAGATATTCAGGGGGCCTATCAGTTCATAAATTTATGAAAACACTGACCTGGCAAAAGATGACGCGTGAGGGTAGCAAGGAAATGGCTTTAGTTACTGCTCGAATTAGTCGCCTAGAGGGTATGGAAGCTCATGCTCGAACAGCAGATGATCGTTTAGAAAAGTATTTTCCTAGTGAAAAATTTGATCTTGGAGTTCCAGTAGAGATATGAGTCTTATGATTAATCAATTATTTAGTTTGCAGGGGAAAACTGCCCTAATCACCGGAGGTAGCAGTGGATTGGGGGAGGGTATCGCTCTAGCTCTCGGATTGGCTGGTGCAGAAATTGCAATCGCTGCTCGCAGAGAGGTACCATTGACTGAAGCGCTCAGTCGGCTATCTAAGCAAGGTATCAAGGCATCCTCCTTTGTCGCTGACTTAAGTGTCTTGGAACAATCTGCAGAGTTGACCAAGCAGGTGCTTAGTAAATTAGGCAAAGTAGATATCTTAGTAAATGCTGCTGGAATTAATTCACGAGAGCCCTTTGAAGCAATAACCCCTCAGAGCTGGCAAGAGCAATTGAATGTGCAACTAGCGGCACCATTTTTTATGACTCAAGCACTAGCTCCGCAAATGAAAGAGCGCAACTGGGGCAGGGTAATAAATATTGCCTCTCTACAAAGTTATCGCGCCTTTGCTAACAGTGCGCCCTATGGTGCTGCCAAAGGAGGAATATTGCAGCTAACGCGTGCAATTGCTCAGGAATGGTCTAAGTTTGGCATTACCTGTAATGCAATGGGGCCTGGATATTTTCCAACGGCACTGACTGCTCCAGTGTTTAATAATCCTGCGCTAGTAAAAATGCATGCTGAAAGAACTGCAATTGGGCGAAATGGTGAGGTGCAAGATCTGAATGGACTTGCTATATTTTTAGCTAGTGATGCCTCAGCCTATATCACTGGTCAAACCATCATGATTGATGGTGGTTATACAGCTTCATAAGGAAAGTAATCATGAAAGCATTGGTCTATACACAACCCAATGAGATGCAAGTTCTGGATCGACCTTATCCCTCTTTGGATCCAGATGAAGTTGTTCTGAAGATTGAATCAGTAGGTATCTGCGGCAGTGATATGCATGCTTTTCATGGGCATGATCCTCGGAGGAAACCAGGCTTAGTTCTAGGGCATGAGTTTGCGGGCACGGTGGCAGAATCCAGTTCCCCTTTATTTAGTCAAGGCCAAAGAGTTACGGGCAATCCTCTAATTACTTGTGGGCATTGTGAATATTGTTTACAAGGAAGAAATAATTTGTGCGCTAATCGCACCATGGTTGGCATGACAAGACCCGGAGCGTTTGCTGAATATATGAGCATCCCTGCCGGCTCACTCATTGCTGTTCCGGAAGGACTCAGCCTAGATGCAGCAGCATTGACCGAGCCTGCTGCAACAGCAGTACACGCAATTAACTTATCGATGCGTGCTCTTGAACGACCAATCCAAGAATGCCGCGTCTTGATTTTAGGTGGTGGAGCAATTGGCATGTTAGCAGCATTGCTTCTAAGGCACTATGGAGTTGGCGACTTAACTGTAGCTGAGCTAAATCCATTGCGTAGAAAGGCTATTGAGCTCCATGCTTCCTGTAAGACGTGTAACCCAGCCGAAGAAAAGATATCTGAGAATTCTTATGAGTTTGTGATGGATTGCGTTGGCGCTGGCGTGACTCGAAATACTGCTATGGCAGCCATCAAGCCTGGAGGTGTAATCATGCATGTCGGCTTGCAGGACTGGTCAAGCGAGATTGATATGCGTAAGCTCACTCTTGCAGAAATTACACTACTAGGAACCTATACCTATTCAACAGTTGATCTGCAGTCCACAGTCAATTTACTGGCTCGTAATGCCTTCGGTGACTTAGTGTGGGTAGAAAAGCGCTCCTTAAATGAGGGGCCTCAGGCCTTTATGGATCTGCATGATGGTAAGACAGCGGCTGCAAAGGTTTTGCTAAAACCGTTCTGATTGAATAAATCAATACTAAAGGATTGCCTATGCAGTTTGATTTTCACTCAACTCGCTCTATTTTTGTTCAGAGAGGAGGTTCTGCCGAGCTAGCAAAAATGACTCGGGATCAGGGCGCTAGAAAAGTCTTGATTGTTACTGATCCTGGCGTTCTTGCCGCCGGATTGCTAGAAAAAGCATTGCCCCAGTTTAAGAAGCTCAACATTTCTGTTCATATTTTTTCTGATGTTCGGGCTGATCCACCGGTTGAGGTAATTGAGGCAGCAGTTCAAGTAGCGCAAGAGAACCAGATAGATTGTGTAGTAGGTTTTGGGGGTGGTAGCTCAATGGATGTAGCAAAGCTAGTGGCATTGTTGTCGCTAGGTAATGAGCAATTAGCTGATATTTATGGAATTGGTAATGTAAAAGGCCCCCGACTTCCTTTAATTTTAGTGCCTACAACTGCAGGTACTGGATCTGAAGCCACTAAGAGTTCGGTAGTTACTGTGAGTGAGCGTGAAAAGAAGGGCGTACTCTCCCCTTATTTATTACCAGATGTTGCGCTCTTAGATGCTGAGCTAACTTTAGGTCTTCCCGCTCACGTTACTGCGGCGACTGGCATTGATGCAATGGTCCATGCAATTGAAGCATTTACAACTAGGCATTTGAAAAATCCAATAGCTGATTGCCTCGCAAAAGAGGCGCTGCGATTGCTGTCTAATAACTTACATCGTGTAGTCATGGCTGGAGAGGATATCGAGGCCCGTGAAAATATGCTGCTCGGAGCCTGTTTGGGTGGAATGGCATTTACCAATGCCCCAGTTGCTGGAGTTCATGCTTTGGCTTATCCAATAGGGGCAAGATTTCATGTACCCCATGGACTTTCTAATTCATTAGTGTTGGCTCCAGTGATGCGTTTCAATCTAGGTGTGGCACATGCCATGTATGCAGAATTAGGGCAGATCATCAAGCCTGGTCTACGAGGTACTACGATGGATCAAAGTGCACAATTGGTGGATTATCTTGCTGCCTTTGCAGGAGAATTGGGCTTGCCAACACGCTTAAGAGATGTTGGTATTACTGACGCGGATATTGATCAGCTAGCAACTGATGCCATGTTGCAAACTCGTCTTTTAATGAATAGTCCGCGAGAGATTACCTTTGACGATGCTGTTAGTTTATATAGAGAGGCTCTTTAATAAAAGGGGGCTTTGGCGAACATGCGGAAAAAATGAAGATCAACTGAGTCAAAACTATTTAGTTATAACTCCCAAGGATAGATCTCATTGTTATTAAAGGACCTTGCCGGGATTCATGATTCCTTGTGGATCAAAGGCTCTTTTTATACTTCTCATCAACTCTAACTCTATGAAACTTTTTCTTACGGTTAGTTCATCGCGCTTTAGTTGCCCAATTCCATGTTCGGCTGAAAATGAGCCTGAATATTTATAGACCTCATCATGTACTAATTGGTTAATGTCTATTCGTCTTACCTCTAGATCTTCAGAAAATGATGGGGAAAGCGGTGCAATATTGTAGTGAAGATTGCCGTCACCAATATGTCCAAAAATAATGGTTTGTAAATGTGGCCAAAAGTTTTTTAATTTAATCTCAGTAGACTCAACAAATTTAGCTAGTTCGGAAATTGGTAAAGAAATATCATGTTTTATGATTGTTCCAAGCTTGAACTGCGCTTCTGGTATACCCTCTCTAATTTTCCAGAGATCATTTGCTTGCTGTAGAGATTGTGATAGAACAGCATTATTAATTAACCCAGTATCAAGGGCCTTTTCAAGCAATGATTCAAGCTGTGCGGATGATTTTTCTTCATCCTCCATGCTAGATATCTCAATTAATACCGTCCAATGAGATTTCTCGTTTACTAGTCCTGCTAAATTATTTGCACTACTTGGGACAAGATTCAGTGCTTCAGATGATATTAGCTCAAAAGCTGTCAGGTCTGAGTTGCAATGCCGACTAATTAATTCAATTAGTTGGATACTAGAGTTAATATCTGCGAGTGTAACTAGTGCAGTAGCTTTTGATCGAGGTAATGGAAATAGTTTTAATGTGGCAGCGGTAATAATCCCAAGCGTTCCCTCGGAGCCAATATAGATATCTTTCAAGGAGTATCCAGTATTATCTTTTCTGAGACCACGCAAGCCATTAAAAATTGCACCAGACGGAGTTACAACCTCAATACCCAAAGTCAGATCTCGCATATTCCCATAGCGAAGAACTTGAACCCCTCCTGCATTAGTTGCTAAATTCCCTCCGATAGTACAACTACCTTCTGAAGCCAGACTTAAGGGAAAGAGCTTTCCAGATTGTTCTGCAACCTCTTGAGCCCTTGCCAGAAGTACCCCAGAGTCAAGAGTGATCGTAGAATTTTCAAGGTTCACTTCATGGATTTGATTGAGTCTAGAGGTGCTAATGACAACCGATTGATAATCATTGCTAGGGGTTGCGCCTCCACACAGCCCAGTATTTCCACCTTGAGGCACGATTGATAGTTGATGCAGATTACACAAAGAAACTAAGGCAGCTACTTCGGTAACGTTTTTTGGTTTTGAAACGGCAACTGCATCTCCTGAAAAGCGCTTATTCCAATCCGTTAAATAAGGTTGTTTAGCAGCCTTGGAGTCATATACATACTCTGATCCAATGATTGCTCGACATTGCTCTAGGAAATTATTGTACTTAGTCAGATTAAGTCCTTTTGATATTAGGCGCCGCCAGACCCTCGATCAAAATATTAAGGCAAGATGGTAATTTACTTGCGATTGCTCGTTTCACTGCAGGCAACATCTCATCAGAATTGGTAACCAGCTCACCATGTCCACCAAAGGCTTGACAAACTTTTTCGTAACTAGATGGTAATAGTTCGCAGCCAATGGTCCTATCTTTACCGTAGTCTTTAAGCTGAATCTGATATTCCGCATTCCACC
>Ga0114981_10001713_pt1 | contig 14267 bp, 12 predicted proteins | sample S_140806_MF_Meta_FD_87028 | JGI IMG/M metagenome (GOLD analysis project Ga0114981, IMG submission 87028) | Freshwater microbial communities from Lake Simoncouche, Canada to study carbon cycling - S_140806_MF_MetaG | ecosystem: Environmental > Aquatic > Freshwater > Lake | place: Lake...
AACACCAACGGCCCGTTTGCCTCACTGCTGAAATTCGATCTCGCCACCGCCAAGACCACGTTTGATGCCGCTTACGGCGTGGGAGGCTGGACGCTCGATAGCCTTCAGCTCCAACTCACCGCCGCCACGCCGCTCAATGCCACCTTCAATGCCAATGCCGCTGGCCTCGTGCTGATCGAATGGCTCGCCGATGATACCTGGCTTGAAAACGCCATCACATGGAACGGCCTGGCCGCCGTCGTCGGCGCTGGAAATGAATCGCTCGGCAGTGTCAGCTATAACGGAGCCAACTCCGGCACCGTCCTCGCCACGCTCACGGCCAGCACGGGACTCGCGAATGATCTCCAAAACGGCAGTACGGCCAGTTTCCGCCTCGCTGCCGGTGATGCTGGCGTGAGCATGGTGGTGAACGCACGAAACTTCGGCACGGCCACCAGCCGCCCTGCGCTCATTTTATCCGCCTCCGCCGTGCCCGAGCCTTCACGCTTCGTCCTCGCCGTGGGCACGCTCATGAGCTTGATGTGGCGCCGCAGGAAGTAACCTCACTCGCTCCCCGGTTGCGGGAGATTTTTCTTCTCGGTGGGCTTCGTGGAAGGTGCGGGCGTGGCTTTCGGATCAGCGGTGAGCCAGGCATCGGGGGCACCGGCTTTGCTGAGCACCTCGCGGAGGGAGATGGACTTGCCGCCACGGCGTTTGCTCTCCTCGGCGGCTTCCATGAAGGCGTAAATCTCCAGCGTGTCCTTCGCGGAGATGGGGGCCTGCTTCGTCTGAAAGAATTTGATGATCTCGCGCAGCATCGGCGTGTAGTCGCCCTCGCTCTTTTGCTCGGTGACGGCGGTTTTGCCAAAGCGGATGACCTTGTAAGCCTTCGCGCCTTCATGAATGGCATGCAGTGTGCCGGTGCGGTTTCCTTGCCACAGACCGGTGACGACCGATGAAGCGGGCGTGGTCACGCGGCTCACCGAGAGACAGCCGGTGCCCATGATGGTGAAAAGCGCCTCGGTGGGATGGATGCCGTAAAAGAACAGATCAGGATGATGCGCCAGGATGTGCGCCGGACCATACGAGAAGGCACCAGCGGGAGGCTCCTTCTCCGCGTTGGCCACGTCGAGCACGCCGGGATACCAGCGGATGGCTGAGGCGCTGAAGACCGGCACTTTCGCGGCTTCGGCGAGCTTATAAATCTCCACCGCATCCTTCAGCGAGGCTGCCACCGGCTTGTCCATGAACACCGGCTTCCCGAAGGAAAGGATCTGCTTCATCTGCACCAGTCGCGGACGGCCATCCAAGGTGAGCAGCAGGATGGCATCCACGTTTTTGCACACGTCCTCGATGCCGCTGGCGATGCGCACACCGAATTTATCTCGCACGATGGCCGTGAAGCCATCCACGCGGCTGCGGCTCTCCTCGATGTCCGCACTTGGCGTGGCAAAAGCAGCCACCACGCGGCCTCCCGGCACATGGTTCGGATTCGCCGTGTCGTTCAGTCGCAGCGTGAACTGCTCCGCGTGCGAGGTATCCAGCCCGATGATGCCGATGCGCAGGTTTTCAGCCATGAGAGGAAGAGGGAGCAGAAGAAGCAAGCAAACAGAGAACCTGAAAAGACTCACGAAATCCTCGTTCTGGCGAACGAGCCTGCGAGGCGCGGTGTGGGCGCATTCGCCAGAATGCGGGGGTTTTGCAAGAGCCTCCTTCGTCATTGGTTTTTGGACCTTCGTCATTCACCCCGCAGGCGATTCAATGTCTTACTTCTCCTCCTTCGCATACTTTTCAAAGGCCTCGGCGATCTTGCCGGCCTTCTCGTCGCCTTTGTGGAAGATGAAGCGGTGGCGCAGCTTGATGCGCTCGTCTTGCTTCAGCGTCATTTCGCCGCTCTCAGCCTGAATTTTGAGAGAAGACAAACCAAAGGCATTCGCGGTGAAGAGACCGTAGGTGCGGGCATGCCAGGGCGTGGGATGGCGGAAGCTCGCGGGATGGTTCAGCATGGCGATGCCGAGATGCTCGCCCTCCACCGGACCGTGGAAATCACACCACGTCGCCCGCTTGCCCCAGGCGTCGGCATCTTTGTCGCCATTGGCGTTGATGATCTGGCCGCCTTCTTTGGCGTCCACGCTCATGCTGTGCGGCACGCGGATGCTCAGGCCGGCATCCTTTTCATCACCCACCACCGCATCGCCGTTTGAGGCGATCAGGTCGATGTCCACATCAATGATCCGCGTGTCGCCTTCGACCATGAAAGTCATCACGCGTTTCTCGGAGACGGTCTTCTTGCCTTCGGAGGTCACATAGTCCGCATAGGCTTCGATGACCGCCGTGGAGCCGCCTTTCAGCGTGCCAAAGCGGGAGTGCTTGATGCTGCCCAGCAGCGCCAGGGATTCCGGCTTGGCCTTTTCGCCGTAGGTGGCCTTCTCCGCCCAGGTGTTGGAGCCATTGATGCTCTGGTGACCAAAGTTCAGCCCGCGATGATGCGGATGGTCCTGCTTCTCGCCCGGCACGTTTTGCATCGGATAAGCCCGCGTCATGGATTTGCCTGTGGGGCCGTAGATCGGCCAGAGGTAAGGCTTGTTCGCCTGATCGACGACGTATTCGGCAAAGGCCTGCCCATCCACCTTCACCACCGCGCCGCCCGTGGGCGTCTCCGTGACGGTGAATTCGGCGGCGAGAGCCTGAAAACTGAAAACAAGGGTGGTGGCGAGCAGCGAGGCGATTTTCATGGTCGGGTGAGAACGCATGCCCCGCATGAATTCTTCGTCCAGCGGTAACTTTGCTCGGCGAACCGGGAGATTTCGATGCAGACAGGCCACTGGGTCTTCTGCTAGAATCCCTCTCATTCATGAATCGACGTCTTCCATTCGCTGCGGTGCTCGTGTTAGCCTTTTTGGCCTCAGCGGGAGGTTTGCGTGCTCTTAGTGCGGCAAGGGAATGGAATGAGCAGCTCCTCAGCGCCATCCGGCAGACCATCCCGAATCCGCCGTTGCATGCGCGGAATCTCTTCCACTTGGCCACGGCCATGTACAATGCCTGGGCGGCTTATGACGCCATGGCCATCGGCTACCTGCAAAACGAAAAGATCTCGCCGCGGCCCTCGGACATCGAAGCGGCACGTCACGAGGCCATCAGCTACGCGGCCTATCGTGTGCTGCGCGAGCGTTTTACCACCACCACGCTGCGAAATGCCTTCGATGCGAAGCTCACCGCGCTCGGCTACTCGCCGGTCACAGGGCAGGGGACCATCACCATGGCCACCACACCGGCGGAACTCGGCAAACGCCTCGGCCAGACGGTGCTGAATTGGTCGGCGAATGACGGTTTTGATCAAACGGGCTATCCGCAGGCCTACACGGTGAGCATCAATCCCAATCTGAGCACCGGCCTCTCCCTCTCCGTGCTCGGTCAGAATGCCAGCTTCGTCTCGAATCGCCCCCTCGGCTTTGGCATTCCCACCGGCACGCATCCGAACTACTGGCAGCCGCTCGATCTCGCCACGAGCGTCACGCAAAACGGCATTCCGATCCCCGGCGGGGCACAGAGCTTTCTCGGCGTGCAAAGCCTCGCCACCACGCCCTTCAGCCTCACCCGCAGCGATGCCACGAAGCCCTGGCTCGATCCCTTTGCCGGCCCTTCGCGGCTCAGCCATGGCGGCACCACCAGCGCCACGGACCATGAATACAAGCAGCAGGCTCTCGGCGTGCTCATCGCCAGCAGCCAGCTCAACGACAACACGCTCGTGAACATCTCCCCCGGTGCCATCGGCAACAACGCTCTCGGCAGCGATGGCGGCACCGGCTTTTCTAGCAATCCCGTGGCTGGTGGTACCTACGCCGCGAACAACGTGAAACGCGGTGATTACACCCGCGTGCTGGCTGAATTTTGGGCCGACGGACCGCATTCCGAAACACCGCCCGGCCACTGGCATGTGCTGGCGAATCAAGTGGCTGACATGCCCGCCACGGTGAAGCGCATCCGTGGCATCGGCCCGGTCGTGAACGACCTGGAATGGGATGTGAAGGTCTATTTTTCCCTCTCCGCTGCCACGCACGATGCCGCCTGTGCCGCGTGGTCTTTGAAGCGCTACTACTCCGGCCCGCGACCCATCACGATGATCCGCTACATGGCCAGCAAAGGCCAGTCATCGAACCCCACTGGCCCGTCGTATCATGTGCAAGGCCTGCCGCTGCTGACGGACGTGTGTGAGGTCATCACCAGCGACACCGCCGCTGTCGGCGGCAAGCATCGCAACATCTTCGACCTCAACACCGGCTTCACGCAGCTCGGCACGAACTTCATCGGCCAGATCGCCGTGAAGTCCTGGCCTGGAGAGCACAACAACAACCTCCCCGCGCCTTCCATCGCCACGAATCAAAGCCTCGTCACCTGGATGCTGGCGAAGGACTGGCTGCCCTTTCAGCGCAAGACTTTCAACACGCCCGCCTTTCCCGGTTACATCAGCGGTCACAGCACCTTCAGCCGCGCTGCGGCGGAGGTTTTGGCGAGCATCACTGGCAGTCCCTACTTCCCCGGCGGCTTTCACCATCACACCTACGCCGCCAATTCCATGCAGATCGACAAAGGCCCCAGCGCCGCCGTCGATCTGCAATGGTGCTCGTATTTCGATGCCGCCGATCAGGCCGGTCAGTCACGACGCTACGGCGGCATCCATCCCAGCGAGGACGACTTCCATGGCCGCCACGTCGGCTCGCAGGCCGGTCAGAGCGCCTTCTCCCTCGCGGAGAAATACTGGAGCGGCACCATCTTCAGCCAGAGCCTCTCACCCGCCGTCACCCTCGGCTCCGGCAGTGCCACGCTGAGCTGGACCGCCGTGCGCGGCATGTATCAAAAGGTCCAAGTCTCCACCGATCTCACGACCTGGACCGATGCCACCACCGCCACTCAAACCTACACCACCACCGGCACCTGGACCGACACGAGTCCCGATCCCGGCTGCAAATTCTACCGCGTGGTGTGGTCCGCCGCGCCGTGAGAGAAAAAGGCTGCTTCGTAGCGGAAGACGTGAGTCTTCCCGCATTGCCGACGCGAAGATTTTTGCCAAACGCGGTTCAGCGGCCTATGTCCGGTCCACCACGCATGCGCCCGAACCGTCCAGACAATCCCACCGCTCGTCAAAACCGCCATTCGCGGAGTGACAATCACGTCCACACCTACGACGAGACGGATCTCGCCAGCCTGCTGGAGGATAAAAAAGACCCGCTCGTGCTCATCCTCGACTGCGTGCAGGACCCGCACAACCTCGGTGCCTGCCTGCGCACCGCCGATGCGGCAGGTGTTTCGATGGTGGTGATGCCGAAGGACAAATCCTCCCCCATCAGCGATACGGTCATTCGTGTGGCCTGCGGCGGCGCGGAGAATGTGCCGCTCGTCCGCGTGACGAACCTCGCCCGTGCCATGGACAAGCTCAAAGAACTCGGTGTGTGGCTGGTAGGCACCGCCGACGAAGCCACGCAGAGCCTTTATGATCTCGATTTGAAAGGCGGCATTGGCATCGTCATGGGTGCCGAAGGCCCCGGCATGCGTCGCCTCACGGGCGAGCACTGCGATTTCCTCGTGAAGATCCCCATGGGCGGCAAAGTCGAGTGCCTGAACGTCTCCGTCGCCACCGGCGTGTGCCTTTTCGAGTGCGTGCGACAGCGGATGAAGAAGTGAGTTTCAAGGCGCAGGCCTTGGCGAACGCACCGCTCAACCTAGAAACGGGAATGAACAGCCGCAAAAGAACGCAAAGAGCGCAAAATCAAAGCCTTGGAGACGGCTACTCGACTCATTATCCGAGTGAATCCGTCGGAATGAAGTTTTGTTCTCTGCTCCTTCTCTTTGCGGTCTTTGCGGTCTTTGCGGTCTTTTGCGGCGGTTCCCATCTTCGATTTCAGGATCAATAATCCCGAAACGGCCCACGAGGTTCGCTGGCATCCATTTCAGCCTGCCAGGCGGCAAAACGCTCGCGCATCTGTTTCGCCACCTCGGGCTTCTCGCGGCTCAAATCGTGTTTTTCGCCCAGATCGGTGCTCAAATCATAGAGGCCGCCGCCCTTGCCGGATTCCACCCACTTCCAGTTTTCAAAGCGAGCGGCTTTATCCGCTCGGCGCTGCCAGAACATCTCACGGCGCGGTGATTTCGCCTCGCCTCTCAGCACGGGCAGCATGTCATGGCCATCGAGCTTCACCCCATCGGGAGCTTTAGCACCTGCGGCGGCCAGCAGGGTGGGCACAAGCTCCAGTGAGGTGAGGCATTCATCGGTCACTTTTCCTGCCGGAACCTTGCCGGGCCAGCGCAGGAGGAAGGGCACGCGCAGGCCGCCCTCCCACATCGTGCTCTTGCTGCCTTTCAGCGGGGCGTTGCCGCCATTGCCGCTGCCGCCGTTGTCGGAGAGGAAGATGAAAATCGTGTCCTGCGTGAGCCCCGCCTTATCCACTGCCTCCATCACGGCACCGATGGCCTCGTCCATGCACGTCACCGCGCCGCAGTAACGTGCCAGCTTCTCGTCCTCGACCTTTCCGCGATACATGGCGATAGACTTTTCCGGTGCCTGCACGCCCTCACCCTTCTTCTTTTCACCTTCCTTCGTGCCTTCACCAAAGGTCGAAGCGCTGTGCGGCGCATTGAAAGGCAGATAGAGGAAGAAGGGCCGCTTCCCCGCATGCTCGCCAATGAAGCGCAGCGCCTCGCGACGAAAGACATCCGTCACATAGGTGCCCTTGTCCTCCTGCGTGCGTTCATTGCCGCGAAACATCGACGGTACGCCGTAACGCTCGTGCGTGTAGTAATCGATGCCGTTGTTCCCATGGCCGTAGAAGAAATCAAAGCCACGCTGCAGCGGTAGGTAGCGTTTCGCCTGCCCCATGTCCCACTTGCCCACGCAACCAGTGGCGTAACCGGCCTTCTTGAGCATGTCGCCAATCGTCACCTCGCGCACATCGAGTCCCAGCGTCATCTCCGGGGATACGGCATACTCCTCCGGCGAAAACTGGTAGCCGTAGTTCACCATGTCATTGCGCACCATGTCGTAGAGCCCGTTGCGCTGCGGGTAGCGTCCCGTGAGCACGCTGCCGCGTGATGGCGTGCAGGCAGGCCAGGTCACATAAAAGCTCGTCGCCCGCACGCCCTCGGCGGCCAGCTTGTCGAGGTTCGGCGTGATGAGCGGCTTCGAGCCGATGCAACCGAGATCGGGATAGCCCTGATCATCGCTGATGATGAGCACGACGTTCGGTGGCGAGGCCCAAAGGCTCGTCACGGCAAGAGAGAGGCAAATCAGAAGACGCATGCCGCCTTCAACGGCCTGAGGTGGCAGGTTGCTTCACCTCATCGGCAAGACTGGAAAGGGAAGTGCTTCCCACGGCTTATTCTGCATCCCATGAATGTGATCCAACAAGAAAACGCCCGCGCAGGCTCCAACGACTGGCAGCTCACGCGGATGCGGCTGGATGGCAGCGGCTATCGCTCGCCAGTGATTGAGGGGTACTGTTCGCGGCAGTCGGTGAAAGCCGGCGAGGTGCTCGATGTCTTCGTGAGCACGAAACCGGCGGCGAATTTCAAGATGGAGATCTTCCGCACCGGTTTCTATCAAGGCCGTGGCGCACGCAAACTGGCCGAGCTGGGTCCTTTTGAAGGCAAAGAGCAGCCCACGCCCGGTATTGGCGAAAAGCGCCTCCGCGAATGCCAGTGGGAGAAATCCACGTCGATCACGATTCCGGCGGATTGGGTCAGCGGCGTCTATCTGGGTCGTTTGACGACGATCCCGGAGGTTCGTAGTTCGGGCTTCAGCCCGTCCCCGGAACGGCCTGAAGGCCGAACGACGAGCGATCTACCCTACTGGCAGAGCTACATCGTCTTCATCATCACCGATGACCGAAAGGCGGACATCCTTCTCCAATGCAGTGACAACACCTGGCAGGCCTACAACAAATGGCCGGATGACTACTCGCTCTACACCGATCCGAAGGGGAACCAAGGCTCAACGAGCGAGGTGAGCTTTGACCGGCCTTACGCGAAGTATGCGCAGATCTATGAGAACCCGCAGTCGGTCGGCAGCGGCGAGTGGTTGTGCTTCGAATTCCCGCTGGCCTACTGGTTGGAGGAGCAGGGCTATGACGTGAGCTACTGCTCGAATGAGGACATGATCTCCCCGGAGCGCGGCTTGAAGTCCAAGGCCTTCATCAGTGTGGGCCACGATGAGTATTGGGACATTCGTCAGTATCAAAGCGTGGAAAAGATGCGCGATGCTGGCGTGAACCTTCTCTTCCTCTCCGGCAATTCCGTCTGCTGGGTCACGCCCTTCTCGCCCAATGCCTCGGGCGTGCCAAACCGCCGCATCTTCCGTGGCGGGCCGTATGGGGGTGACTACAAATACGCGGTGGGTCGCGAGAAAGAGCATGGCCCCTATCCGCATCGCGGCCCGGATGAAGGTTACCTGATGGGCGTGCGAAACATCGACCCCGTCAACGGCGGTGGCGATTGGACCTGCGTGAAGCCCGAGCATTGGCTTTTTGATGGCGCCGGCATGAAGAAGGGGGATTCCATCCCTGGCATGATCGGCTGGGAATATCATGGCGATCCGCCCAAAGACCTTCCCGGCCTCGAAGTCCTCGCCGCAGGCACCGCCTTCCAAGGTGGTCGCAACCCGCAGCAATGGCAGGCGGTCATTTTTGAGGGACCGCAGGGCAATTTCATCTTTAACGCCTCCACCATCTGGTGGGCACAAGGGCTGAGCAAACCACCCGGTCACATGCCGGTGTGGAGTCACTACTCCCGTCCCCATGGCACCGATAAGCGTGTGCAGCGCATCACGGCGAATCTGCTGAAGCGAGCGCTGGGGTGAGGTGCACACGCATGAGCACCCAGACGTTCTTGGAGCACTGGAGTAATGGAGCACTGGAGTAATGGAGCACTGGAGTAATGGAGCACTGGAGTACTGGAGTACTGGAGTAATGGAGTGTTGGAGTGTTGGAGTGTTGGCTCCATCAGCCCACCACTCCATGACTCCAACTCTCCACGGCTCCATCTCTTCGAAATCACCCTTCCCGGTGAAGCGGAGTAGATATTCCGATTCCAGGACCAATTTTCAGTTTCCAAAGCGCTGAACGCCCGTTTCAATCGGCGCACCTTGCCCGAGCCGATTCCATCTTTCGATTCACGCCGTTATGACTGCCCTCAATGCGGGGCCCCCTTGCCGTTTCGCTCGTCGATTGCCATTTTTGCCGTGTGCGAGCACTGCCGCTCCTCGGTGGTGCGAAAGGATTTTAAGGTGCAGACCTTTGGCACGATGGCGGAGCTGCCGCCGGACCTTTCGCCGCTGCAAATCGGCACAAAAGGCCATTACGCGGGACGCGGCTTCGCGCTCATCGGCCGCCTGCGACTGCACTGGGGCGATGGGAGCTGGACGGAATGGTGTGCGGATTTTGGCGGTGGGACCATCGGCTGGATCGCGGAGGCGATGGGTTTTTACATGGTGAGCTTTGAGCAGACCGCGCCAGAGGCGGCGCAGGTCGATTTGAATGTGAATGCCGGTGCCCGCATCACGCTCGCGGGTCAGAGCTGGCTGGTGAATGATGTGAAAAAGGCACGCTGCCTCGCGGCGGAGGGCGAGCTGCCCTTTGCGGTGGCTCCAGATGCTCTGCGCACCGGCCTTGATCTCACCGGGCCGGATGGCGGCTTTGGAACGGTCGAGATTAGCGGGGATCAGCGCACCTTTTATGCGGGACATTATGCCCAGTTTGAAGAGCTGAACTTCACCGAACTGCGCCAAGTGCCCGGCTGGGATCAGCACGCGGAGATCACGCGGCATCAGAGTCAGGCAGAGAACTGCCCGAACTGTGCCGCGCCGGTTCACATCCGTGCCGAGGGCCTGTCGATGTCCGCCGTGTGTGGCTCGTGCGCCACCATTCTCGATACCTCGAAGCCCGGCCTCGCGGAGGTGGGTCAGGTGATGAAGTCCACGCTGCAAATCAAGCCCGTGCTGCCCATCGGTGCTCGTGGGGTGCTGAAGGGCGAGATGTGGGAGGTGATCGGCTTCATGCGCCGGAAGGATCAGTGGTGCTCGTGGGATGAGTTTCTGCTCTTCAATCCCTGGCTCGGCTTTCGCTTCCTGGTGACCTTTCGCGGCCATTGGTCCTTCATTCGCCTCCTTCCCGGTCATCACACGCATGACCGTCTGGAGGAGGAGCGCTTTGCTCTTTTCGCCCGTGAGGAAGTGACCACGATGAATGTGCTCGGCGAGTTTTACTGGCGGGTGCGTTCCGGGGGAAAAGTGCAGCTCACGGACTACATCTCCCCGCCTCGCGTGCTTTCCGCCGAGTTCAGCAAGGTCCTCAATGAGGTCACCTGGTCCGCGGGTGAATACATCGACCACCTGGAGGTGCAGCGAGCCTTCCTCACCGATGGCACTCGCCTACCCTATCCAAGCGGCCGTTATCTCAACGAGCCGAATCCGCATCAGGAACGCTGGCGCGGCATGCGCGGCACCTTCTTTCTCGCGCTCGGCGCTTACATCCTCATCCAGCTTCTCTGCTTGGGTTTTGCCTCCAAGGCCAAGGTGCTCGATGAGGCAGGTCTCGCCTATCAAAGCGCCTCGGTGGATAAAACCATCGTCACTCAGCCCTTCACCCTCGATGGAGGTTCCGCGCCGCTGCATGTGCATTCCGAGGCGGGTATGATTCCGACCGGTGGTTATCTCGCTTTGAAAGGCAGTCTCGTGAATGCTGCCTCGCAGCAGACCACACCGATCACGCTGCCAATGACGAACTATGCCTCCCACTTCGAGGAGCATCAAAGCGATGTCACCCTGCCCGCCGTGCCCGCCGGGAAATATTACTTCCGCTTTGAGCCAGATGCCTCCAACAGCGTCACGAACGCTCCCATCCGCCTCAACGTGCAGCGAGGAGGCCTCTTCTGGTCGAATTTCTGGATGGGCCTCATCGCCATCTGCCTCTGGCCTCTTTGGGTGCTGATGCGCTCCTCCAACTTTGAAAAGCAACGCTGGATGGAGAGCGACTTCAGCCCCTACGCCAGCTCCAGCACGGACGACGACTGACCCACCTCGCGATACATGAAAACTCCTTTCTACTCCGCCTTGGCCATCGCCTCGTGCCTCTACCTCGGCCTCGCGAACCTTCGCGGCTGGAACTACTTCACCTCCAGCGCCAATCGCAGCGCCTTCTCCAGCACGAGCTACCGCTATCGCCCCGCCACCAACACCAGCAGCGGCAGCGGCAGCGGCAGCTCCGGTGGCTGGTTTTCGGGTGGTGGCGGTGGCTTCCACAAGTGATCCTATCCCTTATCCCTTATCTCTCATCACGCCATGGACCCCGCCATCCTCCTCAACTCCCTCATCTACGCCCTGCTCGGCGTGGTGATCTTCATCACCAGCTTCATCATCGTGGACAAACTCACGCCTTACGATCTGTGGAAACAGCTCGTCGAGGAAAAGAACATCGCCCTTGCCATCGTCGTGGGCGCGGCGGCGCTCGGCATCTGCCTGATCATCGCGGCGGCGATACATTGAGGACGGGTCAAGAAGTCAAAGGTCAAGACGTCATGAATGCCCTCTGACAACGCTTTGACCTTTTTGACCTTCCTTGACCCACTTGACCGCTCTTTTAATTCCACCGCACCTTCTCGGGCACGCCAGCCATGAGGCCGAAGGTGGGCCCCATGTCATGCAGAATGGCTCCCCAGAGATCCTCAGGCGTGGCGAGAGTGAGGACGAGCGGGCGCGCCTTCGCGGTGATCCAGGAGCGGCGCTGGATTTCATTTTCGAGCTGGCCACCGGTCCAGCCGGTGTAGCCCACAAAGCCGCGCACTTCGTGACCGAGTTTCAGCGCCTTCAGCGCATCGGGCACCGATAGATGCGTCTGGCAGCGCAGCGTGCTTTTACGCTTGTTCCAGTGCAGCGCGGCAAAGGCCAGCTTATCGGTGGCCACCGGTCCTCCCATGAAGACAGGAACTTCACCCAGTGGACCCAGATCCTGATCCGGCAGCAGATCACCCACCTGCTGCTCCAGCGGGCGGTTCAAGATGTAGCCAAAGGCACCGTCCTTTTGATTGTGCGCGGCCATGAAGATCACCGTCCGAGCAAAGTTCGGATCATCCATCACGGGCGAGGCCAACAGCAGCGTGCCAGCGAGCGGTGAGGGATCGGAAGAAGGTTTCTTGGAAGAGGACATGCGTCACAAAATGGTCCAGTCGCGCTTTTTCGCACGATGAAAATAAATCTCGGAAAGCCGATCACGCGGTGATCCAGCTTTGCAGCGTCTTCATATCCCGCAGATGCGCCTCGCGGAAGCCCTTCAGCACGGCGGCATCCTTCGGATTGCCTTCGAGATACTCGACGTGGAGGGAGATCGGACCGCTGTAGCCAGTTTTCATGAGCATCTTGCCATACGCCGGGTCCACCTGGCCTTCGCCGAGCGGCACGGTGACCAGCTTGCGGCCGTCCCACGTGTAGTCTTTGAAGTAAGCCGCGCCGATTTGGTCTTTGACGAGGTTGAACTCCAGCGGCCAAGATTTCCCGCCCTCGCAGGTGGCGTGCAGGATGTCGAAGGCGAAGCTGAACTGCTCGGCCGGATACTCCCGCATGATGGAGAAGATGTCCCACACTGGCGCCCCGAAGTAATCCTGCCCGCTGTGATTCTGAAACATCGGCTGGATGCCGATCTCCGCGCACAGAGCCACGAGGTCTTTGATCTTCGGACGAATGGCCTGGAGCTGCTCCCAGATCGGCTGCTTGAGGTCATACTTGAAGTAGTTCATGCGGAAGCGCTTCACGCCCAGCTTCGCCGCCGTGCGCAGCACCTCCTCCGTGCGCTGCTCCGCGCTCACCTCGTTGATGCCGGAGGTCATGATCATCATGTCGAGGTTCTGCTTTTTGAGCGCCTCGACAAATTTCGGCAGCTCATCCACCACCTGCTCCGGCGTGATGTGCCCGGACTTCGGACGAATCGGTGCCTCGATGCCGTCCACGCCCATCTCCGCGCCCAGACTGGCGATGTCGTCATAGCCCAGGCCGATGAGGTGCTTCGTGAAAAAGCAGATCTTGTTCTTCGGTTTCGGCGTTTCCGCCAACAACGGAGCGGTAAAAGCCAAAGCGGAGAGGTTGCGGACGAAGGCGCGGCGGGTGTTCATGGTGGTTCGATCAACGTTCCTTATTCGACATTCTTCAATCGTCATTCGACATTCCGACCATGCATTCTCTCCAAGGCCAGAACGTGATCATTGTCGGCGGAACCACCGGCCTCGGCCTTTCCGCCGCGAAAAAACTCACCGCTGCCGGGGCCAACGTCGTCGTCACCAGCCGCACGCAGGCCAATGTCGATGCCGCTTTGGCCGAACTCGGCCCGCTGGCCCGTGGCTTCGCCGCCGATGCTGCCACGCCCGAGGCCACCGAACGTGCGGTGGCCATGTTTGATCGACTCGACGCCCTCTACCACGTCGCCGGCGGCAGCGGACGCGCAAAAGGCGATGGCCCGCTCCACGAGCTGACCGATGACGGCCTCGACTACACGCTCGACCTCAATTTGAAGTCCGTCGTGCTCTCGAATCGCGCCGCGGTGCGGAAATTCATCCAGCAAGGCAATGGCGGCGTCATCCTCAACATGGCCAGCGTGCTCGGTTATTCGCCCTCGCCGAAGTTTTTCGCCTCCCACGCCTACGCCGCCGCGAAGGCCGGCATCATCGGCTTCAGCAAATCCATCGCCGCCTACTACGCCCCGCAAAACATCCGCGTGAACGTCATTGCCCCCGCCCTCGTTGAGACACCCATGTCCAAACGTGCCGCCACCAACGACGACATCATGACCTTCATCAAAACCAAGCAACCTCTCGACGGCGGCCGCATCGGCCATCCCGAAGACTGCGATGCCGCCGCACTCCTGCTGCTGTCTCCCGATTCCAAATTCATCACCGGCCAAGTCCTCGCCGTCGATGGCGGCTGGACCGTGAGCGAAGGCCAAGCGAACATTCAACGTTGAACGTTGAACGTTGAACGTTGAACGTTGAATAACAGCGAACCGAGAACTGCGAACATGAACCTCTCCATCGGCATCGATCTCGGCGGCACGAACATCAAAGCCGCGCTCGTGGACACTCAGTCCGCGAAAACCATCGCCACGCTTTCGAAACCGACCCGCGATGGCGAATTCGAAAACAACACGCCGCGCTTCGCCCTCACCGTGAGTGAGGTCGTCCACGAGTTCGAAGCGCAGGCAGGCCAAAAACTCGCCGTCGGCCTCTCCGCGCCCGGTTTGGCCAATCCGAACGGCCAA
>Ga0114981_10001716_pt1 | contig 14256 bp, 12 predicted proteins | sample S_140806_MF_Meta_FD_87028 | JGI IMG/M metagenome (GOLD analysis project Ga0114981, IMG submission 87028) | Freshwater microbial communities from Lake Simoncouche, Canada to study carbon cycling - S_140806_MF_MetaG | ecosystem: Environmental > Aquatic > Freshwater > Lake | place: Lake...
CCAGGGCTGAGGTAGCGGGCTTCGGCGTCCGCGTTGATGATCGAGTTGGAGACGATGCTCATGCAGTTCTGCCTCGAAACAAGCGGTCGCCGTTGAAGGAGACCGGTATCCGGTGGGTAAGGGAGAGGTCGACAGAGCCGACCGCCGCATCATTCTGTGGCAAGACCCCACGTCGCCCCGCCCCTCGGTAACAGTTCTTCATGGCAGGCGATTCCAGGAAACTCATTGGCGCGCAAGGGCTCTCGCGGCAGTTTTTAACAGCCTCACTCTGCAGCAATTGTTAATCATTCAGCAGCAAAGCTATCGACTGACAACGGCGCCCCTGTGGTCAAACTTCTGTTGCAATTAATGTCCTTTTGGCCAGTTAATGCATGAAAAAACCCCCCGAACAAGTGGGGGGCAGGGATGGTGCCATGGCGAACGCGAGCTCATCCATAAATGATTTCAGGGCTCTCGCGTGCCCTGGGGAGCCAGGCCCCGGAGAGCCCAAGGACTCCAGAGGTCAGATCGCGCCGCGCACGGGAGGGGTGAGCCCGGCGTTGCCGCTGTAGAGGGCAGCAGTTCGGTTGACCGTGGGCAAGGGGATTCCGTCTGAGGTGGTCATGCCACGCAGATAGGGCACTGTGTCCTGACCGAAGGCCGCAGCATATTCCGCGCCATCAAGCAGGTGTTGGATCGCCGCCTGCATGCCCGACCTAACCCGAGTTGCCAGGAAACGACTGACCTCGGCAGGCTGACCTGCACGGCCGAGCAAGGCGAGGTAGGCCGCTGAGGCCGCCCGTAAGGGGGCCATGCGTTCCAAACGACGGAGAAACAACGGACTGATAGAAACCTGAGCAACGAACTCGGCGACGGAGAGCTGGCCATCCCGAAATTGGGACTCAGCATCGGTCAACCGTTCCGCTACCAGCGGAACCCGGTTCAAAAGCTGACGATAGGTGGCATCGATGGCCTCTTTGACCTGGCCTTCACTCGGAAACGCCAGCAATTGAACAGGTCGTCCCAAACTCTGGCGGCGGGCAAAGCCCTGGGGAGCGGCGGGGCGAAGGGCCCTAGCCATCGCGGCTCCTGGCTGTTGAGCATCGGCAGTGGCAACCCCCGAGGAGATCGACGGGCGCCAGTCACCAAGGGCAGTGCCGACACCGGCGGCGGGCAAAGGGATGATGGTGGTACTCGCCACGCCACTGCGCCAAGCAGGGGCTCCGGTCCCACCGGGCTGCCACCGGGATTGACTCCAACGACGCGTTGGGACTGGAGCCTGGCGAATGCTGTCTGGGCCTGCGGCGGGTTGGCTGGGCTGGAGCTTTTGCCCACCCGTCAGGGTGGCGCTCCAACTGCCCACGATGGGCGGACGCCGAGCGGGCAAATTCCTGGGCACCGTGTCGGCCACAGTGCGGATCTGCTGGGACTGGGACACATCAGGGCGTGGCTGGAGGCTGAGGTCCACCACACCGGCCAGATCAAGAGGCCGCCGCAGTCCCGGGACTTGACGAGCGTTCCGGTCTGTAGGAGTAATGAATCGCTCGTAAGGAACGGTGTCCTCTCCGAAACTGTCACAATATTCACGGCTATCGATCAGCTTATCGATAACACCATAGAAACCCTGACGAGCTGCGGTATCGAAATAAGAATCAATCTCCCAGCGTCCAAACGTTGGGCGTCCCAGGATGCGACGGTGCATCACCTCAATGGCCTTGGTGATGTAGAGTCCACTCCAATAGCGACGACGGAATGCGTTAGATCGGGCCACCTGACGAACGAACTCGCGAAGGGAAATGTCTCCGTTCTCGAGTTTAATCTCCTCAACTTTGTTGCGTTCGCCCGCATATCCAGAACTGCCGAGCACCTGAACGTAGACCGCCTGGATGACCGCTTGGGTGCTGGATTCGGTGTTGCGGATACTGGGCTGACCACCGCGACGGGGCACACTGTTTCCGCCCGTAGCAATTTGCTGAAGACGAAGAACCTTGGGACCCACCCGCCTGGGCCTGGCTTTTCTGAATTGAAGACTGTCCATCTGACCCGGCTGAGCCATGCCATTGCCGATCAGAATGCGCCGGCTGTCGTAAGAAAAAGGCGCCGGACGGGTGGCCACCGATGCCGTTCCGGAAGGGAAGATCGCACCGTAGGTGAGGGCCAAGGGATCGTTGCCACCCCCGTAGGGGTGCTGATCCAGGAAGGCCTGGCGATAGGAGGCGTACAGAGTGATGTACTGAGGTGCCCCTTCAAACGGCGCACTAAAGCGGAATAACTTGCGATTGGAACCCCAGCCGGCACTTTCCTGGGCTTCTTCGCCAAGATCACGCAAATAGGGAACAGTCTCTTCGCCAAAAACCCGGGCGTACTCCATCGAATTAACCAGGCAATCAACCAGTCCGTTGAGGCCCTGCTCGGAGACAATCGCAAAATAATAGCGAAATTCCTCGATGGAGCTTACGCCACGCCCTAGGAAATGGCGGAAGGCAAGCTCGACGACACGACTATTCGAAAAGCGGCCATAAAATTGACGACGGTATTCCGTACTGCGACCCAAAGCTCGTACAAACTCCCGCATCGAGAGTTGCCCTTGACGGAGCTGGGTTGCCTCCACTGGGCAAACCACCAGGGAATAACCTTTGTTGATATCCCGTTCAAAGACCTGCCGATAGGCAGCGCGCACAACCTCCGCCTTCTGAGCGCCGGAAAGCGCGGTCTTCATCACATAACGGGGCGCGCCTTGGGCAGAGAGCGCATAGATCGCAGGCAGCTGAAGTCCCTGGTTAACAGGACTGCCAAGCCGCTGGCGTGCCGAAGGGGTCGGAACAGCCAGCTCCTTGAGCAAGACGTTGAAGCAATCGATCACAAGTTGGCGAGCTTCGGCTTCACCCCGGAACAGACCGGCGGCGGCGGCGCGCATTTCCTGTAGGGCCACATTCGTGGCGGCCAGGGAACAGGCCTTCTCCAAAACATCCCGCAGGCCTCGAGTGTTCACCGCCAGGATGCTGGGATCGCCGGCCACGATCGCGTAGCCGACATAGCGAAGGAACCAGGCCAGATCCCGAATCGACTTCTTCATCCGGTCGGTGCCATAGCGCCCGACGCTGATGGGGGCAAACCCCGTTGGCAGCACGACGCGGACATCGGCGTCACCGGATGCTCCCTCGAGCAGCCGGGTGAACAGATTTCCCCGGCTGGCGGCGCCACCGGCAAAGGTCTTGACGGAGCGCTGGAACGCCGCCTGATCGGCCGCTACCGGACCGGCATCCCCAGCAGCCGTTGGCGTGAGAGGCGCATCCAGATAGGAAAGGGGTGTGCCTCCGGAGAAAATGCGGTTGGCAGCCTTGGCGACGATGGCGTCGGCATTGGCCGAAATGCGTCGCGCCGCTTCCACGCGGACCTGGCCGCTCTGGAAAAACGTGATCAGGGCATCCAGTTCGCCACCATCAGGAAAGCGATCCTGCTGCTCCGCCTGACGGACGCTGGAGAGCGGCAGGGTGTCGTAGAGCTGGGGGGTGACCCTGGTGCTGCCGCTGCTGGCGGTCACGGTCATGAACGAGAGCGAGCCGGGCGAGGTCACGTTACGGCTGGCCCTCCGGCCTGCCGGGGCGGCATGAACAAATGTTTGCAGCCCGGCGCCAAGGAAGCCTCTGACCGACCGCCAAGACGTGGAATGTGGACCATCGCCAGCCGATCTGGCCCCAACGCTCCCGCCGTGAATCCTGTCCAGTTCAGCGCTACGGATGCCGCCACCCCAGTCGTAAGCGCTTTTTACGACCGTTTCCCCTATCCCGGTGATCCCCTCCAAGACGGACCGCCTCCTGGGTACAACTGGCGCTGGTGCGTCGACAGTGCCTGGACAGCCGTGCATGGCACGCTGTCGGCGCCCCCCCGGCCATGGCGGATTCTGGATGCCGGTTGCGGCACCGGAGTCAGCACGGATTACCTCTGCCATCTCAATCCAGGAGCCACAATCCTCGCGGTGGACATCAGCGCCGGGGCCCTGGCCGTTGCCCAGCAACGAACACAACGCTCAGGGGCCGCCGCCCAGGTGACCAGCTTGCGCATCGAACAGCGCAGCCTGCTCGATCTGCCCGAGGAAGGCCCCTTCGACTACATCAATTCGGTGGGCGTGTTGCACCACCTGGCCCAACCCGAGGCTGGCCTGCGGGCCCTCGCCCGCTTACTGGCGCCTGAGGGCCTGCTGCATCTGTTTCTCTACGCGGACGCGGGCCGCTGGGAAATTCATCGAAGTCAGCGGGCGCTCCAACTGCTGGACGTGGGGAGCGGCGCCGAAGGACTCCGCCTAGGCCGCCAGCTCTTTGAAGAGCTCCCGGCCTCCAACCGATTACGCCGGCACCATCAGGAACGCTGGGCGCTGGATACGGCCGCAGATTCCAACTTTGCGGACATGTATCTCCATCCCCAGGAGAGTAGTTACACCCTGGCCCGACTGTTTGCGTTCGTGGAAGAGGCAGAACTTCACTTTGCTGGTTTCTCTAATCCCGAGGTTTGGGATCTTTCACGCCTGCTGAAGGGCGAACTGCTGGAGCGGGCCCGGGCCCTGCCTCAGCACCAGCAATTGACCTTGGTGGAGGAGCTGGATCCTGAGATCAGCCACTTCGAGTTCTTCCTTAGTCCCTCCGCTCCCCAGCCACCCGATTGGCAGAACGACCAGCGGCTGCTGGCCACCGGTGGAGAACGGAACCGCTGCCTATGGGGATGGCCCTCCAGCAGCCTCCTTGGCCCGGATTTACAACCGCTCGACATCAGCGCCGAGGAGCTGGCCCTGCTCCAGGCCTTCGAGGCTGCCCCCGCCGGCACGGCCCTGGGGGAGTTGGCCCTGGACATGCCCCCCGGAGAGCGGCTGGAGCGGGCACGCCACCTCATCAAGCAACATCTGCTGCTGCCATTGCAGGGAACGAAAACCTCGGCGTGATAACGTCTGCCCGCCCAGACGGAACCCAATCGGTTGCAGGCTGCTCGGACCCCCTCACCGGATGCGACTCCCGTCGGGATGCTCGCTTCTGATGAATCTTCCCAGGCAAGCTCAACCCCAGCCCTGCCTGATGCCACCGCCGAACCACCCCAGGGTGGCCCTTGCGCAGTGGACAACGGCATGGCGGACTATCTGCGGCTTCAGAGACGCCTGATCATTGCCACGGCCGTGGCCGGTATCCTCGCGGTGCCGATCACTGCCATCTGGTTTGATTGGCCCACTGCCCTCAGCCTCTTACTGGGATCCCTCGGGGGTCTGCTGTATCTGAGATTGCTGGCACGCTCCGTTTCACGGATCGGTCCAGACAACAAATCAGTCGGCAAGGTGCAGTTACTCGTGCCGATCGCCTTGGTGATGGCAGCGGCCCGGATCCCCCAGTTGGAGATCCTTCCTGTCTTGATTGGGTTCCTTCTCTACAAACCCGCGCTCATCGTCCAGGCACTTCTGGACCAATGACTCCCGGGGACAGCTGCCACCACGGCAGCAGGCCCCGCTCCGCCAGGACCTTCATCCAGGGCTTTCCACCAGATGATTTCGTTGCCATTTCCCCTTCCCCTTGCCGAACTGGAGGTGGGTCAACACCTCTACTGGCAGCTGGGCAACCTCAAGATCCACGGCCAGGTGTTCCTGAGCTCCTGGGTGGTAATCGGCATCCTGCTCGCCGTTGTTGTCATCGGCACTCGCAAGATGGACCGAGATCCAAGCGGTGTTCAGAATCTTCTCGAGTTTCTTTGGGATTACATCCGCGACCTAGCGCGGGAACAGATTGGCGAAAAGGCCTACCGAGATTGGTTGCCCTTCATCGGCACCCTATTTTTGTTCATCTTTGTGAGCAATTGGGGTGGTGCCCTGATTCCCTGGAAGTTGATCCATCTTCCCAGCGGTGAACTCGGTGCCCCTACGGCCGATATCAACACCACGATTGCCTTAGCCCTACTGGTATCACTGGCCTATTTCTACGCCGGCCTAAGCCGTAAGGGCTTCCGCTATTTCGAGTATTACGTGGAACCCACCCCGATCATGCTTCCGTTCAAGATCGTGGAAGATTTCACCAAGCCACTTTCACTCTCCTTTCGACTTTTCGGCAACATTTTGGCCGACGAATTGGTTGTGGCAGTACTCGCATTTCTGGTACCTCTGGTGGTCCCCCTCCCCGCCATGTTCCTGGGGTTGTTTACCAGCGCCATTCAAGCCCTGATCTTCGCCACCCTCGCCGCCTATTACATCGGCGAGGCCGTCCACGAAGAGCACCACTGATTCTTTACCGCTGGGCCCTACGGTCTGGCAAACTCTTTGCGCGCAGGTCCGGCTTGGCCCGGGCCCATCTCAAGCGATTCCTCTCCTCGAGATGTCCCCGGCGCAGGGTTCACCAAAAGCTCCTTTCCGCGCTTCCCCGGCGCCCCACATCTCCTTCCCACCATGGATTCGATTACTTCCGCCGCGTCTGTTGTGGCTGCTGGTCTCGCTGTCGGCCTCGGCGCCATCGGTCCTGGCATCGGCCAGGGCACCGCTGCCGGCGGCGCTGTTGAAGGTATTGCCCGTCAGCCTGAAGCCGAAGGCAAGATCCGCGGCACCCTGCTGCTCTCACTGGCCTTCATGGAGGCCCTCACCATCTACGGCCTGGTGGTCGCCCTGGTGCTGCTGTTCGCCAACCCCTTCGCCGGTTGAAGTCCTTCGGATGAGGCGTGGAGAGCTCGGCGCACGACGCGGAACTCTCCTGCTTTTCCCTGGGTTCCAGGCACTCCCCGCACACCCGCCCGCTCCCCCGCACCATGACCAGCTGGCTTCTGCTTGCCGAGGCAGCCGCACCGGAGGGAGGTCTGTTTGACCTCGATGCCACCCTGCCGCTGATGGCGCTGCAGGTGGTGATCCTCACCTTCATCCTCAACGCTCTGTTCTTCCGTCCTGTCGGTAAAGCCGTGGAAGAGAGGGAGGGCTACATCAATACCAGTCGCGCCGAAGCCAAGCAGCAGCTGGCCCAGGTTGAGCGCCTCGAAGCCGATCTCAAGGATCAGCTCAAAGAGGCCCGCCTGCAGACCCAGAAACTGATTCAGGAGGCCGAACAGGATGCGGACCGCCTCTATCGCGAAGCCATGGCCGTGGCCCAGGCCGAAGCGATCGCCAGTCGGGAGCAGGCCCGCAGCCAGATCGACAGTCAGCGCGCCGCCGCCCTCGGCCAACTCAAGGGTGATGCCGATCAATTGGCCAATCTGATCGTCGACCGTCTCCTCGCAGCCTGATGAGCATGTCTCTCCCCATCCTCATGGCCTCCCATGGAGGTTTCGGCCTCAACCTCAATCCATTCGAGACCAACATCATTAACCTGGCGATCGTCATCGCCGGTCTGGTTTGGTTCCTGCGGGGATTTCTCGGAGGAATTCTTGAGCGTCGCCGCAACGCCATCCTTGCTGACCTCAAGGACGCCGAGGAGCGTCTGGCCCAGGCCAGTGAAGCTCTTGCATCGATTCAGAAGGATCTCGCCGACGCTCAGGTTCGCGCTGAATCGATCCGGAAGGACGGCAAAGCCCGCTCCGAAGCTCTCCGGGCCGAGAGCGAACAGCGGACCGTGGCGGAGATGGCCCGACTCAAACAGGAATCGGTCTCCGATCTGGATGCCGAGGCCGTCAGGGTGAGTAATCAACTCCGAAGGGAAGCGGCTCGCCTGGCGATCGAAAAAGCCCTCAGCAGTCTCAGCAATAAACTGGATGCCGCTGCCCAAGAGCGGTTGATCGATCAATCCATTCAAACGCTGGGGTCCGTCTGATGCCGCTACTGAATTCCATCACGACCCCCTACGCCGAAGCCTTCCTTCAGGTCTGTTGTGCCACGGGGGACACCGAAGCGGTGATAGGCCAAGCCCGTGACGTTCTCAGCCTGTGGCGTGGCAGTGCCGAGCTCCGGGATGCCATGGGCTCTCCAGTGCTTGAGGTGGACGCAAAAAAAGCTGCTCTGGTGGCCCTGTTCGGAAAGCAGGTCTCCCCAGCCTTCCTCAACCTCCTCCGTCTTTTGGCCGATCGCCAGCGGATCGGCGTTCTCGACGCCGTTCTTGAACGGGTACTTGAGCTTTACCGGGAACAAAACAACATCGCCTTAGCCACCGTCACCTCGGCGGCACCGCTCACCGCAGACCAACAGGCGAAGTTGACCGACAAGGTGAAGATCGTGGCCGGCACCGACAAGGTAGAGATCAACCTCGCGGTGGATCCAGCCTTGATCGGCGGCTTCGTGGTCAACGTCGGTTCCCGGGTGATCGACGCCAGCCTCTCCGGTCAAGTCCGTCGCCTTGGACTGGCGCTGGCCCGGGTGAGCTGACACTCCACCGGATCCCCAACTCCCCCCCTCCCGCTACCCCCTCCTCCATCGCCTCCCCTTCGGGGACTCCCACCCATGGTTTCCATCCGTCCCGACGAAATCAGCGCCATCCTCAAGCAGCAGATTGCTGACTACGACAAGTCGGTTGCTGTCAGCAACGTCGGCACCGTGCTGCAGATCGGAGACGGCATCGCCCGCGTCTACGGCCTCGAACAAGTGATGGCCGGTGAACTGGTGCAGTTCGAAGACGGCACCGAAGGCATCGCCCTCAACCTCGAAGACGACAACGTGGGCGCGGTGCTGATGGGCGAAGGCCGTGGCATCCAGGAAGGCAGCACGGTGAAGGCCACCGGCAAGATTGCCGCCGTGCCCGTGGGCGACGCCATGCTCGGTCGGGTGGTGAACTCCCTGGGCCAACCCATCGATGGCAAGGGGGACATCCCAACAACCGAAACGCGCCTGATCGAATCGATGGCGCCTGGCATCATCCAACGGAAGTCGGTCCATGAACCGATGCAAACAGGGATTACCGCCATTGACGCGATGATTCCCATCGGCCGTGGACAGCGTGAACTGATCATTGGCGACCGCCAGACTGGCAAGACGGCGATCGCCATCGACACCATCATCAATCAGAAAGGTGAGGATGTGGTGTGCGTTTATGTGGCCGTGGGCCAGAAGGCCGCCTCGGTGGCCAACGTGGTTGAAGTCCTGCGGGAAAAGGGCGCCCTGGATTACACCGTGGTGGTGGCCGCCAGCGCCTCTGAAGCAGCGGCGATGCAGTACCTGGCTCCCTACACCGGCGCGGCCATCGCCGAATCGTTCATGTACAAGGGCAAGGCCACTTTGGTGGTCTATGACGACCTGACCAAGCAAGCTCAGGCTTACCGCCAGATGTCGCTGCTACTGCGTCGTCCCCCCGGGCGCGAGGCCTATCCTGGCGATGTTTTCTACTGCCACAGCCGCCTGCTGGAGCGGGCCGCCAAGCTCTCCGATGCCATGGGTAAGGGCTCGATGACGGCGCTGCCGATCATCGAAACCCAAGCTGGTGACGTTTCGGCCTACATCCCCACCAATGTGATCTCGATCACGGACGGTCAGGTGTTCCTCAGCTCAGACCTGTTCAACTCCGGCCTCCGCCCCGCCATCAACGTGGGCATCTCTGTGAGCCGGGTGGGTGGGGCTGCTCAAACTAAGGCCATCAAGAAGATTGCCGGCACCTTGAAGCTTGAGCTGGCCCAGTTCGACGAACTGGCCGCTTTCTCTCAGTTCGCCTCCGACCTCGATGCCGCCACCCAAGCCCAGCTGGGTCGGGGCAAACGGCTGCGGGAGCTGCTCAAGCAGCCCCAGTTCAGCCCCCTCAACCTGGCCGAGCAGGTGGCGATCGTGTATGCGGGCGTCAAGGGTCTGATCGATGAAGTCCCTGTAGAGAAGGTCACTGAGTTCGCCCGCGAACTGCGTGATTACCTCAAAACCAACAAGCCCGAGTTCATCACCAAGGTGCAAACAGAGAAGCAACTCGGTGACGAGGCCGAGGCCATGCTCAAGGAGGCGATCAAGGAAGTGAGCGCCTCCATGCTGGCGGCCGCCTGAGGAATCGGAGTCATGGCAAACCTCAAGGAAATCCGCGACCGAATCAGTTCGGTCAAAAACACCCGCAAAATCACCGAGGCCATGCGCCTCGTGGCAGCTGCCAAGGTGCGCCGGGCCCAGGAGCAAGTGCTTCGCAGCCGTCCGTTCGCGGATCGGCTGGCTCGGATTCTCCAGAACCTGCAGACCCGAATGGCCTTTGAAACGGCCGATGCTCCTCTGCTCGCCGCCCGCCCCCTGGGCACCATCACCCTGCTCGTCGTCACCGGCGACAGGGGCCTATGCGGTGGCTACAACGCCAATGTGATCAAACGGAGTGAACAACGGTTCGCCGAGCTGAAGGGTCAGGGCTACACCGTGGACATGGTGCTGATGGGCCGCAAGGCGATCACCTATTTCCAAAACCGCAATTACCCCGTGCGGGCCACCTTCACCGGCCTTGAGCAGGTACCGACGGCGGCCGAAGCCAACCAGATTTCCAATGAAGTGTTAGCGGAGTTTATCTCCGGCAGCACCGATCGGGTGGAGATCATCTACACCAAGTTCATCAACCTGGTGAGTTCCAAGCCCGTGGTGCAGACCCTTCTGCCCTTGGATGCCCAAGGAATCGCCGCCGCCGATGACGAAATCTTCCGTCTCGTCACCAAGGACGGTCGCCTTGGCGTTGAAGTGGACGCCTCCCAGAACAGTCAGGCCGCCCTGCAGTCCGACTTCGTCTTTGAGCAGACTCCCGACCAATTGCTGAACGCCCTCCTGCCCCTTTATCTAGCCAACCAGCTCCTGCGCTCCCTTCAGGAGGCTGCAGCTAGCGAACTGGCCAGCCGGATGACGGCCATGAACAATGCCAGCGACAACGCCAAGGCCCTCGCCAAATCGCTGACCCTTGACTACAACAAGGCCCGCCAGGCCGCCATCACCCAGGAAATCCTGGAAGTGGTAGGCGGCTCCACAGCGATGTGAGCTGCCCGCCGGGCCCCCTCACGCTGCAGCCGCTCTTTCCCCTTGCCCTGGGGATGGTTCAGCTGCGGCCTGATCCGCTCGATCTGGCCCTGCAGCTCCAGGCAATCCGGGAGCTGCAGGGCCTTGCCGTTTCAAACCCGGACCCTGGCTGTGCCTGGACCGGTGATCTCAACGGTGTCTGGCAACTGCACCGTCACCCCACCTTTGCGTCGCTAATCAGCACCTTGACGGGCCATGCTGCGGCCTACCTGGACGGGCTGGGCTTTGATCAAACCCAGCTAACTCTGCATATCCAGCGCTGCTGGCCGGTCGTCAGCGAGTTGGGCCAGGTGGTGGGACGCCATCGCCACCCCAATGCCCACCTCAGCGCCGTGTATTACCTGAATGGCGATGGCAGCGGCCGCACTGGTTGCCTGCGTTTTTTCCCACCCCACCAAGTCAACGAGCTGGTGCCGGGGCTGGCCGTGGGCCACGGCGGACCCATCCGCGCCGATGCTCCCGCGACAACCCGGTGGAACGCGCCCTGGTTCGATGTGGCGCCCCGGGCTGGACTGCTGGTGCTGTTTCCAGCCAGCGTCGACCACGCGGTGCTGGACAACGACGAACCCAACGACAGCCGCTTCTCGATCAGCCTTGATCTGGTGCTGACAGCCCCACCCGCCGCCGCGGGTGGCACTGCGGAATACCTGGCGCCCCATCCGAGCGATTGGCTAGCGCTCCACGTTGACGATCCCCTTAGGGAGTAGCCCGCTGGGGGCCGGTAACCCCCCCGGGGCCCCGGACATCCCCAGCCATTCCGCCAGTTTGGTGTAACGCTTGCGGCCAAGGTGATTCTTCACCGCCATCGTCAGGGCCTTCTTCTGGCCCACCAACACCACCAGTTGCTTGCCACGGGTGAGGCCCGTGTAGACCAAATTGCGTTGAAGCATGGCGTAGTGCTGGGTGAGTAGGGGGATCACCACGGCGGGATATTCACTGCCCTGGCTCTTGTGGATCGTGCAGGCGTAGGCCGGCACCAGGTGGTCCAATTCGCCCCAGCCATACACAACCACCCGACCGCCCTGCGGCCCAACCTCGCTGCTCGAGAACAGCACACTCAACTCACTGTTGTCGACATCGATACCATCGACGGTGCCTACATCGCCGTTGAAAACCTCTTTCTCGTAGTCGTTGGCGGTCTGCATCACTTTGTCGCCCGGCGCGAATCGCCAACCGAAACGCTCCACCTGCTCGGTGGGGTCGGGGTTGAGCAGCTTCTGAAGCTCGATGTTGAGCGAGCGCGAACCGCAGCCGCCGCGGGCCATCGGGCAGAGCACCTGCACCTGGCTGATCGGATCAAGGCCGAAGCGCGCCGGGATGCGCTCACCCACCACCTTGAGGATCAGACTCACCGCCTGCTCGGGGGTCTCGGCTGGCAGGAAGTAGAAATCGGTGGAGGCACCATCGCTGGGGGGGCGTAGATCGGGGATGGTGCCGGCGTTGATGGCGTGGGCGGTGGTGATGATGCGGCTGGCGGCCGCCTGGCGGAACACCTCGGTGAGCCGGGCCACCGGCAGGGCCGCGCTGTCGATCACGTCCGCGAGCACCTGGCCGGGGCCCACCGAGGGCAGCTGGTCGACATCACCCAGCAGCAGCAGGGCCGCCTCGGGCGGGATGGCCGCCAGCAGGGAGGCCATGAGTGGTACGTCCACCATGGAGGTTTCATCCACCACCAGCAGGTCGCACTCCAGCGGCAGCTCGGCGCCGCGGCGGAAGCCGTAGGCGGCGGGGTCGAACTCCAGCAGCCGGTGGATGGTTTTCGCCTCCAGGCCGGTGGTCTCGGCCATGCGTTTGGCGGCCCGGCCGGTGGGGGCGCAAAGCTGGAGGCGCAGCTTCTTGGCCGCCAGGATCCGCAGGATGGCGTTGATCAGGGTGGTCTTGCCCACTCCGGGCCCACCGGTGATCACCAGCACTTTGCTGGCCAGGGCCTGCTCCACCGCCGCCTTCTGGCTGGCGGCCAACTCCAGTCCCAGGCGTTGCTCCACCCAGGCGATGGCCCGTTCTGCGTTGATCATTCCCCAGGGCGGTGCCCCCTCCACCAGCTCCTGCAGTGCTTGTGCAAGGCGCCGCTCATCGCGGTGCAGGTGGGCCAGGAAGATGGCGGCCTCGCCCGCCAGGCTGTCGGCCACCACGGAGCCCTCGCTGAGTTCCAGATCAAGCGCGACCTGGATCACGGCGGGCTCAAGGGGGAGCCGGTTGGTTGGGACTTCATCGGGTTGCTCAGCCTTTGGCGGCTCCACTGCCAACAGCTCGCCCGCCAGCTTGAGCAGCTCGGCGGTGGGCAGGCCGCAGTGGCCCTCGCCGCTGGCCTCCAGCAGGGCGTAATTGATACCTGCCCGGAGGCGAATCATCGCCGTGGCTTCGATCCCCAGCCGGGCTGCGATCGCATCGGCGGTGCGGAAGCCGATGCCGCGGATATCGCGGGCCAGGCGATAGGGATTCTCCGCCATCACCTGAACGGCCTCATTGCCGTAGGTCTTGAAGATCCTCACCGCTCGCGCCGTGCCAACGCCATGGCTGTGGAGGAACACCATGATTTCGCGCACCACCTTCTGATCGGCCCAGGCGCGGGCGATGCGGCCAGCCCGCACCTTGCCGATGCCGGGCACCTCCCGCAGCCGCTCAGGCGTCTGCTCGATCACCTCAAACACCTCAGCCCCGAAGGCACTCACCAACTTGCTGGCGTAGATCGGGCCGATGCCGTGGATCATCCCGGAGCCCAGGTACTTCTCGATTCCCTCGGCGGTAGTGGGCGCGGAGGCGCGCAGGAAGCTGGCCTTGAACTGCTGGCCGTGCTCACGGCTGTTCACCCAGGTGCCGCTCACCGTCACCCATTCCCCAGCGCTGATCTCGGCGGCATGGCCCACCACCGTGACCAGATCGCGGTGGCCTCGGGCCTTGATCCGCAGCACGCAGAAGCCGTTATCGGCGTTATGGAACGTGACCCGCTCGATCGAGCCGGCCAGCACTTCGGTGGGCTGGGCGCCTGTGCTCTCACCTCCAGCAGGCCCGGACTGGCTGGATCGCTGATTCACCGAAGAACTGGAAGCCGTGGAGTGAACGTGTTGACGGCAGGCGGAGTCTGAAGCAATCCGGAAAACTCCGGCAAACCCCGGAGGGCCTGTTGGAATTAGATAAGCACCACAGGATCCAGTGACCCCACCACCTCGATCAAGCGTCAGCGGTTCACCTGCACCGCCACAACCGGTTCGGGACACAGGGGTTCACGTCATCAGGATCAACGAGCTGAAAGGCTTTGCAGCGATGGGGGCAGGGGGACTTGAACCCCCACAGTCTTGCGACCTGCGGATTTTAAGTCCGCTGCGTCTACCATTCCGCCATGCCCCCAAGCTTGTCACCGCTACCGTTTTCAAGTTCCA
>Ga0114981_10001718_pt1 | contig 14245 bp, 6 predicted proteins | sample S_140806_MF_Meta_FD_87028 | JGI IMG/M metagenome (GOLD analysis project Ga0114981, IMG submission 87028) | Freshwater microbial communities from Lake Simoncouche, Canada to study carbon cycling - S_140806_MF_MetaG | ecosystem: Environmental > Aquatic > Freshwater > Lake | place: Lake...
AAGTTACATATGCTTTCACAATCCCCTTCTACCAATCCGCTCAGAAATCTTTGGGGCGTAGGCGCACTCCTATTCTGCATCATTATTTTTAGCTTGGTTGGACTTGGCTTATCGCAGCTGATGGGCAAATTATTGTACGGACTCACCGCAGAACAAACCCAGCAATTGTTGAATAACCCTTCTCGCACTGCCTTGGGAATCAATGTATTGCGATGGGGCAATTTGCTGCAATTCCTCTGCTTCATGGCCCTGCCCGCGATTTTAGTTGCAGCCGTAGCCCAATTCAATCTCATTCAAATTGGCGGATACAAAATCAAACCCACCGCAAATAAAACCTTGGGTTCCATCCTCCTAGCGCTGGGAATGATTCCTGCCGTTGCCTTACTTACCGCCCTTTGCAAACACCTTCCTTGGGGCAATTTGGGTACTCTTTTTTCCAAATTCGATACCAAACGTCAGGCCATTTTTGAAGCGATGCTCGACATGGAAACTTATACCGAACTGTGGGTCTGCATCGGCATTCTCGCTGTGCTTCCCGCCATTTTTGAGGAATTGGTTTTCCGCGGCTTGATGATCAACATGGCCAGCAACACCTTCCGTCTCAAACGCACCGCCGTCCTCTTCCAAGCCTTCGTTTTTGCCATCATACACTTTTCGCCCTTCGAATTTGCTGGGATTTTTGCGATGGGATTGATCTTTGGCCTGATTTACGTCTCCACCGGAAGTTTATGGTACTCCACCATCGCCCATTTTATCTTCAATGCAAGCACCGTAATGGTTCAATTCATCACCCTCAAACACTTCAACGCGACCGGAATTTATTTTAACGTGGAATCTTGGTTGGCCCAGCCTGCTGTATATTTGATTTCAATACCCATTGCAACCGCCGGCCTTTTCCTCACCCTCAAAAAATAAACCATGAACAACTTCACCCTGCGCGCCATCTCCGGATTTTTCTATGCGATTGCCGTGATCGGCTGTATCCTGCTTTCGCCCGCTACCTTGGCGATACTTATGTTCGTGATTGCCTTTTTCTGCGCCTTTGAATGGGCTAGAATTCACGATGCAAGCAAACCCTCAGCCATGGGTTTTGGACTTTATACTTGGGCGTTTTTATCGCCCTTCGTCACCAACCTCACACCATTGCAAGCCGGTGGTATCGCCGCCATCATCACCCTGATTTGGATCACCCATAGGCTCTTCACCCAAGGCATCGCGGCCCTCAACCAAGCCAAAAATTTGGGACTCGGCATCCTATATATAGCCCTGCCCATCTATCTGTTTTTATTGCTCGCCCAAAGCCAATATTTGGTTTCCGGACAGCCCCATACCCCCCACGCTTTCAACTACCTCACTTGGCCAACAGGCGGCTTCATGAGTCCCAAACCCGGACCCGATTTCCCCGCCATTTGGAACGCCCCCAACTACCTTCGAGGTCCAGTGTTAATGGTCTTCATCCTCATATGGAGTTCCGATACCTTTGCCTATCTCACCGGACGAGCCTTTGGAAAAAACCCCTTACACGCCCAACTATCGCCCAAGAAAACTTGGGAAGGATTCATCTGTGGAACCCTGCTTACCGCCGCGGTTGGAGCCTACATTTTTTGGTCGTTCTTCAACATCCACAACATTTGGCAAGGCGCCATCCTCGGGGCACTCATGAGCGTTTTTGGCACCGCTGGCGACCTGTTTGAAAGCGCCCTGAAACGCGAAAAAGGCATCAAAGACAGTGGCAAATTTCTGCCCGGTCATGGCGGTGCTTTGGATCGTTTCGATGCCTTTCTCTTTGGTTGCGTATTGGTGTGGGCGCTCGCCCAAATTTGGCCCATGACCCAGCCCGCCGTTACCGGCACAACCATCCCTTTTTAATACCCCCAATTGTCATTTTTATACCTCACCCATTTTGGGTAAATTTGCGTTCTATTATGAGCGCTCCTGATACTTCTTTCTTGACAAATGCCGATCCTGTAGCCATCGACAACCTTTACCAACAATACCAAGCCAACGCCGATAGCGTAGATTTTGGCTGGCGTAAGTTCTTCGAAGGATTTGATTTGGGTGCACAGAAATTTGAATCCGGCGACGCCATCAGCGAAGATGCACTCAAGGAAATCCATGTCATGAACCTCATTCAAGGGTACAGACAGCGCGGACACCTCTTCTCAAAAACCAACCCCCTGCGTCAACGTAGGCAGTATACTCCCACCCTCGACATCCAAAATTTCGGCCTAGAAACCGCCGATTTGGAAAAGACCTTCAATGCCGGTCACGAAGTGGGTACAGGACCAGCCAAACTCAAAGACATCATCGCCCTGCTCGAACAAACCTATTGCCAGAGCATCGGCTGCGAATTTAGCTACATCCGCGACCCCAAACGCCGACAGTGGTTGCAAAGTCGTTTCGAGCAAACCAAGAATATCCCCAACCTCAATACCGACGAAAAACGTCACTTCCTCAAGAAATTGAATCAAGCCACCGTGTTTGAGAACTTCTTGCACACCAAGTACATTGGTCAGAAGCGCTTTTCGTTGGAGGGCTTAGAATGCTTGATACCCGCCTTGGATGCCGTGGTTCAATACGGAGCAGGCCTCGGCGTAGACGAATTTGTGATGGGAATGGCACACCGCGGTCGCTTGAACGTACTCGCCAACATTTTCAACAAAACTTACAGCCAAATTTTCGGCGAATTCGAAGGCAAAGTCTTCCAAAATGAAACCGAAGAAGGATTCGAAGATTTCGAGGGCGATGTAAAATATCACCTCGGTTATAGCACCGATATCGATACCGCCAGTGGCAAAAAAGTACACATGCGCTTGGCCGATAACCCCTCTCACCTCGAAGCGGTAAACCCCGTGGTGAAAGGCCTCGTTCGCGCCAAATTGGATTCAAAATACCAAGGCGATGTCACCAAAATCTGTCCAATCTTGATCCATGGCGATGCAGCGATTGCAGGTCAAGGCATCATGTACGAAGTGGTTCAGATGAGCGGTTTGGAAGCCTACTATGTGGGCGGAACCATTCATGTGGTCACCAACAACCAAATTGGTTTCACCACCAATTACCTCGACGCTAGAACCTCTACCTATTGTACCGACGTGGCCAAAGTAACCCTTTGCCCTGTATTGCACGTGAATGCTGATGATGTAGAAGCCGTGGTGCATGCCGTGAAATTGGCCATGGCCTATCGCCTCGAGTTCAACCAAGACATTTTCATCGATTTGTTGGGTTATCGCAAATACGGACACAACGAGGGTGATGAGCCCCGTTTTACCCAGCCAGCGATGTACAAGTTGATCGATAAACACATCAATCCTAGAGAGATTTACAAGCAAAAACTCATGGATCGTGGCGATATCGATGCGGCTTTGGCCCAAGAGATGGAAGCCGATTTCCGTGCCCAACTGCAAGCCAAATTTGAAGAAGCCAAAGGCGATTTCAAACCCAAAACGTCGGATGTAAAAAATACCTGGGAAGGGTTCCACCACGCAAAATCTAAGGATTTCCAAAACCCAGTAAAAACTGGTGTTGATGTAAAAACCATACAAACATTGGGCAAAAAATTGGCCTTCATCCCCGAAGACAACTTGCCCATCAAAAAAGTACAAAACCTGTTTGCCGAGCGCGCCAAAATGGTAGATAACGGCACCTTCGATTGGGCCATGGGCGAATTGTTGGCCTATGCCACCCTTTTGGCCGAAGGTCACCCCGTGAGAATGGTGGGTCAGGATGTGGAGCGGGGCACTTTCTCGCACCGACATGCGGTTATCAAAAAGGAAGACAGCGAGCAAGAGTATGCACCGCTGAACAACCTCACCGAGAGTCAAGCCAAACTGAGTATTTTCAACTCTTTGTTGAGCGAATACGCGGCTTTGGGTTACGAATACGGATACAGCACTAGCACCCCCAACGGTTTAACCATTTGGGAGGCACAGTTCGGCGATTTCTCGAACGGTGCGCAGATTATCATCGACCAATTCATCGCCAGCGCCGAAGCCAAATGGGGCAAGTTTAGCGGCTTGGTGATGTTGTTGCCACACGGACAAGAGGGCCAAGGTCCTGAGCACTCCAGTGCACGTTTGGAGCGATATTTACAGTTGTGTGCAGGTTCTAACATGCAAGTGTTGAACTGCTCAACCCCAGCCAGTTTGTTCCACGCGATGCGTCGCCAATTGAAGCGTGACTTCCAAGTTCCGATGGTGATCATGAGTCCGAAAAGCTTGTTGCGTCACCCCAAGTGCGTAAGCACGATGACAGACCTCAGCGAGGGCATGTTCCAAGAGGTGATCAACGATACCCAAGTGGGCAAGAAGGTCCGCCGTGTGGTTTTCTGCACCGGTAAAATCTACTACGATATACTGGCGGGCAAGGAAGCCGGCAACCACAGCGATGTGGCCGTTGTGCGAATCGAACAGTTGTATCCATTGCCAGAGTGGAAATTGGCTGAGATTTTCGAGCAGTACAAAGGCGCCGAATTCTGCTGGGCACAAGAAGAACCCAAAAACCAGGGTACTTGGTTGCATTTGGCTCGCTACGATTTCCCTTCTGCCTTGCGTTACATCGGTAGAAAGAGCAGCGCATCACCCGCTACAGGTTACAAGAAAATCTACGACAAAGAACAAGCCGAAATTGTTGCGGCCTGTTTTGCGTAATTGATTTAGTTTTGTTGGTTTAATGAATTTCTGTATTCATTAATTCCATTCGCTACTTCTTAATGCAACTCTTGTTGGTTGATCATTGTTTGTCAACGACAAAAGCTTTTGTAAATCTGTGCTGATTGCATACGCCTTGGATAAAGTAAAGTCCCGGTCTAACCGTTGGCATTTCAAGGTCAATACTTGCACCCTTTGCTGTGAATCGAGTAACTTCTTGTCCATTTGCCGACAACAATACCAACGAATGCATTGCGCTAATAGACTCAAGGTGTAATTTCCCATCTATTGTTGGGTTAGGATATACATTGACTTGAGGTGCAAGCGCAATTTCTTTTTTACTTGCTTTGATGTCTGGATCAAAATAGAAGCCCATGTAATCATTCCCTCCATAATTGGTGTACAAATCATCGCCGACAATCATTCCGCCCCCTTTACCACCAAATCCCGTGAAAGTGCCCCAACGCTGTTGTCGCTTAAAATAATTACGTCTTTCGGCTAGAGAAGGCTCAGCATCCATCACATCAGAGAATGTATCCTTAAGGAAATTATAATAACAACTTTGAAAAATCTGACCAGATACAAAAGATTTTTTGGGCCAAGCAAAATCCTGCCCTGCCCACAACTTAATTTCTACATCATCGCCTAACCATGCAGTAGGGAACATAGAAATACTCTGTTCCTCCCCAATTCCATAACTCTTATCAAAAAAATACTTTAGGAGTTTGCCATTGCTATCAAGAACACCAAAAAGAGCACGATTGGCTCGATTGGGAGAGGACATCAAAACCTTACCCTGATATTTGAACGCCCTCCCAATGTTGTCACAGAAATAAATTCGACCCGCTTTATCAATACCAAACTTATATAAACCTGAATTACTTCCATGCGCAGAGTCCAATCTAAAAATCCACTTAACATTTCCATTTTGCTTCAACCCCAGGATCACATGATCTCGATAATTACCGCTTTTTGCACTCGGGAATAACGTCGTATCAACAAAGGGTTGGCCTTTCGCCGTATCCGAACTGTAAAGCATCGAGAACAAATACATATTCCCCTTGATGTCTTCTGTCCAATCAACCAAGGAGCTAAATCGGTTATAGGTTTTGCCAATCGTTCCATCAACAGCGATCTGAAGAATTAAATCTCTGTTGTAGATTGGGTCATAGGATTTCCCATTTATTGTTACAATGTCTGGCGACTTAAAATCAGCATATACCACCAAGTCATTTTTGTACCCAGGTCGGATATTTGGAATGGCTCCATAGAAATGGATTTTATAACGTAAGGATCCATCGGCATTGAATCGAAGTACATAGCTTTCGTCTACATTTCTATTTTGAACCCCAAGAACCACCTTTCCCAAGTCAAGGGTGTCATCGGTAGATACAGCGATGGCAAAGCCACCATCCCGAAGCGCAAACAAATCAGACAACACCACCTTTCTTCCACCACTTCGTGCTTTAGCGAACAAGTTGAACTGGGACTTGCCATATTTATCTACTTTTCTGATTACGAATGAATTCTTTCCGTTGGCTCGGTAAATGTTTCCGTCTAATATCAATGTATCTGTGTAATGAAAAGCCATAAACACATTTCCCACTGAGTCTGTTGTGGGCAATAACTTATTGTGTGATTCAGTAAATTTCAGCGCCGTCCCTGATGAATAGTACCCCGTATTCCAAGATGGTTTCTGAGCAGCCCCTGTGATAAAGTTGCCTAATCCCCACAACAAAACCACAACTACTTTATATTTCAAATTATTGATCATCAATACAATATTAAAAAAAAAATGAGAACGCCAACCTATCAAAGAATATTTATTTTAAACGGTGGCAGTTATTCATAGTCAATCTACTTATTAAATTCCCACCAATTCAAACCATATTCGTTAATTTGCGCAAAATGAGGCAAGTGAATACTTTGAACATAATCAGAGTCAATATCTTATTGATTTTGATATTTTGCAGTTTAAAGCTGTTCGCCCAAGCCCCGTTTGTCAATACCAATCCTTTTCCCCAGCATTTTTTTATTGAAAACAAAGGGCAATTCGGAACCATCCAACCCGATGGTCAAGCGCCATTGGTTAAGCCGTTGTTCATGTACCAGGACAACCATGCCCTAGTAGCAATTTTAGAGAATGGATTTGCCATCAACAATGGACATAATCGGTTTTTTCAAAAATTCGAATCCGCCAATTCCGATGCTACAATCCACAGCGAGGGCCAATCCACATTCTATTTCAGCTATGGCGATCAAAACAAAAAATCCTATGGCTATTCAAAAATTATATTCGAAAACTTCTATCCGCACATTGATCTGATATACGAAATCCAACCCAATTCAGAGGGTTTCAAATATTCTTTCCTTGTGCATCCAGGTGGTAATATTCAATCCATTCGATGGCAAATTTCGCCAGAATCACAAACAGAAATCAATGCCAATGCCTCCATCCTATCCAAATTGCCCTCCATGCTGGTTTCACAAACCCAATGGAGCATTTTTCAGCAAGATTCACTGCCAATACCGTTTTCGATACTAAAAAATCAAAGCGATTACTCACTTCAAGTAACTCATTTTAATCCAAAACAAACACTCATTATCGACCCCTGGGTTTATGTGATTAACAACATGGACACGGCAAGCTGGCCCTCTTGGAATGCCGCAAACAAATCATTGATCGAGGCCAGAAATTGTGGACTCAATTTACAGTACGACAGCCACGGCAACGTGTACGTGTATGGCGGTGCGGGACAATGGGGTTGGTATCTGGCTGGCAACTCCACAAAAATTGCTAAATACAGCGCCGCAAATGGTTTACTGAAATGGATTTTTCAAGGCACGATAGACACGATCAAATGGCACCTCAACGGCTCTACAACAGGCAATTACACCAATTTCATGGTTGAACCTGTAAAACACAGTCTCATATTGGGACAAGATGCACCTGATTATGATTTCACCACAGGCAAACTCAATAAACCACGCATCGTAAGATTGGATTCAAATGGCTTTTATGACGGATTCGTTAAGATCTATCCCCACAAGACAAACACCTTCAATCAAATGCACTGTGATTGCATCGAAAATAAATACAAAGCCTTGGGCACAAATGGTGTGATGGTCCAACTCAACGACACGGGTATTATTTCTTCGAAAATGTTGTATACCTACACAGGTCAATACAAAGACATTCGCGCCGCAGCCCAAGACCCATCGGGAAATCTATTTAACTTAGTAAAATTCGATGCCACCGCGTCTTTGGGTTCAATCAATGACACCCTATTTCGGGTAAACAAAAACTTACAAAGCAATCTTTGGACACAATCCCCTCCGATACATTTTCTGGGCAGTAGTGGAAGAACTTGGCGCTTTTCACCATACAGAAACCTAAAAATTTTCAATTCAAATGCCGTAGCCGCCAACAATTATTTCGCCTTCACTTTTGATGGAAAAACGCTTACCGCTTACAATAAAAAAACCGGTAAAATACTCGATACCTTTACCAACAATCTCGATACGCAAAATATGCAATTTGGTGTGGCCACCGACTATGCCAATCACATCTTTGTTGGCAATTATCGACCCAAATTGGCTGTATTTACTTTCCTCGGCGATACGTTTAAAAAAGAAGCAGATATCATCATCGACTCCTCTAGAATCAAAGAAATCGGTCGCATACAGGATGTAAAATACAACATCCAAAACAACATGATTTATGCCACTGGAGAAAAATTGGTTGCAGCCATTGCCAACCCTTACACCAGCATCGATTCCACCCTTTTATTCAACTCCAACGGCCCAACAACCTGCGATGATTATCTCTTTGTAACCCTGCCCCGGCGCGATTCTGCCTCCAAATATTCTTTCGTTTGGACCGATAACAAAACCCAAAAAATCGTTAAGCAAGTCGATTCGCTAAACCACTTTTCAGATACCCTGTTTAATCCCACCCCAGGACAGCAATACACCGTGAAAATCCAGCGTAATTTTCATTGCAACGGCGCATTTACCCATTACCAACTCCGCTCCAATCCAAAACAGTTCAATAACAAATCATTGCAATTCTGTGCCGCCGATACTTGGACCCACAACGGATTCTCGCATCACCGCGATACCACCTTCACCGACTCACTCAAAAACCAATTCGGTTGTGATTCGCTCATTCAATACAAACTTACTTTCAAGCCCCGCTCGTTCACTTTTTTAAATCCGAAAATCTGTCGGGGCGATAGTTTCTCCATTGGCGCCCACATCTACAAATACTCCGGCTCTTACGCCGATACCTTCACCAATTTCCGTGGCTGCGATTCCATTGTTAATACGAGCTTGACCGTCCTCACCGACACCTCCCTTTCTATCAAGTCGGCCATTTGTTTGGGCGATACCATTCGATTCAACAACTTGCCATTTTTTGCCACAGGCAGCTACCAAATCAAAACCATTCGCAGCAACGGCTGTGATTCTGTAATCAACCTTCAGTTGACCGTCAATCCACCCAAATTTGTACCGCAGCAACTCAGCCTCTGCAACACCGATTCCTTTGTCTACCGAAACAAAAAATACCCCTTGCCACTATCGCTCCGCGATACGCTAACCGCCTTCACCGGCTGCGATTCGGTTTTTGAGTTATCGGTCATCAGCCACAACATAAAATCCGATTTTTCGATTGACTCGTCCCTGTTCCCAACGCTCAAATTCATCGGCAAAACCACCAACGCCAAACAATGGATCTGGGATTTCGGAGACCTCAACAGCAGCAACATAAAAAGTCCCAATCACAGCTATGCCAAATCCTTTCAGTGGATCAAATACAAGGTTTGCTTGGTGGTGCGGGATTCCTTTGGATGTGATGATACGCTTTGCTTCAACTTGCCCATCAAACCCGAGGCCGAAATCCAAATCCCAGAGGGCATTTCTCCCAACGGCGATGGCATAAACGACACCTTAATGATACCCGGACTCTGGGCCTTCCCAAAAGCAACATGGGTGATTTTTAATCGCTGGGGTCAGATGGTGTTTCAGTCCAACGCCCAGCAAAACATCGCGTGGGATGGCAAAAATCACGCATCAAATCAAAGCAACACATCGGCGGAGCTACTCCCTGAGGGTATCTATTTCATCGTCTTCAACTACAACGATGGACATCGCCCCAACCTATCAAAGAATATTTATTTGAAGCGGTAACGTACAGAAAGTTAATTCTGGGTAAGTCTACTTTTTGAGATATAGGTTTTGAACAACAGCAGGTCTCTTGCCATCATGAAAATCAAAAATGATATAATAGACTCCTTCCGGCAACAGCGCATTCTTATTCGTTATGGCTGTCGCATCCCTAGCAAATCCATCCCATTTATAATTTTCGGTGGTACTAGATTTAAATAGCACCTGTCCCCAAATGTTAAAAATTGTCCACTCTGCATTCGGATACTCCCAGAGGCCAGAAATTTCAAGCACATCATTAACCCCATCGCCGTTGGGAGAAATGCCCTCCGGGATAGCGAACAAATCTCCGGGTTTAATGGGTAGGTTTAAACACAATGTATCGCTGCAACCCGTTGAATCGATGACAATTAAACATACTTTATAAACGATCCAATTGTGCGATTTAGGGAAATTATTTAACGGATTTTCTATAACTGATGATTTTAAATCTCCGAAATTCCACTTCCAGAAATTGGCATTCGTAGAGGTGCTAAAAAATTGTACCGCGGGTGAATTTGAAGTATCAATGGCAATACCCGCTTTTACAAATTTGCTACCAATATCAATCTTCAATATTGAATCACAACCATTTTGAGCCAATATAGTGTCCGATATCTTCAAGGGCAACGGGTAAAATTTACCTCGATATTCAAAAGAATCAATATTGCAAAATACAATTCGCTTATTAGATGTAGAAGTCGGCAAAACAGTTAAGTTCAATTTGATGATTGAATCGCATCCCGATTGTCTTTGAAGCGGAATAGAATAAATTCCCGCGTTTTTGAATGTCTGTGCGCCGATTGTTATCGTTTCGCCATTGCAGATCTTTGCGTTTAACAAAACCGTGGTGTCTGTCATTGCCTGCAGCGTTAAATTCACAAGAGAATCACATCCATTACTACGCATGAACTGGTGCGAATATTTTCCCGGTGATTTAACATACGACCCTCCGAAAATGAAGGAATCGCCTAGACAGATTTTGGCGGTTGCATAGACTAGTGTGTCGGCTAATAGAGCGATTTTCGTCTGAATCACCGAGTCACAACCATTAAATCGAATGAATGTATCCAGGTAGGTCCCACTTTGGTAGTATTTGCTATTGCCAACAACGATGGTATCTTTCTTGCAAATCAAGAAATTGAGCGTCACCGTTGTATCTGGTTTTACCTTAATTTGACTATGGACAATTGAATCGCACCCATTGGCCGCAGAGAAAGTGTCAGAGAAATTGCCTGCGCTGAAATATTTGGATTTTCCTATTTGAATAAAATCTCCTTTGCAAATATTAAAATCTAGATTGGTCGAGGATTTCTTCAGGAACGTTATTTGGTAATTCAACAGCGAATCACATTGATGAGTGGTCTTTAGTTTAACGCTAAATATGGAATCTTGTGTAATCGTATTTTTGGAAACGATAAAGGTATCTCCTTCGCACAACTGTTGAATTATCGTGTCAGGTTTTAGGATTTTGGCCCTAAAAACATGTTGAAATAACCATCGCTCACATTTTTTTGCCTCTCCTAATTTCACCACATAAACATGGCCTTCGATAGGATTGGGCAAAGTGTCTGAGTCTTTATTTATGACATCTACGTGTCTTACCAATTTCCCAGTTGTGCTGTCTAGCCACTGGAACGACATACTCTTGGAAGGGGTAGTTAAAATTTTTGCTATCACATAATCGCCACAAAAACGCTGCGCGGACAATGAGAACACATAATTAGAGTCGATGGTTTTATAAGGAGACTCTACTTTTGCCAAAAGACTGTCGCCAATTACTACAATTTCTTGGGTGGCTGTCAAGTAGACTACATCATGAATTTTCTGATTGGATTTGGGATTTAAATACAAAATGGTATCCAGGGAAAAGATAGAGTCTTTGAATGTGTAACAATGCAACTTTGCACTGTCGCCGCCTAAGAATACATGTTGTTTTAAATCTGCAGCAATGCCTGCTTGAGCATATTGTCCATAGGCTTTAATGGAATCCGCACCCACCCTAACGCCACTATCTTTATTGAATGCACCCATATACCTGCCATCAAAATAATAAACATAACGATCGTCTATTGCTAAATCATTGCTGCTATTGGATAGTCCATAATTGCCGTAAGCCATTCTAGAACCGACTTTCCATGGAAATAGAGGATGCATTCCTAGCTCCATGATATTAAAGCCTGTTTTTTTAGAAAAAATTCTACTGGTATCGTTATGCATTTTAACAATCACATTGCTCCATTCATAACTCCTTAATTTCGGGTCACGAGACCCCCCATTGAGCAATAAATAAACATCACCTGAATCATCCATTACACCCGAAGTAATATCAACAGCCGCGGCTGACATTCCAAACAATCCAAAATTTCGTATTCTAGGATGCAAGGTGTCTAGATTCATTTTATAATAACTCGTGTAACCCCAATCCCCACCGAAAGAATACAAAATATCATTTTTGCAGTTCAACAACATTTCCCATCCTTCACTGGAATAACTATTTTTGGTATCATTTGAAAACCCTGTCGCAAAACCGGAATCATCTAATCCAATAATTGTGGAATTTGCAGATGCATAGCCCTGGCAAATAAATGTATACCCCGTTTCTTTTGCTAACACAAAGGTGCCAAGTTGATGACCCTGCGAAGGGTTATTAATTTTTTTATTGCCAGTTGCATACCAATTCATGGAAGGAATTTCACCCATGAAAATCCAGATCAACTTACCAGAGGGCGTGTACTTTGCTAGCTTGGGTTGATTGGGATAAACCCCGCCTCCCCAAACATAAATATTACCTAAATCATCTACATCTGTCTTAATCAGGATATTTTCTAGATTATTTACTGCAACAATGGAGCCTGTTAAATCCAATAGTTTTATTACAAATGGATCAATGAGTAACTCTGAATTCTGTGAATTTCCAGTAATTGCATATCCAATGACACCATTCGAGATTCGATAATTTACAGCTAGACTATCATCGCTCTTTTGCTTATTCAAAGGGCCAATTGATAAACCATACTCCCTTAGTTTAAAAGAGGAAGACGCAATTGTCAATTCGTTCTTATCCAAAACAGGCATCAATTGTCCATTTTGCCAATACTCATATTGAATCGCTGAAACATCAGCCCCTGACTTTAATAAAAAAGAAAATTTAAAACTCTTATTTTGATCCTCAACTGTATAAATCAAATCAATATTGGGATAAAAATCCACAAATATTAATTCCTTAAATCCATATACCGGATTAGTTCTATCGCCATAGGAGTAATAAAAAGGCGATTTATTTGACTCAATAATAACGCTAGAGGTATTGCAGCCAATAAAATGTAAATCAATTTTCGACTGTTGATTTTTGAAGGCGGAGACCCCTCGCTCTTCTTCCGATTCTTCTGACTGTTCAGATTTTTTTATTTTAGTCATTAATCCACCCAATAAAGGCTTATTAGGCACCAAAACATTTGTAGCCCAAGTTATTCCATCGGATTTAATTTGAATTTCGTTTTCTTTTAATTGAACAAAATACAAATACGGTTTGGGGTCTTTGAATTGTCCTTTATTGGGAATGAAATATGCCGGCTGAGTTGAATTATTTTGAACTGCTTTTGATTGTGCATTTGTTAAAATCCCTATTAATCCAAACAGAAAAGAAAAGAAAATTCTAAATTCAGTAAACATATAAATTTTATTTGGGTAAATATAAGACAGTTTCAAGTACAATTATTATCAAAAAAAACAACCCGCAGAACTACTCCCCGAAGGCGTCTATTTCATCGTCTTCAACTACAACGACGGTCATCGACCCAACCTATCCAAGAATATTTAACTGAAGTGGTGATTATAATTGGTGATCAAAATGTGGATTTTTTCGGTTTCAATTTACTACCCGAACCAGGTTGCATCATCATTTATCGATTTCAACGGAAAATTTAATTCAATTATAATCAGTATGTTATTTCAATCGTTTTTGAACATGAGCCAACGGGACTCTTAGAATTTGCAATGTATAATACCTGGACATTCAATGTAGGACTACAACTACAACTGGCAATCGATGGAGGGTCATTAATAAAAACTGATACCATCGTTGGACTACATATTAAACTGTTAAATACAACTCTATATGGCACACCTGAATAGCAAGTTGAAGGCGGTGTATATCCAGACTTAAACAAACCCGAGGCTAACATATTGCCAGTAGAGTCAAATACTTGCCAAATACCCGTTGTACATGGCATTAATATTTGACGTTCCTCAACGTCAAACGTTTGAGCCATAGCTTTAAAGAAAATGAAAAAATTAAATAAACTAATTACAACTAATTTCAAGATATTTGTTTTTGGCAAACATATGAAATATTTTTTATTCATTATTCTCCCAATCTTAATTAACAG
>Ga0114981_10001719_pt1 | contig 14244 bp, 7 predicted proteins | sample S_140806_MF_Meta_FD_87028 | JGI IMG/M metagenome (GOLD analysis project Ga0114981, IMG submission 87028) | Freshwater microbial communities from Lake Simoncouche, Canada to study carbon cycling - S_140806_MF_MetaG | ecosystem: Environmental > Aquatic > Freshwater > Lake | place: Lake...
AATCCGGGAAGGATCGCAATTCCACCGGGCTTCAGTTGCATGGATTCTACGCGTGCACGTGTTAAGTCGGTGCGAACACCCAACGAATTCGGCTGCAATCGTGATGTTCCTACCATGATGGTATCAACACACCACACTGTTTTGGTGAGCATATCTTTTTCCGAACTGGTTTGGTTAGCCACCATTGCCCAGGTAATTCCTGCAGTTGCCAAAACGGCCACCACAAAAACGCGGGCAGCAATGAACTGTTTACCCAACCACGGAATGCGCGAGGTAGACTGTTCAAACTGTTCTGAAAGTGTAGGATCTTTTTCCACGTTGCAAAAGTACGAATAAGTGTGCCTCATTTTTCATTTCTTGAAAAGCCTTACCTTCAATGCCAATGAAAAAGAACCTCCTACTCGCTTGCGGCCTGACACTTGCCCTTTTTGCTACTGCACAAAAAGCAATGTCCTTCGCCGTCGAATTTTCATCAGGAACTGCTACATTCTCTATTCCGGAAAACGATTGGAGTGCAGCAACCTGTTCGCCCGACGAAATTGTAAACGACCGCTATTACCGTTATGTTCACTTTAACAGTCTGCCCGGATTTCAGGAACGTATTGCTTTGGAAAAAGCCGGTGTGCGCATTCTGAACTTCATCGGAGGGAAAACCTATTCCGCTTCCATTGCAACCGGAGTTCAGTTTCCATTGGATCCTTCATTGAACCTGCGTAGCGTTGCTACGATGAGTGCAGAAAGTAAAATGCATTTCGAACTGAAATCTGCAATGAGTTCAAATGGATTTCCCTTTTATGCCATTGACAAAGACAACAACATTGGGCTAACATTCACTGCATTTACAGATATTCCACACAACATTATCCTAGATGAATTGTATGCGAAGAATGTAATTGTCACTTATGGCAATGAAAACAGTCACCGCTATACCGTGTGGATGCAACGGGAAAACATTGAATCGTTTTTACTCCTTCCTCTGGTGCAAGCTGCTGAATTGAAAGACGACTTAGCATACGCAGAAAACAATGAAGGCAGAACAGATCATCGCGACAATTGGTTAGCACAAGATTTCTCAGGCGGAAGAATGTACAATGGCACAGGTGTTAATGTGATGTTGCAAGACGATGGAATCATTGGTCCGCACATCGACTATACCGGACGATTGATTCAGCAATATGTACAAGTGAACACTGGTGATCACGGCGATCATTGTGCCGGCATCATAATGGGTGGAGGTAACAAAGATCCATTGACACGCGGCATGGGTTGGGGCGCAAATTTATTCGTGTATCAAGCTATTCCTTATACAGGATTTGATAGTATTTATGATCATTACTACACGAATAACATTGTGATCACCTCTACCAGTTACAGTGATGGATGCAACGCAGGATACACCACGTTGTCACAAACAATGGATCAGCAGATTTGGGATATGCCAAATTTGATTCACGTGTTCTCTGCAGGTAACAGCGGAACATCAGATTGTAATTACGGTGCAGGCGCTGGATGGGGAAATATCACTGGTGGTCATAAAGCATCGAAGAACTGTATTGCCGTAGGAAACTTGAATTACATCGATGTATTGGAAAGTTCTTCGAGTCGTGGCCCCGTTGAAGATGGTCGCATGAAACCAGAAGTTTGCGCGGTGGGCACAAACGTATATTCAACACTTGATGGCAACAATTACGGCTATAAAACAGGAACGTCTATGTCGTGTCCAGCTGTATCTGGAACATTGAGCGAATTGTATCAGGCCTACCGTGAAATTAATGGAGCGATTCCAAAGTCAGGATTGATGAAAGCAATTCTCATGAATACCTGCGATGATTTAGGAAATGCAGGTCCGGATTATAAACACGGTTACGGACGTATCAATGGACGCAAAGCCATTCTTCCTATTGAGCAGAATATGTTCTTCGTTGATTCCATCGCCAATGGAGGAACAAACACCCACTCTATCACAGTACCATCAGGAACTGGTCAATTGAAAGTGATGCTCTACTGGCACGATTTCCCTGGCGCAGTTAATGCTTCAGTGGCACTGGTGAATAATTTAGACATGCAGGTGAACAATCCTGCAAACACAGTTTTCAATCCGTGGGTATTGGACTTCACGCCCAACGCTAACAACTTGAATGCTGTTGCTGTTCGTGGCAATGAAGTACGTAACAATCACGAGCAAGTGACAATTGATAATCCCGCTGCTGGAACATATACCGTAAACGTGAGCGGAACAACAGTTCCAATGGGTCCGCAAACGTATTTCCTCGTTTGGTATTTCGAACCAATGGATGAACTCATCCTTACTTATCCGAATGGCGGTGAAGGATTCTCTCCCGGTGAAACGCAAACTCTTCGTTGGGATGCATGGGGCAATACAGGAACATTTGATTTGGATTATACGATAGATGATACCACATGGACATCAATCACTACAGGTCTGTCTGCGTCACAACGACACTACAATTGGGCAGTGCCTGCCGCTTTGAGCGGACATTGTCGCGTACGTATCACACGCGGAACAACGAGTGATTCGAGTGATGTACGTTTTTCCATTACAGACATTCCAAGCGGACTACAAGTTGCATGGTCGTGTGCCGATTCATTGTGTTTGAAATGGACCGTTGTTCCTGGCGCGATCGGTTACGATGTGTTCAAACTTGGTAACGTGTATATGGATTCTATTGGGACTACAGCCTTGGATAGTTTCGTGGTTACAGGGTTATCCAATTTCACGAACACCTATTGGTTCAGCGTGCGCACCAAAGCACCATTGGAAACCGTTGGTCGCAGAGCTATTGCCATAGAAAAAACACCAGGGGTATTTTGTCCAGGACAGCAAGATGCATCCGCAACAACAGTACAATCTCCATTCTCTGCCTACTTCGGATGTATGAATACAACTGGAGTCCCTGTAACTGTTTCCATTTACAATCCCGGATTAGTTCCACTGACCAGTGTTCCCGTTTCATTCTCTTATGATGGAGGAAGTCCAATTACAGAAACTTACACAGGTTCGATTCCTTCGTTCTCAACCGCAACTTATGTATTCACGGCCACTGTGAATATTGGAACACCTGGAGCACACGTCATACAAGTATGGACTTCACTAGCTGGTGATATTGCAACGCTGAACGACACAACGACTTACGCAGTAAATTACTTCGCTACAAGCTCGATCGTTCCACCGTATTCAGAAAACTTCGAATCGTTCCCGCTGTGTAGCAGTACAGCGAACTGTGAAACCACCAATTGTTCATTGATCAATGGATGGACCAACATACCGAATGGAGAAGGTGATGATATTGATTGGAGAACGTATCAAGGAAATACACCAACATCTGGAACAGGTCCTTCCACCGATTTCATTCCGGGAACGAACGTAGGTAATTATTTATTCTTGCAAGCCAACACTTGCTTCAACAAAACAGGAATGGCTGTGAGTCCATGTATTGATCTGACCAACTTCCAGTCGCCAACGCTTCTGCTGGGTTATCACATGTACGGCCCTAATATGGGTTCACTTCGATTAGATATTTTCGTAAATGGAGTTTGGGTGAATGATGTGTGGGTGCGCACCGGAAGTCAGAACGTAAATTGGTTGCAAGCATCAATTCCATTAAGTACCTATGTAGGTAATGTGATCATTCTCCGCTTCCGTGGTATTACTGGTGGAGGTAATCTGAGTGATATCGCAATTGATGGAATACGAGTTGAAGATATAACCGGAATTGAGGAGAATTCTACCGCTTCAATGGTTTCCGTGTATCCAAATCCGGGAGACGGAATGTTCAATATTGCCGTAAACGATTTACGCGGAGATGAATCTGTACTCGTAAACGTATATGATGTTGCAGGAAGATTGGTTGCCGCGGAAAATTACGGTAATCCGGTTGGAACTTTACAAAGTACGATCGACCTTTCCGGAAAGGAGAATGGCGTTTACTTCATAGAAGTAGTTACCGGCGATCGGAAAGAAACGATTCGCGCCACAAAAACGGAATAGAACATCACTTGTAAGAGCGTATGAACAGCGAGCATCGATTCGCAACTACTGTTGCTGCATCTTCAGCTCTTTCCTCTTCCGCTTCTCTTCTGCTTTTGCGCGACGTCTTTTTTCGCGGTTGAGTTCATTCTTTCTCTTGCGGCAATCCGATTTCATTTTCCGCGCAACGGCTGCATTGTGCCTGAACATTACCGACACGCCTTTATAGTATCGCTTAAAAAAGTTCTTCGTCAACACATAACGCCAACCTTCATTTTTGAGTTCACCTTCCAGTTGCCAACGCACTTTGTAGTGCCTCCAGCGAAACTTGCGCAATGATTTCCGGTAATGGTAGAGATCATTGATGCGCTCATTATTGTGTCGGATCAGAGAATCGTTGATCGCTTGTATTTCTATTTGCGCTTGGGCGAATGCTGCCATTTCATCAACATTTCCTTGCGGCAACCGCCCCATTTGCTTGTAACGACTCATGTTCGCTTTGAGCAATGTTTTTGCTGCAGTTGCATCCTTTTTCCATATACGCGCTGCTGAATCTGTTCGCCACTGTCCTGGCTTTGGCAGCAATAGATTCAAACTGTCAATTTCCTTCTGCGTCAACAACACCTGTCGCTTCGGCATGAACACAACGGTATCGTAACAAGTTTGTCCCATACCTCGATAAAAATTCACAGTGCGCATATCGATGTACTCCAATCGCAATCGTCTTTTCTTCTGAGCAATGACAGTATCATAGAAAATTACTTCGCCGCAAAAATTGTAATAGGAAGTTACAGCCATTGAATCCTTCAGACTTGAAACAGAATCGTCGATATATCCTGCTTGTTCTTCAAGGGCCATTCGCATGTCAAGTTGCTTCTCATTTACCGTAGTCGGGCGCTTAATTTTCATCTTCCGCTTGCGTACACGTTTATTCTCAAGAAGTAATCGCTTATTCTCGCGCTTCAGCTTTATGCGCTGACGGGTAATGAGAAATCTTTCCCGCTTGATATTATCAATGGCTTTTTTGTGTTTTCGTATCAGCGGTTTGGTCTCTGCTTGTGTCTGATTCCGCATGCGTACATTTCTGCGGTCGAAGAATTTCCCTTCTAATAATGCGTCTTTCGATGTTAATTTGAAATACTTGACCAGCGAATCCGTCATTACCATTGCAGAATCATATATGGAAATGCGCTCGTCCAATGACCGTGAAGTGTCTGCTCCAAGCGCCATGATGAATCTTACGCGTTCCCATTGACCTATAGAAATGTCTTGGTGATTATGCGGATTGGTGGCTAACGCTTGTTGTCCGGCAACAAACACATGATCCTGTTGTTCCGCATTTACGATTCGAGGAATAGAATCATTGCCTTGTTCGCACGATAATCCTCCGGCAAGAAAATCAATTGTAGCTTGAGGAGTTCGCTGGAATGAATCAATGGGTACAGAACAATCTAGCAATTGCCAAGCAGGAGTTGAAGGCAAATGATCTTTCACAAACACTTCCGGATCCGTACAATAATACGCGTAGTTTGGTTCGTGAACAAAGCGATATCGCGTAGCATAAGGTATCTTAAACAACTTGAAAAGCACCTTACGCAGCACCTGCTTTCGCGCTTTGATGTATCCTGTTCCCCACGTTGCATCAATAAGTTTCCACTCACCATTCAACTCCACAACATTCCAGGCATGAGAATCGAGGAACAGGGTATCGCCGGTTTCATACCACGGCATGTACACATAGCCATACACGCATTCCGCATTGATTCCGGCAACAGCACACATGGAATCAAACAGAATGCTGTAGCCCAGACAAACGGCCTTGCGGTGACGGAGAATATCATTCGGATCGGTATAGCTTCCGCCACCTGCGGTTAATCCGTAAACGTCGTAATCAATATTCTTGGTGATCCATGTGTAGATACTCTTCACCTTGAGCGAGTCGCTATCAAGATGATCCGTCAACGCGTGGGTGAGCGTATGAAACTCGAATGACTTCCGGAATGGAGCTTTGCCAATATTGGGTTTACGTGATTGAGCGTAAACTACAATAGGCAACAGGAAAAGGAAGAAAAGCAAGCGAATATTCACCAGGATATAACGAATTTACCAGTGAAAGATACTGCGCTTTTCTTAAGGAAATTGATGTAAAAAGTAGCTTATTCTTCGTCTTCCGCTTCCTGAAGATTGTTGTACACTTCCTGTACATCTTCATCTTCTTCGATCTTCGCCATCATTTTGTTGTAGTCCACCAATTGTTCCGGTGTGAGCGTTACAAATGTCTTAGGAATACGCGTAAGTTTCGCTTCGATTACTTCGATCTTTTTGCCTTCGAGGAATTTCTGAACCGCACCGAAATCAGGGAAGTTGCAATATACCATTGCATCGTTATCGTCGTTCGGGTCAAGTGACTCAATTCCTGCGTCAATTCCTTCCAACTCGAGATCATCCATACTCACTCCAGTGGTATTGATACGGAAAACTCCTTTTCTATCGAAGAGATAATCTGAAGATCCGGACTTCCCTACTTCACCACCTGCACGGTCGAAATATACACGCAGGTTAGCGATCGTACGCGTAGGATTATCTGTTGCTGTTTCCACAACTACAGTTACTCCACCAGGACCTTTTCCTTCATACACCATCTCCTGGTAATTGCTCGCGTCTGCTTTACCTGCTGCTTTTTGAATTGCTGCGTCCACACGTTCCTTCGGCATATTCACCGCCTTGGAGTTCTGAATAACCATTCGCAAACGTGCATTCGTGTTCGGGTCAGGTCCGCCTGCCTTAACAGCAATAGCAATCTCCTTACCTACTTTAGTAAACTGCTTCGCCATTGTAGCGTAGCGTTTGAACATTTTGTGCTTACGTTTTTCGAATACGCGTCCCATACTGATAGAGTTTGAAATAGAGCTGCAAAGATAAGATTTTGCGGGTCAAATGACATCCGCATCGGAGAATTCAGCTCCAAACGCTTTCTGAAAATTCAATTAAATCCGCCCTTGCCCGCAAAAAACAGCAGGCTCAACAAACCAATTATAAAGTCAAGCAAAAGTACTGCAATGGCAATAAAATTTTCTCATTTCGGATATTCTACACGCACGTGATAAATGCTGCGGAGTTTTTTCTTGAAGATCTTCTTGATCGCCGTAATATCCTTCAGCGTGATATCCGAATTATCAAATTGGTGCTGGTCCGCTTGGTGATCAATGATTTTCTCCACCAAGGCATCAATCGTTTCTGTATCGTACACAGGCAAACTTCGGGAAGATGCTTCAACAGCATCTGCCATCATCAATACAGCAGTTTCTTTCGAGTACGGAATCGGTCCTGGATAACGGAACAACTCTTCATCCACTTCTTCATCAGGATGATTTCGTTTGAACATCGTCAGAAAATATCCTGTATTCGTGGTACCGTGATGCGTGCGAATAAAATCAATCACCACATCCGGTAGTTTCTGCGCTTTTGCTTTTTCAACGCCTTTCAAGACGTGTGAAATAATTATTGATGCACTCTCTTCGAATGAGAGTTCATCATGCGGATTCATTCCGGTAGCCTGATTTTCGATGAAATAAATCGGAGCATCAGCCTTACCGATATCATGATACAAAGCTCCTGCGCGAATGAGCAAGTGATTACCGCCAATGCTGCGAATGGCTTCCTCTGAAAGGTTAGCCACTTGCATCGAATGCTGAAAGGTTCCAGGCGCTTTCTCAGCCAATTCACGAAGCAAAGGATGGTTCGTATCGGCCAATTCCATGAGCGTTACGTCGGAAACAAATCCGAAAATCTTCTCGAACAGGAAGATCAGCGGATAACCCAGAAGGACAAGTACTGCACTGATGGTGTAATTCACAAAATCTTGACTGCGGAATGACAGTACATCTCCTTCTGCCATTATTCCCATCGACGAATGAATGAGCAGATAGACAAACAGCACCACAATCACGGAGAAAAATAACTGCGAACGATTGCGCATGTTTACTATACTGAAAATGGCAAAAATTCCGGTCAGCACTTGAATGAAGAGGAACGCATAACGATCAGCTGGCAATTTTATAGTAATGATCATACAAGCGATAATATGCACAAACAAGGCGAGGCGCGTATCATAAAACGCACGCATGATGACAGGAAGAATACAGAATGGCAATACGAGCAGCGGAACAGAATTCCAATACGAAGGGATATAGGACATCAACACGTTCAACACAACCATCAGTAGGATGAACAGCAATCGAGAATCGCTAGCAAGAATGTGCCGTCTGAACAACCGTAAAAACTGAAAGAGCAGGAACAAACACAGTGCGGTAAGTACGATTTGTCCGGGAATCACGGCCCAAGAATCTGACTTGTCTTCCCGCTTGAGTTCATATGCACGTTGGAGAGAAACCAATTGATGGTAACGCTCGTCATCTACCATTTCACCCTTGTTGATGATTACAGATCCAAGCGAAACAGCTCCTCGCGTCAGGGAAACGTTCCCTAAAGCCTGTTGCATGAAGTTCTCCGTTCGTGCAGAATCGTACACCACGTTTGCCGTAAATGCGATCTGTGCTTTCTCACGAATACTCTGACGCAATTCAGGAGTGAGACGGGAGAAAACGAATGAATCTGCTTCTGCCGGTGTCAAGTAAATGCCTAATTTTTTCTCTTCGGCCAAATTGCCATGTACTACCAGAATGTGATCTTCTGGTCCACGATTCACCACATTTTGTGTAGCACGAATTCCAGTCATGTAGGCTTGATCGGCCAGCATGAGAAAAGTGGTTCGCTCTTCAGAAGTAAGCGCATCCAACTGATACGCCATGCGTTGTTCGGCTTCGTCTGCCAGACTAGAATCAAATCGGAAATACGGGGTGAAATTGCTGCGAATAGCGCGTTTCTCATCGTCCAGTTCTTCTTCCGATTTCTGAATAGCGAAATCAATTGGCGCCTTAAGTGTTTCATGCGGCCACACATGATTCCGAAGTTCAACAAGATTGTACGAGAATCGCGCTTCCTTCGGACTCAGCCAAACCATGACGAACAAACTGGCCAAAAACAGAAACAGTTTGTAGAGTAATGAATGGCGATCCCGGAGGTAAGCAAATATTCTGTTCATAGAGCAAAAGTCGTTCGCGAAAATACGGCTTTTTGTGTGGTTTCTGTCCTCCTTTCTGCCTCACAAAATGCTTAACTTTGTCCGATTTTAATTTTGAAACCTAGAGGGCAACCTTCAAACAAAAAATAGCAGATTATGAAAGAAGTGTATATCGTTTCCGCAGTGCGTACTCCGATTGGAAGTTTTGGCGGCGCGCTAGCAGAAGTACCAGCAACACAATTGGGAGCTGCGGCAATAAAAGGTGCCGTAGAACGTTCCGGAATCAAAGGAACAGATGTTCAAGATGTTTTTATGGGTAGTGTTTTACAAGCTAATCTTGGCCAAGCGCCTGCTCGTCAGGCTGCGAAGTTTGCCGGATTGCCGGATGCTGTTCAGTGTACAACTGTAAACAAGGTTTGCGCTTCAGGAATGAAGTCAGTTATTTTCGGAACACAAGCGATTCTTCTTGGCGATAGCGAAGTTGTGGTTGCAGGTGGAATGGAAAACATGTCGGCAACTCCGTACTACGTCGAAAAAGCACGTTACGGCTACAAATATGGCCACGGTCAAATGTTGGATGCTATCGTAAAAGATGGTTTGACCGATGTGTATCACAACAACGCAATGGGATGCTCTGCGGATCTTTGTGCAACGGATCATTCAATTACGCGTGAGCAACAAGATACCTATGCAATTGAATCGTACAAGCGTTCAGCGGCTGCTTGGTCTGCAGGGAAATTCACAGACGAAGTTGTTCCTGTAACAGTAAAGACCCGCAAAGGAGATGTTCAGGTTACAGAAGACGAAGAATTCAAAAACGTATTTTTTGATAAGATTCCCGGATTGAAACCGGTGTTCACAAAAGAAGGAACCGTAACAGCGGCAAATGCTTCAACGATCAACGACGGTGCTGCGGCATTGGTGTTAATGAGCAAAGAGAAAGCAGATGCAATGGGTATTAAGCCAATCGCAAAAATTGTTTCTTATGCTGATGCAGAACAAGCTCCTGAGAGATTTACAACTGCTCCTGCGTTGGCTATTCCAAAAGCTTTGGCAAAAGCCGGATTGAAAATGGAAGATATCAGCTTCTTTGAAATCAACGAAGCGTTCTCAGTTGTGGCTTTGGCGAATCTGAAATTGATGAACCTCGATGCTGCGAAAGTGAATGTGAACGGTGGCGCAGTTGCTCTCGGACATCCATTGGGCGCTTCTGGTGCACGTATTATTGTAACGTTGCTGAGCGTATTGAAACAAAACGGTGCGAAATATGGTGCTGCTGCAATCTGCAATGGCGGTGGTGGAGCAAGTGCAATAGTGATCGAAAATTTGCAGTAACATTTGCTCGTCGGTCTCGATACAAGTTTGCAATTCATTGCCACATTTCGATACTATCGCTTCGCGAACACTCAATGTGACACTGAATTGCAAACCCAGTCGACCTGATTAGCAAATCAACACCTGAATCCAGATAAATGCACACATACGGAGTTTGTAATCTGAGTGTTGTTCCTTGCAGGAGTGAAGCTTCTGATCAGAGCGAAATGGTGACCCAATTACTATTTGGAGATGCTTTCGAAATTCTTGAAGAGCGCGATAATTGGCACAGAGTTCATCTAGCGTATGATCAATTGGAATGCTGGATCGATCGTAAACAATACATCAAAGTAACGAAGGCAACTTTCGATAATCTGCGCAACAATCCAGCGCCCGTTACTACGGATTTGATCTCACTCATTACCGATTTGAAATCGGGCGACACATTTCCGTTGGTTTTGGGTTCTTCACTCCCATTTTACTATGATGGAGAAGTGCGCATTGAAGATCATGTTTTCCGTCACGAAGGAGAAGTACGCACATTCGACCAGGAAACAACACGCGCAGGAATTGTTGATACCGCAATGAGTTTTCTGAATGCTCCCTATTTGTGGGGCGGGCGCTCTCCTTTTGGAATCGATTGCTCGGGCTTGGCACAATTAGTCTTCAAAGCAAACGGAATGCAAATCAAAAGAGATGCTTGGCAGCAAGTTGAAATAGGAGAACCGTATTCCTTTGTTGAAGAAGCACAGCCGGGCGACTTAGCCTTTTTCGATAATGAAGAAGGAAGAATAACGCATGTTGGAATAGTTGCCGGAGAAAACAGAATCATTCATGCGTCAGGAAAAGTGCGCATGGATCATTATGATCACTACGGGATTTTTACGCCTGAAAGAGGTGGTTACACGCACAATTTGCGCATTATCAAAAACACGATCGAATAATTGCGAGGTGTTCTTTCCTTAGCGAAGATGTCATCAGCACAAATACGCTTCGTGCAACTTCTCTCCCGTTCCGTAGTTCAGTACAAGAAAAGCCATTCCGCCGGATGACAACATTCCGGTTTTGCGAAATGTGACTAGTAATCGATTCGATTCGCGAAGCAGCAACACATGACGGAAGTAATCCGCATCACCGGAAATCAAATGTGAACCAAGTTCGACTCCGCTCTTGATTACTTGCAACGAAAATCGTTCACGTTCGCCGAAATTCATTTCAGTAAATATCAGACCATTTCTGATTTGCTTTGGTGCTTCCACGGTGTCACTGTCCATGAGCTTACGATCCTGAATTTCTACTTCACAATTGTCTTCTAAATACGGACCATCATCAGTGGGAACATAGTCATCCGCATAAACATCTTCATCCTCTTCTTCTTTCTTCTCCACAACAGATAATCTCTTTCCCAGTCGAGAAGACATCTGTTCCACTGCTCGTTTCGCGTAAGGACTATTAACGCTGAAGTCATTTCCTAGTTGCTCCAAACCTTTTATCACCGCATAGGTATTCAGATCAATTACGCAATGTCTCCAAATATCATATGAATCTCCATATTCAGGCATGAACCGCATAGCTCCAAAAACATGCAGCAAATCCTTCTGGTACTTGTCACGACACAATGTGTCGAGGTAAGTAGTCTTCCGGGTGAATAATTTTGATAAAAACGACATACCAAAGGGTTAATCAGATCTGGTCGCGAATTGATGGTACAAATTAAGTCAAGTAAATCAATAATGCCAACAATCAAATCGTCAATATCATGACTACGCCTTACTTTTCCAAAATTCCAGTCCACAACAGCGAACTAACTACTGATCACTACTTCGCTAGTAATTGATTGAATAGATTACTCTACGATGAATTTCATTGCGTAGTCAACATTAACTCCAGCAATGATCAGGGAATACAGCCCAGAAGCGAAACCATGCATATCAATTTGCATTGAAGGGGTTCCAGAAGTAACTGCTGTTGAATAAACAACTTGTCCAAGACTATTCACTACAGTTGCCGTTGAAGCTTGAGCTTCTTCCGGAATGGTGATCTGCAAAGTTTGTCCTGCATGGTTGTAATAGGCCTTCCACATGTCAGCTTGCTCATCAATACCCACGCAACCTATACCAACATTAATATAAGTCACCGTGTCTGCACCACAAGAATTGGTAACGATTAATTGAGCAATGTATGTTCCCGCAGTATTGTAAGTCACAACCGGCGCAGAAGAAGTAGATGTTAATGGAGTACCACCGGCGAAAGTCCATGAGAAACTTGAAGCATCAACGCTGTTAGAACCGTCATATGAGATTGAACCATTGATGCAGATAAACGTATCGCTCATTGCCATGTTGGCTACAGGAACATTCTCAACCGTAATTGGAATAACAGCGTTACTGCTACAGCCATTCGTCCCTGTACCTTGAACGTTATACGTAATGGAGGCCGTAGGCGTAGAAATTGGCGTGGCTGAAGTTGATGAACTCAGATATGTAGATGGCGACCATGAATAGGATGTGGCACCACTAGCCGACAAGTTCACTATTCCACCCGAACAGATTGTCGTATTCGGTGTTGCATTCACTGCTAGAACTGGTGTTGGGTTAACTGTAATATTTACAAAAGTGGAATCAAACAAACTGCATCCGCCCCCAACAATGTACAATATGGCTTGATAAGATCCCGGCGTATTGTATCCAACTGTCTGGATAAGGTTATTGGATGTGATTGGACTTCCTCCAGGGAAATACCACAACAATGTGTCTTCATAGGTAGAACCTGTACCATTGAAAGTGATCTGGTCTCCTTGGCAAACAGTTGTTGCCGATTGAGAGAATGTAGCAACGGAATTCGCTCCAGTAAGGAATGGATGGATATACAAGGAAGCGCTCAAATTCCAAGAGCCAGCTGTAGTATATTGATACCACAAATTATCACTCTGCTTCTCCCATATGGCAGAAGGCGTTGTTTGTCCAGCTGAGTTACTCACTATTGATAAAGTATCATGAACTGAAGTAGTCCATTGCAATGCGGTCAAATCAACACTCACAAAGAACTTCTTCGACACAGGAAGCGTAATCGGTGAGTTGACAAATGAGAATTCAGTGTAGTAGTTACCAGAAACGTCTGCCATTACTTGTCCCATTGTTGTGTTAACAGACCCGAGCAATACTCCTGGAGTACCCGATGTTCCGTCGTAAATTTTCAATGGAACTATTTTCGAAGGAACAGCAGAGTATCCTATACCGAAAGCGACCCAAACATTTACAAGTTGTGTATATGGACTGGTTGACGCATCGAAGTACATGGCTTTTTCTTTGTCACCGTAAACATTGTTACCATTTATCCATCCATCCTGACCAACAGTTGCGCCCGTATAATAGTTCACAGGCGTCCATGCAACAGGTGCAGGAAAGTTCAACTGGTCGCAACCACTTGCTGCGTTCACTAAAATGTAAGAAGTGTTGGTCTGCACATCACTCCCATTGGCATTAGAAACAGTAAGCGAAACATTGTATGTGCCTGGCGTGTTATACTGAATCGCCGGGGGATTCTGTCCGTTAAAGGTAGAAGGCGTTCCACCTGTGAAAGTCCATGTCCATGTAGTTGGATTGTACACCGACTGATCTGTGAATTGTACCACACCACCTGCAGTAACAGTTGTTACATTGGCCGTAAAATTCGCAACAGGAGCCCAGTTCAATGTAGAGCTAATGCAACTCATTGCGGCGTTTGCGTCAATACGGCCAGCACCCAATTGTCCAACATACGATGGATTCTGTGTATTAATATTGGTTGCGGAAGATGTCAAGCAGTTGCGAATATCTTGTGGAGTAAGTCCAGGATTCAATGAAAGCATCAATCCGCA
>Ga0114981_10001720_pt1 | contig 14239 bp, 16 predicted proteins | sample S_140806_MF_Meta_FD_87028 | JGI IMG/M metagenome (GOLD analysis project Ga0114981, IMG submission 87028) | Freshwater microbial communities from Lake Simoncouche, Canada to study carbon cycling - S_140806_MF_MetaG | ecosystem: Environmental > Aquatic > Freshwater > Lake | place: Lake...
CCTGCTCCTGCTCCTGCTCCTGCTCCTGCTCCTGCTCCTGCTCCTGCTCCTGCTCCTGCTCCTCCACCAAGGCAAATCCCTGTCGCGCAAATTGCACCTGTTCCGCAGCCGCAGCCTCAGGTTGATATCAACTTCAGCAAGACAGATGCGCACGTAATTATTCTAGAGAAGGGTAAGAGGTTTATTGAGATTCGCTACAGGGGTCAGTATCATATTGCAGAGAAATATTATACTGAGCATCTTATGGCTCTTGGTCCACAGAGATTCAAGGAGTGGATTCTAGCAGTTGAAAAGATTAATCGGCTACTTGAGTAAGTTGAGCCTCTTAAAAAATTGACAACCCAAACATATTTTTACATTTACATCATTAATGTCATTTCACGGCCTTACTCTAAATGAAGATGAACAGCGCAATCGGGCCTATGCTGCACTGCTAGCACCACCAAAGAAGCCTGTTGAGCAGACTGATTACTCGAAAGAGATTTTGGCTGAGCTAAAAAAGATGAATGAACTGATGCGAGAGCAGAATGGTACACTCAAGAAGATTGAAGTGGCAACTGCGATGACAGCAACGATTCTAGAAGGTGTTCGCGTCGATGGAGTCTTGCGTGTTTCAGAGTGTACTTATGGGGCTAAATTTGGTGATAACTCGATAAAATTATCATATACCACTTCGTAAAATTGTCATCTAAACAAGATAGACTATTAGGTTTTATGGAACAAACGAACCGTCTTATTTTAAATGACCTTATTCAAGCATATAAAGATCAATATGGGGACGATAATTGGTTTAATAGTCTTACACGGAATCTTTATCCGTCACCCAATCAAGCAATAGCAGCTAGACACGGTGTTTCAAAGACTCGTGTTATTCGTATGAAACACGAATTGTGGAAATTGGGTCTTATGATACGAGAATTAGCAAATTTGCCTCCACTACCAGAACTAGCACAGCCACTAGAACCAATAGACCCAGTACAACTAACAGATCCATCATAAATTTAAACTCAACCGCTAAGATTACCTATTTTTAATCTGTCGGTTTCAGATAACGAACATAGTAGCGAACATCTGATGGAGGAGAATCCTTTATAGGATAGACAGGGTAAACCATATACTGCTGACCATGACCCTCTTTTGAAGAAATATTCATTCCCAAATTGATCTTCTTATAGAATTCAAAGATAAGACGATCACTTTCAAGAAGCTCAGCCATCTTCTTTTTGTAGTAGGCATTAAGACGGGTAGAAAGCTGATATTCACTTCCAGCCGGTTTATGAAACGCCTTAATTGCAACCGGCTTCTTGAATGTATTTGTAAGGAATTCATTAACATCATTAATTGTTGTAAATGCTATAGGATGCTCGATTGGTTGAGGGCGCTTTGGCCTCTTTGCTTTCACTTCCTTCTCAACACGTATATTTTCCTTTGCTGCAAGTCCTGCATCTCCCATTTCATCCATAGGAGATAGATATTCATCTCTAGTTACACCTTCACCTGCGTGGTCAAGGGCAACCCTACGAGCACACTCCTCCATCACGTGGCAGCGATTCATAATCTTAGTAGGGCAATATACTTGAGTCTGAACGTACTTATCTCCCCAGTTAAGCATTCGCCCTGTTAGTCGTCCAAATAGCTGATAGACTTCATCATTTGTTTGATCGAGATGACTAATGATAGCCGATGTAAATGATCCAAGAGTCTTGTGAGTTAATGTCTGTCCCATTCCAACGCATAGAAACCCTGTTATAACAAGAGGATAATTTGTCAACTTTTGACTAATCATTCGTGTAGCAATTGTCTCACATACTTCTTCATCATTAATGCTACCAAGATCAAGAGTCTTCTTAAATCCAGCAGAATCTTTATAGGTTAATGTCTTTTCAGCGCCGTTTAGAACCACAACTACCGCAAATGGATTTCTTTCAAAGACTAAATCGCGCACACTATTGTGTCCAATTCGCCGAACGTGCGCTGGAATAAATGTACGAGTCCCTTCGGCTAGAATGCGAGGATGCTTATTAAGAATATGCCTAATAAACCCTAGTGTATTTGTATCGTGTGCATCAAAATCTTTTGGAATAGGGCGAACAAAAGGTGTAGGAAAGAATGTATCATCACAATTCCAAATCATATTCTTGTATCCAGCATAATCCTTCTCATTGAACTCATCTAGCTGAATCATCCGAATATTTGACCAAAATCCTGTTTTTTCCCAAATACGAAGTGGTGTAGCAGTCATAGCGATAATTCCCTTTACAATCTTCATAGTATTAATGTGCTCAATCTTCTGTCTCAGCGTAGGTGAAATATATCTGTGGAGCTCGTCATAATATGCAAAGACACGCTCAATATTTGTTCGGTTATTCTCAAGGATCTCAATAAACTGAAGTCCATCCTCATAGCGATACTCATTGCTACACATAACAACAACCTTTGGACACGTAGCAGAGTCAACACAAAGACCCTGAAGCTCTACTAGTTTTGTTACTCCTCTATACTTGGTTGTATTCTGTGAGGCAAAGATAACTATTGAGCCCTTTCCATAGTGATTTTCAATTGTTTCAAGACGCTTTGCAAATTGCCGATTATTGAGAAGTGTATTCATTGTAAATACTAAATGAATACTCTTACCAAATTCCTCATCGTCATTGAGTTCAGTGAGAATACGATTAATTGTAGTAAATGTTTTTCCAAGCTGCGTGGTCAAAACAAGAAGCACAAACTTACAGACCATTTCAATGGAATCCATTCAAAGTTGATGATTTTTAGCTTGAGCTTGGAATTAATTCAATTTTAGTTTGTAGCTTAAAGCTAGATATAAAATGTGATTTAAACACCCTCTAGATTATTTATTATAATATGGCCGATAAGTTACAATTAGGTGCATTAGAAGTATCTTCGAATGAATATACAACACCTACAAATGCAACAAAAGATAAACAGTACAAGTGTGTAGATTGTAATAATAAAGTAATTCTAAGAAAAGGAACTATAAGAAAGGCACATTTTGCTCATCATTCTCAAACTAATACTTGTAGTTATTATGATCACCCTAATGAATCTCAAATTCACAAAGATGCTAAGTTATTAATGGCAAAGATGTTAACTGAAAAAAAGTTATTACAATTTTGTTGGGACTGTCTTAATTGTGGATCTCAGGCATACGTTTTTCAAGATTGTCCAAGTATTGTTTATAAAGAAGGAGATCAAGCAGTCTTAGAATACAGAGACCCTAATAATAAATGGGTTGCAGATGTTGCTCTTGTAAATAATGGAGAAGTAAGATATATTTTTGAAATTAAGCATACTCACGCAACAATAAGTACAGTAAGACCAGAACCTTGGTTTGAAGTTGATGCCAAAAATTTTATTGAGAAAATAAATGATTATGATTCTAATACAGACCCTGAATTTATTGAGATACGAAATCAAGTTGATTTTATTTATAATGTAGATTGTACAAGACAAAATATTAAAAGATATTGTTATGGATCATTCTGTTATAAAGAAAAATGGGTTAGATGTATTCCTGGATATGATAAAAAGCAAAAAGATAATTATTGTCTTATTTGTAAAAAAACTGAGTATGAACCAACGAGTGACGGATGTACAAGCAAATTTCAAAATGGAGAAATAAGAGTTTGTTTTGATTGTATTGAAAAAGATACATATGAAAAGAAAATTAGAAAAATGTTTGCAAATGATATTACAACAACAACAAGAACAATAACTGGAGAAAATATTTATACAAAAGAAGATAAAGAATTACTAAAAAAAATTCCTTCTCTATTTAGAAAAGTAGGAATGGAAGATCAGTGGAAACAAGTACTTTGCTGCGTAGGATGTACTCGAAATAGTTATAGCCCAGTATATGAAAATAAGAAATATTACAGTGTATGTAAAATATGTTTTGATAATAATGAATCCAAGAATAATATTAAATCAAAACTTGAAAATCCTGTTTGTTTAATTATTGATGATTAAATTCTTACTAAGCCTAAACGTCTCCTTAAAATAAGTAGTAATGGACCAAAGAATAGAAATTCTTTTACAAGAAAATCTTGCTGTTCAAAAAGAAATTCTAATAGAACTCCGAGCCAAAAATGAAATTAAACAGATTGATTCATATTGTAGTTGGCGTCGATGTGGTATCTGTACGTTTATTTTAGTTATTATTGCTGCTTCTGGAATTGCGGCGGCATTTGGCAGTGCAAATAAATGATTAATCAAATCATTTACTCTTTTACTTATTCTCAAGTGCCGTTAGACGCTTCTGAATATCCTGTAGTGCATTTAAGATCGGCTCAAGCATTGCGACCTTATCTTTCTCATTGAAGAATCGATTCTCTTCTTGATTAGTTTGAGGATAATTGGTAATTTTCTTATATTCTATAGACTTCTGGGCTATAGAATTAAGACTTCTATTTTCTCTAAATATGTTTTTAGTTACACCATCAATCCAAGCATTCTTCTCTTCTAGAATCATTTCTAGAACCTTTATAGGATTCGCCTTCTTCTCAGCCTCCTTTATACTCTCAGCCCGCTTCTTTTCTTCAAGCTCTGCAATTCTCTGCTTTAGAAGTGTAAGTTGAGAATCAATAATACTGTTCATAATTTGAGTTGTTGCACCAGAAAGTTGCTTGTTTGTTTGATCAAACTGCTGCTGTAACTGAATGAGTTCCAAATCAATTGTACTCATCCTATACTAAAATCAAAGCAAATGAAAAAGTCAATTTTTTCATTTGGTTTATTAGTATCCAGTTCATTTACGTCCCTTTACCTTCTTATAAATTCTATATTCATTTAATTCCTCTTGTTGATTCATAAAATCATCATATTCATATTGTTCCATAAATACTTTATCGTTATGCCAATTACTAAAGTACTCTATAATATCTTTATCCGATGTATCGTCATGATCCCAGGGTTCATTACCAATATAATGATTGTCCATAAATTCAAGTACCGCCTCTTTATATTTTTCAAGAGGAAGTAGTTTTGTTTTTTCTTTTTCTAAGGCAGCATTTTGTTCTTTTAGTTTTTCTAATTCTGCTTGAAGATTTCTATTTTTCTCTTCTAATATCTTATTTTTCTCAGATATTTCTTGAATATTTTCTGTATTTTCTAGAATTGTTTGCCGCATTGTATCTACATTAAGCGTCGCGTATTGTGTCATATGCGGTTGCCATTTTCCAGCAAACAGATAGAATTCCCTATTTAATTCTTGCAAGGAAGTTGTTGTATCTGATAATATTTGTAGGGCCCTGTATCTACCACCATCTTGTGCATGTAATGAATTAATAGGTATAGTACCCAAATTAAATCCTAATAAGAATATGTTGAAGAAATAGACTGGTATTTTATATGGAAGTGGATCTATATTTATTATAGATGTTATATCTGGAGATGTGTAATTACCCATACCTGGATTTGCTGAAATATGATTTGTAACAAAACATCTTCCATAATTCGTTAAAGCAATACATTTATGTGTGTAATTTCTATAATCACTACTATATTCAGATAGAGATATAAATATAACATATTCATTTTTTGGAAGAATAATATTACTACAATAGGAATGTCCACTAAATTTTGATGGTATTTTAAGATAAGGCTCATATAGAACACCTTCAACGGGCTTATACGTATACATAGTTTCAATGCCCTGTAAAGACATAGTATCTCTTTGTTCTCTCATTTTAGTAAATAATTCAGACATCTCTTTCACTAGTTTCTTTTCAGTATCTTCTAGGTAATTTACAATAGGCTCCATTGTATTAATATAAAAAAGGTTAAGATAATCAATTTTTAGTTAACTTTACTCAAGATAAAACACAACTTCCTCAAAGCCCTCAGGCTTCACTTCCTCAACCGAGATAATATCTCGTGCCCACGATCCAATAAGAGGTGAATCCCCTCGGTAATCACCACCTCCACGCCCATTACCCTCGCACGTCAGCAAAGGCAGCGGATGGTACTTCATTCCTTCCTCTCCAGACTTACACGCCATTTTATCCACGAACTGCTTCTTGCTGTGATTGACGATGTAGCGGTAAATCGTCGTCTCCTTCTCTTGCGGCATAATCATCGTGTACTCGTCGCACATTCGGTACAGATTGTTTTCCTGGTCAGGATCGTGATCCGCGTAGTCCCCAGCCCACACAACACGGGACTTGTGGTGAGGCCCCTCGGGGCTCAGACCAAACTCAAACGTCGACACGAAATTGTTTCCAAGATATGAGTGCTCCAACAACTTCAGACCATTTCTGTAGTTGAATGCGCACATCCAAACGATAATCTTTCCATCAGAATTAAGAATAATCGGATAGTAATACTGTCCCATCTTATCTTTGTATACTAATAAAAAATGCTAAGGTTATTTCAATTTTTTTAGAATCTGGAGCGGCTCCTGCTGGCGGCGGCAGTTGTACGGATATAGGCTTCTTCCTCAGCCTTAGCCTGAGCGGCTGCTTCTTCAAGATTACGCGCACGCAGCTTGAATGCGGTACTGCCTACCTTATATTTTTCCGTATTAAAAGCAACTTGTATCCGTTGCTTTATATCTTTTTCCCAGTCAATAAATTCTCTTCTTAAAATATCAAATTTCCCTGTTAAATTATCTAATTCTTGTCTTGTGGAGCTTTGTATTTGAATCGTATCATCCCATTCTTTTTGTGTACATAATGCCTCATTCTCTGCTGTCTTTTTTTTATCCAGCCATCCAGGATGTTGGTTTCTACTGTAGACGGTTGTCCATAAAGTTCTTTCATCACCTGTTCTAATAATCTTACTATGAAGCTGGCCAGGAATAGCACATTTCCTTGATGCATCTTCCCATATTATTTGTAATTTCTGGATTCTATTCTGTAGGGCAAGTAATTTATTACTATACTCATTTTTAATATAAGATCTCTCAATTTGAAGGTCTTGAAATGAGTTACCACCACCATATTGTCTAGACCGGGTGCTTCTATCATTTTTTTTTAATTTATTTTTATTTGTCCTACCGCGTAACTTTCTAGTATAATAAATACCCAATTGCTTTTTTTTAACTAGCATCTAGTTTTACATTATATTATATTATCTTATAATTTGATCTATCTACGAGATCCTCTGCGCTTTCTACTCTTTATAATCTTACTAACTTTCTTATGCTTGCGACTGCGAGTATATTTGCGCTGTTCTACACTTGAAGCAGAAGCAGCAGAAGCTGAAGAAGCTGAAGCAGCAGCAGGACCAGAAGCAGCAGCAGGACCAGAAGCAGCAGCAGGACCAGAAGCAGCAGCAGGACCAGAAGCCGCAGCAGGAACAAGAAAAGAAGCAGCACCTGAAACAGCAGAAGCAGCAGCTACAGGACCAGCAGGACCCATCACAAAAGGCAATGCGTGAATTGAATTTCTAATTTGTTGAGGGTTCGACGCCAAAAACCGCACTGAATTTCTATTAAAAAATCTATATGTTGAAGGCCAAGGTATTTCTCGCGGTGTACTTATCCAATTACTCAATGAAAGACGACTACCCACATAATTTACAAAAAGACGACTTCTCATCCACTCATTTAATCTTCTTGAAAACTTATACCCATCCCTTTGAAAATAGATTAAATAATAGATAAGTTGTGCTAAATCACGGCCTTCTTTAAAACAAGGCCGCTCTTCTGGAAATTGCAGCGATGTTTTAATTTGGAGTTGATTCCACTGTAAACAACTAAATCCAAAGTCAATAAGTTTATAGATCATTTTATCTCCAATCTTAGTATACATTATATTATCATCTTTCAGATCACGGTGATTAAATTGTAGTGTGTCTCCAAAGAAATGTAAAATATTTGATATCTGTAAAAGCATATCAGGTATAATAATATCATTGGTTTCTTCATCTTTCCCTTCAATATAGGCTCTAAGTGTATTTTTCATTAATTCAGATACAATAATTCCATTCAAACCGCTTGCGTCATAATAGAATCCAACACTGTAAATCTCAGGAACACCACCATTAGGAAAACCTAATTGTTTACTTACTGACGAAAGAATAATTTGAATTATACATTCTTTTAAGAAATTATGGCTCTGAAACTCAATAGGGCCATTTTTGGGTAAGAATCTGATTACTTTTATGGCTACTGGTTTACACGTTTCCACGTTTGCACATTCAGAAATAGCACCAAAGGTACCAGCGCCAATTACTTTAATTATATCATATTCAGTTTCTGTATTAGAATAATTATTTCTAATTCGTACGCTTTTCATATCGCTAGAAAAGTATATTTCATTTGTATTAATATCTTCTACTAACATTTTTTCAAATATGTCTCCTGTTATTTTGTCATCCAGTATCATTTGAATACCATATGGCCGTAAATCTATATTTGCTAGGCGAGCTGGTCCAGTTGCAGAGGCATTCGTAGCAGATGCCATTCTACTTAGCGACTATAAAGTTTGCGAGTCCCTCTACGCTTTTTTGACTGTTTGCGAGTCTTTCTGTGCCTGCGATTGCCAGTGCGCTTGCGCTTGTATCCGCCGAAGATACCTGGAAGACCTACTTGATTCTCATCTTCATTTTTAACGACAGCGGCTGCTTTAGCTCCAATCGCAAATTGAGGAAATAAGTTAGCAAATGCTGGAGGAGCAGGTGTTACTTGACGGCGTAGAGCCGCAACTGGACGCTGAACATTTACTCTCTGAGCGCCTGTAGGCTTTACTGGTGATCTAAGTGCTAATTCAAGTTCAAGAGGACCAAATGGACCAATAGATGAACTAGGTGTTACAGCGTAGCTTGCAAGACTATTGGAACCTTGTCTCACACGAGCTGCAGGAGCCGCAGCTGCTGCAGGAGCCGCAGCTGCTGCAGGAGCCCCAGCTGTTACAGGAAACGCAGCTGCTGCAGCAGAAGGATTAGGAACATCAGAAGGCCGGTAATACGGTAGCTGTTTCACAGCGTTACTTAGCTCCTGAGGCCTTGTCGGTATTAATTTCGCGTCGGGTGAATATCTTGATTCTGGAATATTAAAATACCTATACGACGTCTTATACTCCATTGATGGTACCTTATTAAGTAAAAGCAACCACAATTCGAGTCTAGATGATAACCTACCATATGTCTTCAATTCATAAGTAAGTTGCGCTAAATCACGGCCTGCCTTAAAGCAAGTCTGAAATTGATATGTATTAGTTTGAATTTCTAATTGATTCCACAGTATACACGCAAATCCAAAATCAATAATTCTGTAGACCGGTTTACCTCCAACCGTTTTGTACATAACATTGTTCGATTTGAGATCACGGTGATTGAATCGAACAGTTTTTTGAAAAAAGTCTAATATATCTGCTACTTGTACTAACGCATCCGTCACTATAACATCTTTTTCTTCTTCAGATTTATTTTTTATGAATTTGTCAAGCGTATCATCCATCAGTTCAGAAATAATAAAGCCACTAGTCGGGGTCTCCTCATCGCTAATTCCTATTCTATAGACTTCAGGAACTCGTCCTACTGGTTTACTTACCTCAATAAGAATAATTTGAATGATACATTCTTTTAAAAAATTAGCTAGTTGAACTTCAGGAGTAGAGAATTTCTTGTTCAATTCTACATTTTTTATTGCAACTTGTCTACATAGGTTAGAATTTGTACATTCTGTTACGGCACCGTAATACCCTTTACCTAGATTACGAGGATTTGAGTATTTGAGTTCTTTTGCACCATTCGCAAAGGTAAATCCTTTATCATCAGCATTTACTTTATTCAGAACTATATCCTTTGTTAATCGCGCTTCAAATTCTTCTTGACTTAGACTTTCATCTAGGACAAGATTAAGCCCGTATGGCCGTAAGTCTATTGGAGGTAAACGTTTGATGTTTGAACTAGCGCTAGGACCAGCGGCAGCGGAAGATGCTGACGCCATTCTACAATAGCCGCAGCAAAAATTGACTGGCCCTTCGCCATTAAGTTCGTATAGTTACGATGTCTTCCTCCTCTGTTGCGTTTCGTACGAAGCAGACTCCTCGCGCCGCCGCCGTTGCGTGCCGCAAGACACTCAAGGCGAGTGCCGCTGATTGCTATGATTTCACGGAGGTTGAGGCTGAGTCTTGGCGTTCCTTCCAGCCTGCTGCCACGGTAAAGCCCTCAGCAACCATTAAGATTGAGGTTTCAGCGGTGAGCCCGACCCGTGAGAGCCGTCAGAGCCGCCACTCCCGTCACGTTATCCAGTACTAATCCGGCCAACATAGTATACACAAAATGAATCCTAAGGTAGTATGAAGTTTGCAGATGCTCTAAAAAAAGCAACAACTCTTTTTGATTCCGATTCTTTTTTTGAAAGAATAAAGGATGAGGATCCAACAATGATAAAATATCTGCCACTCTTGCAAAAAATAAACAAGAGTGGATTTTTGACAACACAAAGTCAGGCTGGCAATCGTACAAAAGGAATTAGTTCCCACGATGGAGAGCCATATGAACTCCTAGAGCGAGCCTTTATAACTGGATTTATGTTGGAGAAAGATGCTGTTAAATTTATAAAGAATATGGCAGTACATACTGATAAGAATGCAATCTATGTTCCTGTATGCAAAGAAATACCTGCATCCTTAGACATTCCTCTTACGATAGTAAGACGTAAATCAGATATACGAATCGAAACACATATGTCTACTTCACTTCCAAAGTCAACAGAAGCCTCATTTAGAAAAATGGTCCATTTGAATAAATCAGAAAAAGTTGTATTCATTTTCTGCTGGGATTCAAAATGGTGTAGGTCTGCGTCAGATAAAAATGGTCTTTTTACAGAAGTACATTCTATTCTTAAAATGTAGGAACGTAATTTTGAGACCAAATACAAAATCTAAGCAGAGCAGCACGTGTACGACGTGCTCGCTTGCGGGTTGCCTACACAACCGCCCGTCTGATACTTGCAGACACCTGTCGTAAAATAGTAGTTATTCGTGCCGAGCTGGCTAGCGCAATACGAGCACATCCAGGCGCAGCCCGTTCCAGCGCCAACCTGAAACGTCACGCAGCTATTCGGGCCTGTCGTAGAAACTAGAGATCCGTTGTGGTGGAGATTGAGGCAGTCAGCGTCAACAGACTTCGTAAAAAGCGTCGCAAGGAAAAGGGTCGCGAGGAAAAAGGCACGCATTGTATAATTGTAAAATGCGTGTATTTTTTAGGTTGCCAATTACTTAGCAGCCGCAAGAAGTGGCTGTTTATTATCTCCAGATCCTGCATCACCTTCAGATTTGACTGCAGGCATTTCGATAGATCCCTCATCTACAAAGGTTCCGTCCTTGATCGCTTGTATATCCTTTAATAAATGTTTTGAGATGGTATTGTTTGTCTTTTCAAATACATTGATCAAAGACGCCAGAATATTAAATCCAACTCCAACCCAGATGATAATCTTTAAATCATAACCAGCTGCGATAGTTGTTGTCAGAATTCCAGCAGATTGTACAATATGAAAAAGATACACAAGTGCCAGATTCCATTGATTTAGACACTTGCGTTTATTCATAAACGCCTTGAGATCTTCAAGTTTATTCTCCTCAAAGAGATTTTTGATTGCGAGAGTATTATCAATAGGCGCAGAATTCATTCTACTAGTTACGCCTACTTCTTGTCTGGCGCTTTCGTGTCTTTCGTTTCTTAGAACCGCCTCTAGCAATGCCGTGTTCTTTCTCTGCGTTTAATTTCACTTTCAGATCATTACGAACCCGTTCCATTTTTGCTCTAGTTTCAGGTTTTAGATCTCTTGTAAGATAGAGTACTGCAGCGTCATATTGGCCTTGAAATTCACTTTCTATAGGAATTCCAGCAGCAATCTCAGCGTTGATTTTTGGCTGGAGGTCTCGGATTTGCTTCTCAATCTTTGGCTTTTCTGAAGCTTCAACACCCTTTTCAAGCGTTCTTCTTAACATACGAGCAAAACCTTGCGCACTCGATCTTTGAATAGGAACAGAACGAATTTGTAATGACTGGGCAAATGCGGGAGGTGGACGACCATTTCCCCTTCTCGGTATGACATAGGGAGCACCAGCACCTGCTGCTGCTGCGGCTGCTGACACTGGCTCAGCAGCTGGCTCAGCAGCTGGCTCAGCAGCTGGCTCAGCAGCTGGCTCAGCAGCTAATACTTCTTCTGCTGACGCAGCTGGCTCTGCCGCTGGCTCAGTAGGAACACCTACGTAGCGTTCCGCAATTGATAAAAGCCGATCCATCTTTTCATTTATCTGTCTCAGATACCCTAGTGAATTATCGCCACCTGCCATTCTACTTTATCCACTATTTAATCTCTTGGCGCAGTCCAGAGGTAGAATGGCCACTGAAAAACCAAAGCAAGCGACAGGAGCGAAAGGCTTCGCCTTTGAAACACGCATCGGAACCACTCTTGATCTTCTCAAAGAGCGAATGGAAACTGAAGAAGGCTGGGTTTGTATTCTTCATACTGAACAAGGTATTCGCGACTTTTTCAAGGAACAGTCCCTCAACGGAGTTGATCATATGATTCAGATTCAAGATCCTCAAGGGAAACAATTCTTGTTTCTGTTACAAGAAAAGTGGAAGTTAATGACGAATCAGCGAGAAGTCAGCCAGTTTCTAGATTGCTGTGCTCGTATTCTCGCCCGAATGCCAGATTACAAAGGATCCGTACATAGACTTTGGGTTAGTCGGACGGTACCAACACTGAACGGAGAAAAGTCGCTAGAAGAAGGTCAAGCAATCGTAATTCAAACGTGTACATCCCAGACATTTTTGTGTTATATGTCGGCTGTTGTTATCGCAGAGATACTTGGCCGTCGGGATCTTTGCAGTGGTTTATTGAGTCAACTCGAAGGCTGGTTGCCGCAAGATGATGAAGTGGTTACGCAAGAAATTGTTGCTGCTGCACAATCACAAGCAACCGGAGTTGCAACAACATTTAGTCCCGTCTCCGATTTTGGAGAAAAGCGAGTTCTTCCAATAACGAAAAAGACGCAAGTCAGAATAAGCAAAGTAGACTAAATATATAGAAAAATTGAACTCGACTTTTTTACTTCAGGTAGTACCTGAACTCAAAATGTCGATTAATGAGTCAATCGCAGATAAGCTTCTGACCTACGCGAATGAGGATCCTGTTGACTTCACTTATGTTGGTATCGGCTCAGCTCCGCGCTATGAGAATCCCGCACAAATGACACCTGAATATGATCAGATTCTTCCTGCATTCATTCTTGATCTTATCTTTATTGGATCTGCGCACGCACAGACTGTTCGCTGCTACCACTTTGATCCCCGCTTTGATCTAAATGTCATCAAGAACTATGTAAACCACAAGGACATGGGGTTTGTCTATGAACCTTTTGAAGAGAAGAACAATATTTACATCTTTCGTACAAATTGCCTGGAGCTTATCTTTATTAAGGAATTCTTTCAGCACACGCCTGTGCAGTACCCGAATGGTCCTATTCTGACCGAGGCTGACTTGAAGAAGACCGATGATGGGCTCTTGGAGGCCCTCTGTGAGATCACGCTGCTTCACAAGAAGCATCTCGTAGTCCAGGAGTTCACTGGAACGAGTATTCAGAGTCTCTTTAAGGAACTGTATACCAAGAGCTACGAACGCAATGATTTCAAGAACCGTATTCTATTTGATATCACATACAATACCGACTGGGGGTGCTGTGTTGATATGGCCAAGTACAAGCCGATCTACAAGAAGGACGGTCACTTCTTCAACTTCACGCTTGCCACGGAGGCCGAACTTCAGAAGCTTGTCGGTACACATATCAAGATTGATGAATTTATCGGCATCTACTTCAAGCGCGAGTACAAGAACACGCTTAACAATTACTGTGTAGACTACAGGCGCAAGCTTCTTCGGAATGAGCCTGGTCTCTTTCTGAAGCCTGAGGATGGCGTAGATGAAACAACAGACGCAGATACGATTATGGGGCTTCTTCAAAAGAAGCTCAAGTTCTATCTGCCAATTCTGAAGTCGGTACGGATCATTGATGATTTCAAGATCCAGTATGCGACAGATCTTATGACGACGTACCACAATTACGATCCGTATAAGTGGTATGATCAAATGGAAAAGATTGTTTCCTAGGCGATTCAGTTCATTTACAAATGCTTTTACCCTTAGCTCTACTTTTATTTTTGCGAACGCTGCGTCTGCTTTTTTTAGCACGGCGTCTGCTTTTGCGACCACCTTTCATATTAACCGCCCCCATATTAACCGCCCCCATAGCTTTTATTA
>Ga0114981_10001725_pt1 | contig 14207 bp, 13 predicted proteins | sample S_140806_MF_Meta_FD_87028 | JGI IMG/M metagenome (GOLD analysis project Ga0114981, IMG submission 87028) | Freshwater microbial communities from Lake Simoncouche, Canada to study carbon cycling - S_140806_MF_MetaG | ecosystem: Environmental > Aquatic > Freshwater > Lake | place: Lake...
AGCGGCGACCCCCGCCTACGAAATGGACAATCTCCAGCCGGGCGCCCGGCTGCACAGGCGTCTCGCCCCAGGCGGCGGGCTTCAAAATTACGCGGTCCAACTCGACGGCCACGCGCTCGGCCGGAATACCGAGTTCGTTCAATAGACTCAGCACAGTAGAGCCTTCAGCCACGCCGCGCGTTTCGCCATTTAAAACAATCTCATACATAAATGTTTATCTTCTTCTGTCTCCGCCCGACCCGGTTCTTTGACTAGCCCTAGCTAAGGTCATTATAGTTTTAGTAGGGCCTCCGCTCGGCCTCCGTTCCTCTTCCCCATTTAACCGATGTTGCCAACGTCACTGCCCGAGTCCTATCTACCCGTCCTCCTGACGTGGATGTTTGCGATTACGAACGCGACCGGAATCATCGTCGCGGGCTACGTACTTGGCAAAAAGATCCGCAACAAGGCCAAGGACACCCCTTATGAATGCGGCATCACCCCCACCGGAAGCGCCAAAGAGCGCTTCAGCGTGAAGTTCTACCTGGTGGCGATGCTGTTCATCCTGTTTGACATCGAGGCCGTGTTCCTCTACCCGTGGGCCGTTGTGTACCGCGATCTGAAGTGGTTCGGCTTTGTGGAGATGCTCCTGTTCGTAGTTTTGGTCCTTGCCGGGTTTTTCTACATCTGGAAGAAGGGAGTGCTCGATTGGAGTCAAACCGAAGAGGTGGAGCGGAAAGCCGCCACCGGGCTTCTGCGGCGGACGAGCCAGACTCTCGAGCCCGAGAAGGTTACCCATGTTGCCTGAACAGCTTCAGGAAAATGAACTGGCCGCGGCTCTGGCCGCGGTTTATCCCGCCGCCATCGCCGGGGCGGTAGTTGCGCACGGCGAATTGACCTTGCACATTGAGCCGGACGACATTCTGGCGGTTCTCGAGTTCTTCAAACGGCAGCAGCAGTTTGAGCGCCTGTCGACGGTGACAGCGGTGGATCGTTATCCTCTCGAACCTCGCTTTGAGATTGTGTACCATCTGCAGTCGGTGGAGCGAAATCTACGGGTGCGCCTGAAGGCTTCGGTTGCCGGCGAGATCGCCTCTGCCACGGCCGTCTACGCCGCGGCGAACTGGTACGAACGGGAAGTGTTCGACCTGTTTGGCGTCGTCTTCAGCGGCCATCCCAATCCGAAGCGGATCATGATGCCGGACGACTGGGAAGGGCATCCCCTGCGCCGGGACTTCCCGACCCACGGATTCAAGTACAGCTACGGCGAGCAGCCATAGCCCTTCGAGGAATATGAGCGAAACCATCACAGAGCCCTTGTTGCAACAGGAGCCCGAGGCGGGAGCCACGCGGCGCATGACGCTGAATATGGGCCCGCAGCACCCCTCGACGCACGGCGTCCTCCGTGTGGTGCTCGAACTCGACGGCGAGTTCATTGAAAAGGCACGGCCGGAGATCGGCTATCTACACACCGGTATTGAAAAGCAGTGCGAGGCTTTGAATTGGCAGCAGGTGATCACCCTCACCGACCGCGTCGACTACCTGGCCAATCTTTCAAATAATCTCTGCTACTCGCTGGCGGTGGAAAAACTGCTGGGGCTGGAGGTTCCGCCCAAGGCGCAGTTTCTGCGGGTTCTGCTGGCGGAGTTGACCCGCATCAACAGCCATCTGGTGTGGCTGGGCACCCATGCGCTCGACCTGGGCGCGATGACGATGTTCTTCCTGACGTTCCGCGAACGGGAAGACCTGCTGCGGATCTTTGAGATGTTCAGCGGCCAGCGGCTGATGACGAGCTACATTCGCCCGGGTGGCTTGGCGCTCGATCCGCCGCGGGGCTGGGAGAAGCCAGTACGGGCGTTCCTCGAAGATTTTCCGAGCAAGATCGACGAGTATGAGTCGCTGCTGAACGCCAACCCCATCTGGCTGCAGCGGACGCAGGGCATCGGCGTCCTGCCGGTCGAAGAGATGCTCGAAATCGGCATTACCGGTCCGCTCATCCGCGCCGCCGGCATCCCGCTCGATGCGCGCAAGATGACGCCGTATTCGAGCTACGAGAAGTTTGACTTCAACGTGCCGACCGAGACCGGCAACGACGTGTTCGCGCGGTACGCCGTGCGCATGGCCGAGATGCGCGAGAGCTTGAAGATCGTCAAGCAGGCCCTTGAAGGGATGCCAGAAGGCCCCACGCGGGCCGAAGCGCACCGCGTGGTTCTGCCGGAGCGCGAAAAGATGAAGACGCAGATGGAAGCGCTCATCTACCACTTCAAGATTGTGACCGAAGGCATCGCCGTGCCCGAGGGCGAGGTGTTCCAGGTGGTGGAATCGCCGCGCGGGGAGTTGGGCTACTACGTCGTCAGCGACGGTAGCGGCAAGCCGCTCCGGGTGCATATGCGCACGCCGAGTTTCGGCAATCTGCAGGGACTGCCGAATCTGGTCGAAAAGCGGCAGATCTCCGACTCCATCGCCATCATGGGCAGCCTCGACTTCGTATTGGGAGATTGTGATCGATGACGTTTTCTCCGGAATTGGAAGCAAAGTTCGCCGACCTCATCACGCACTATCCGGAAGGCCGGCAGCGCGCCGCCCTGATCCCGATGCTGATGTTCGGGCAGGAGGAGGTGGGCTCGATCACCAACGAGTTCCTGAATGAATTGGCCCGGCGGCTGGGTCTGACTCCGATGCAGGTGGACGAGGTGGTTGGCTACTACTCCATGCTGCACAAAAAGCCCATGGGGAAGTATCACGTGCAGGTGTGCACGAACGTCGCCTGCATGCTGCGCGGCGGAGCCGAACTGTACGACCACGCCTGCCACAAACTCGGCTTGGGCCACAAAGAGGTCTCCGCCGACGGGCTCGTTTCCCTTGAAGAGGTGGAGTGCATGGGCGCCTGCTCCTGGGCCCCCGCTGTGCAAGTGAACTTCGACTTTCATCACGAAGTGACCGCCGATCAGTTAGACACGATCCTGGAGGGCCTGAAGAAGTGAAGCTGTTCAACGAACCGAGTCCGCTCGAAACTAAAATCATCTCGTTCCGCTTTGGCCTCGAGAATTCCGCCTCCATCGACACCTATCTGGCCAACGACGGCTACCAGGCGCTGCGCAAAGCGCTCGCCATGACGCCGGACGACATCATCAACGAGGTAAAGGCTTCGAATCTTCGCGGCCGCGGCGGCGCCGGCTTCCCCACGGGCATGAAGTGGAGCTTCGTGCCGCGCGCCTCGGAAAAGCCCAAGTACATTGTCGTCAACGCCGATGAGTCCGAACCCGGCACCTGCAAAGACCGGCTGCTGATTCAGCACGATCCGCATCAGTTGATCGAGGGCTGTCTGCTCGGCGCGCGTGCCGTCGGCGCCAAGAAGGGTTGGGTCTATATCCGCGGCGAGTACAACTACCTCATCCACATCATGGATAAGGCGATCGCCGAGGCCTACAAGCACGGATACCTCGGCAAGAATATCGGCGGGACCGATTTCTCCTTCGATCTCTACACCCACACCGGCGCCGGCGCCTACGAGTGCGGCGAAGAGTCGGCGCTGCTCGAGTCGCTTGAAGGCAAGCGGGGCGTGCCGCGGATTCGGCCGCCGTTTCCGGCCGTCTCGGGGGCCTTCCAGTCGCCGACGCTGCTCAACAACGTCGAAACCTTTTCTTCGGTTCCCGCGATTTTGCGGATGGGCGGGCAGGCCTACGCCGATCTCGGCGTGCCCAAGTCCGGCGGTACGCGCCTGGTCTGCATGTCCGGCCACGTCAACAAGCCCGGCGTCTACGAAGTGCCCCTCGGCTTCCCGATGATGAAGTTCATCAACGAAATCGGCGGTGGCGTCTGGAAAGGCCGCGGGCTCAAGGCGGTGATTCCCGGCGGCTCTTCGAGCCCGCTGCTGAAGGCCGAAGAGTGCGACATCCCGATGGATTACGACTCGATCGCCAAGGCCGGTTCCATGCTGGGCTCCGGCGGTCTCATGGTGATGGACGAGACGACGGATATGGTGAAGGTGGCGCTCCGCATCATGCGCTTCTATCAGCACGAAAGCTGCGGCTGGTGCATCCCGTGCCGCGAGGGCACGACCTGGCTCAAGAAGATGCTGCAACGCGTCTCGGACGGCCACGGCCAGACCCGCGACATCGACCTGATCGGCGACCTGGCCCAGAACATGATGGGCCGGACCTTCTGCCCGCTCGGCGATGCTGCCGCCATGCCCACCATCGCCATCGTCAAGAAGTACAGGAACGAATTCGAAGAGTACGTGGCCAGAAACCCTTTCGCCGCGCCCGAACTCGTTTCGATTGCTTAGGAGATCCATGGCACTCGTCAACGTCACGATCAACGGGGTCCCGGTGCAGGCCGAAAACGGAGCCCTGCTCATTGAGGTGGCCAGGCAGAACGGCATCGAAATCCCCGCCTTCTGCTACTACGAAGGCATGTCGCTGCAGGCGGCCTGCCGCATGTGTCTGGTTGAGGTCGAAAAGGCGCCCAAGCTCATGGCCGGCTGCACGCTGCCGGGGGCCGAAGGTATGGTGGTGCGGACCGAATCGGAACCGGTGGTCAAGGCCCGCAAGACCACGCTCGAGTTCCTGCTGTCGAACCACCCGCTCGATTGTCCGGTTTGCGACAAGGGCGGGGAGTGCGAACTGCAGGACATGACCTTCAAGTACGGGGTCGGCGAAAGCCGCTTCACTGAGGTCAAGCAGCATGTGCCCGAAAAGCAATGGAGCCCGGTGGTCTTCTACGACGCGCCGCGGTGTATCCTCTGCTACCGCTGCGTCCGCGTCTGCAACGAAGGCATGGGCGTGGGTGCGCTCGGCGTCTCCTACCGCGGCGTCAACGCCGAAATCATCCCCTCGCACGGCGATCATCTCGAATGCGACGAGTGCGGCAGCTGTATCGATATCTGCCCGGTGGGTTCGCTGACCTCGGGCATCTACCGCTACAAGACGCGCCCCTGGGAGATGGAGCACGTCGGCACTGTCTGCACGCACTGCTCGAACGGCTGCAAGACCACGCTGGGCGTCCGCAACAACGAGATTGTCCGCGGTAACAACCGCGACAAGAGCGGCATCAACGGCGAGTTCCTCTGCGTCAAGGGCCGGTATGCGTTCGACTTCACGCAGCATCCGGAGCGGCTGCAAACGCCGCTGGTTCGCAACGAGGCCGGCGAACTCGAACCGGCCAGCTGGAGCCGCGCGCTCAAGCTGGTAGCCGAGAAGTTCAAGGCCCTCGCCGGGCCGGCTTTCGGTGTGATCGGCTCCACCCGCACGACGAACGAAGAGAACTATCTCCTGCAGAAGTTAGCCCGCACGGCGCTCGGCACCGGTAGCATCGATCACCACCGCACCGGCGATGTCGTCACTCTCATCGACGCGCTGAGCGGCAAGACCGGCCAGCTCGCCGCCATCGAGGATCTCTACACCTCCAAAGCCGTGCTGGTCGTCGCCAGCGACCTCGCCCAGCAGCACCCGCTGCTGGCGGGCAAGATCCGCGCCAACTTCCGCCACCACAAGGCCGCCGTCTACGCCGTCACCCCCGGCCCCGTCCGCGAAGAGAAGATCGCCCGCAAGTCCATCCGCATCGCGGAAGCGGACTCGCTGGCCGGCGTCGAGCAGTTGCGCGAGGCTTTGGCCAAGGAGACCGAGCTGGTCATCGTCTTCGGCGATGCCGTCCAGGGCGACAAGGTGCGCCAACTGGTCGCCTTCGGCGAATCGCTCGGCATCCCGGTCAAATACATTGCGCTCGTCGATTACGCCAACTCCCGCGGCGCGCTCGACATGGGCCTGCTGCCCGGCCTCGCCCCCGGCTACCACGCCGCCGACCCCGGCCGCAGCCTGCAGCAGATGCTCGACGATTCCTCGCTTACAGCCCTCTGGGTGGTGGGCGCCAACCCGCTGAAGGGCGGCCGGAAGCTCGCCGCCTCGGGCGCCTTCGTCGTCGTACAGGATCTCTTCCTCACCGAAACGGCCCAACGCGCCGACGTCGTTCTCCCGGCCGCCTCGGCCTACGAGAAGAACGGCACGGTCACCAACGTCTGCGGCCAGGTGCAGCGCCTCAAAAAGGGCGTCGAAACGGTGGGTGCGAAGACGGACCTGGCCATCATTGGTCTGCTGGCCCGCGGCATGGGCGTTAACCTCGGTAAAGTGGATGCTGACGCGGTCTTTGCCGAGATCGCCGCCACCGTTCCTGGCTATAACCAGTTGCCGATGCCCGTCATTCTTACCGGCGGCGCCGCGCAGACCCATCCGGTTAACGGGGGCGTCCCGGCCAGTCTCGTGCCTGGCCTCATCGCCAGCGCTCGCGATACTCTGTTTACCACCGGCTCGCTCACCCGCTACTCCAAAATCCTTAACGAAGTGCTCGAGAAACCCGGAGCCCTCTACCGCTAATGGACTTCATCCTTCTGTCGATTCTCAAGACGGCTATCGCCGCCCCCGTGCTACTCGGGACCCTCGCCTATCTCGTCTGGATCGAACGCAAGGTCCTTGCGCACGTGCAGCTCCGCATGGGTCCGTCCCGCGTGGGTCCGCACGGTTTGTTGCAGCCCATCGCCGACGCGATCAAGCTGCTCACCAAAGAAGATTTCATCCCGAGCTACGTCAATCACTTCTACTACTGGCTCGCCCCCTGGCTCGCGCTGATGTTCGCCGTCACGGCCATTTCGGTTCTGCCGGTCGGCCCGGTCATCGAACTGTTTGGCGTCAAGACGAACATGGGCCAGGCCGATATCTCCATCGGCCTGTTGCTGATTCTCGGCCTGACCGGGATGGGCGTCTACGGCATTGCACTCGCCGGCTGGAGTTCGAACAATAAGTACTCGCTGCTCGGTGGCCTGCGCAGTTCGGCGCAGATGGTCTCCTATGAGCTCCCGATGGCTCTCGCCATCGCCTCCCCTTTGCTGATCGTCAATTCGCTGAACCTGCGCGAGATCGTCAACGGTCAGGCCGGCTACGTCTTCGGCATCATCCCCAACTGGAACGCCATCGGCGGCCTGCAGATCTTCAGCTTCCTGATCTATCTCATCTGCGCCTTCGCCGAAACCAACCGCATTCCCTTCGACCTGCCCGAAGCGGAAAACGAACTCGTCTCCGGCTACAACACCGAGTACAGCTCCATGAAGTTCGCGGCGTTCTTCATGGCCGAGTACGCCAACATCATTACCGCCTGTTCGGTGGCCACCACGCTCTTCCTCGGCGGCTGGCACCCGATCATCCCGAACGAACTCGGCGGCCAGTTCATCCCGACGCTCCTCTGTCTGTTCTTCGCCGGGGTGCTCTTCTACCACGCGCTCAACCCGGCCCGGCCGTCCGACCGGATCTCGATGGGCGTCATCGGCTTGGTGATCGCGGGCCTGGGCCTGGTGTTCCAGGTGCCGGTGGTCAAAGAGCTCGCCCAGCCCCTGTTCTGGTTCGCCTCGAAGGCCGGCTTCCTGATCTTTGTCTTCATCTGGGTTCGCGGTACGGTGCCGCGTTTCCGTTACGACCAATTGATGCGCTTTGCCTGGCTGGTGCTGTTCCCGGCAGCGCTGCTCAATCTTCTCTTCACCGCCTTCGTGGTCGCGGCCAAATCGAACTAGCACTCCTTTCACCAACATGGACGTCATTCTCTTCACCTTCTTCGCTCTCGTCGCCATCGTGGGCGCCGTCAGTCTCGTCCTGCAGAAGCATCCCATCTCGAGTGCGCTCTCGCTGGTTTCGGTCATGGTGGCCCTTGCGGTGCTCTTCCTGCTGTTGGGCGCGGAGTTCATCGCCGCCGCGCAGCTCGTCGTCTACTCGGGCGCCATCATGGTGCTGTTCGTCTTCGTCATCATGCTCTTGAACGCGGGCGCCGAGCGGGAGAGCCGCAAAGGGGGCTTGGCGCAGTTTCTGGGGCTGCCGCTCACCGCGATTCTGCTCGTGTTCGCCAGCACCGTCATCACGCAGTCCATGTCCAACGCCAAGGCTGTGAAGTTCGGCGCCTTCGCGGGCGGCGGTCCGCGAGAGGTTGGCTGGGAGCTGTTTACCCGCTATCTGCTGCCGTTTGAAGTCACGTCCATTCTGATCCTGATTGCCATCGCCGGCGCCGTCGTTCTGGCCCGCAAGGAGATCGACTAATGACGCACCTGCTGCCGCCGGAGTTCTTCACGGCCACCGTCCCGCTCCACGCCTACCTCATCCTCAGCGCGATTCTGTTCGCCATTGGCGCCTGTGGCTTCCTGTTCCGCAAGAACATCATCACCGTCTATATGTGCATTGAGCTGATGCTCAATGCGGTCAACCTCAGCTTCGTCACCTTCTCTTATCAGTTCGGCAAGGTGGACGGCCAGATCTACAGCTTCTTTGTCATGGTGGTGGCCGCTGCTGAAGCCGCCGTGGGCCTCGCTATCATCCTCACCATCTTCCGCAACCGGAATACGCTCCAGATCGACGAGATCGACACGCTCAAAAACTAGAACCCAATGCAACTTTGGCTCATTCCCATCCTTCCCCTGCTCGGCGCCGCGCTGAACGGCCTCACCGGCCGCCGGACCAGTCAGGGTCTCCAGTCGGCGATCGCCGTGGGCAGCGTTCTCCTGTCGTTTCTCTGGGTTGTCAAGATTCTGCTGGCCGGCATGCCCGCCCCCGGCGCCGAAATCCGCGAAAGCTACTTCACCTGGATTTCGAGCGGCAACTTCTCGCTGAGCGTCGATCTCGTCGTCGACCGCCTGAGCGCCGTCATGCTGCTGGTCGTCACCGGCATCGGCACGCTCATCCACATCTACGCCACCAGCTACATGTCGCACGAAGGCGGCTTCTACCGCTTCTTCACCTACCTGAACCTGTTCATGTTCTTCATGCTGGTGCTGGTGCTTTCCGGTAACTTCCTGCTGCTCTTCGTCGGCTGGGAGGGCGTCGGGCTCTGCAGCTACCTGCTCATCGGGTTCTACTTCCTGAAGAAGTCCGCCTCCGACGCCGGCAAGAAGGCGTTCATCGTCAACCGCATCGGCGACTTCGGCGTCCTGCTCGCCATGCTCCTGCTCATCAACACCTTTGGCTCGCTGGACTTCGCGACCATCGCCGCCAACGTGAAGACGATGCCCGTCGAACTCTCCGCCGGTATCCTGACTGCCATCTGCCTGCTGCTCCTGCTCGGCGCCGCCGGCAAGTCCGCGCAGATTCCGCTCTACACCTGGCTGCCGGACGCCATGGAAGGCCCCACGCCCGTCTCGGCGCTCATCCACGCCGCCACCATGGTCACCGCCGGTGTCTATCTCTGCTGCCGCGCTGCCGCCCTGTTTGAACACGCGCCCATCGCGCAGGACACCATCGCCTACATCGGCCTCGCCACCGCCTTCTTCGCCGCCACCATTGGCCTCGTGCAGAACGACATTAAGAAGGTGTACGCCTACTCCACCGTCTCCCAACTCGGCTTTATGTTCCTCGCCGTCGGCTCCGGCGCCTACGCCGCCGCCATCTTCCACGTCGTGACGCACGCCTTCTTCAAGGCGCTGCTCTTCCTCGGCTCGGGTTCAGTGATCCATGCTCTGGAAGGCGAACAGGACATGCGCCAGATGGGCGGACTGCGCGCCAAACTCCCCATCACGTTCTTCACCCTGCTCACCGGCGCGCTCGCCATCGCCGGCTTCCCGTTCTTCTCCGGTTGGTATTCGAAGGAAGCGATCCTCAGCGCCGCCCACGGCCACGCGCCCTGGATGTTCTGGGTTGCCGTCCTCACCGCGATGATGACCGCCTTCTACGTCTTCCGCACCATCTGGCTGACGTTCTTCGGCGAGTATAAGGGCCACGCCCACCCGCACGAGTCGCCGGCCGCCATGTGGATTCCCCTCGCGGTGCTTGCCGGGCTGTCGGTGGCGGGCGGGTTCCTCTTTAACGTGCCGCACTTTCTCGAAGGCGTCCTGCCCGCGCACGAGCATGCTCACGATCTGACGCTCGAGATCATCGGCTCGGCGGCGGGCCTGGCCGGCATCGCCCTCAGCTATCTGTTCTATGTCGCCAGCCCGGGCCTCGCCGACAGCTGCGCGGCCTCCTTCTCCGGCCTCTACAATCTCGTTTATAACAAGTACTTTGTCGACGAGGTCTACGATGCTGCCGTGGTCCACCCCCTCGAGCGGACCTCCCGCAACATCCTGTGGCGGTTTATTGACCAGAACGTGATCGATGAAGGCATGGTCCACGGCGCCACGACCGGCGCCCTCAGCCTCGGCCACCTGTTCCGCATGCTGCAGGGCGGGGTGGTTCGCAACTATGCCGCCTGGGTGGTCCTCGGAGCGGTCTTCATCTTCTCTGCCTTCTCGCTGTTAGGAGGTGGCCGGTGAACCTCCTCGCGATTCTCCTCCTGCTGCCGTTGCTCGGCTTTGCCCTCGCGCTCCTGCTGCCCGCCGCGCTTACCCGGCGGTTTGTGCTTGGCTTCTCGCTCCTGATCTTCGCCGTCTCCCTGCTCCTGATCGGCACCACCACGCAGAGCCCGGCCGGCATGACCTGGGTCACCGACACGGCCTGGATCGATACCCCCGCCATCCGCTTCCATATTGGCGTCGACGGCGCCAGCCTCTGGCTGGTGATCCTGTCGGCCTTCCTCATCCCCCTGGCGGCCTTCATCTCGCAGCGGACCATCGTCCATCGGCAGAAGGAGTTCTACGCCTACCTGCTCCTGCTCGAATTCGGCCTGATCGGCGTGTTCTGCTCGCTCGACCTGTTCCTCTACTACGTCTTCTGGGAGGTTGTGCTGGTGCCGATGTACTTCCTCATCGGCATTTGGGGCGGCGAGCGCCGCATCTACGCGGCCACTAAGTTTTTCGTCTATACGATGGCCGGCTCGATGCTGATGCTCGTCGCCATTCTCTATATCTACACGAAGGCCGGTACCTTTGACCTCCCGGCCATCCTCCTGCACATGGAGGCCGGTAAGGTCGCCTTCACGCAGGCCGAAGAGCTCGCTCTCTTCCTCGCTTTCTTCCTGGCCTTCGCGGTCAAAGTCCCCATCTTCCCGCTCCACACCTGGCTGCCGGACGCCTACGCCGAAGCGCCCACCGCGGCCACCTTCCTCATGGCGGCGGTCATGTCGAAGATGGGTACTTACAGCCTGCTCCGCTTCAACCTGACTCTGTTCCCCCGCGCCTCGCACGATTGCGCCCCGTGGATTGTTACCCTGGCGGTCATCGGCATCGTCTATGGCGCGCTGGTGGCGCTCGTGCAGCCGAATATGAAGCGCCTGGTCGCTTACTCCTCCATCAGCCATCTGGGCTTCGTCGTCCTCGGCCTGTTCTCGGGCAACCAGTTCGGCCTCGACGGCGCCGTCTACCAGATGCTCTGCCATGCCATCTCCACCGGCGCGCTCTTTATCCTGATCGGGTATCTCCAGGAGCGCCAGCAGTCGCTCGCCATCGCCGACTTCGGCGGCCTTGCCACGCCCGCCCCGCACTTGGCGACGGTCTTCCTGATCGCCACGCTCGCCTCCATCGGTCTGCCCCTGCTCAATAACTTCGTCGGCGAGTTTCTGATTCTGCAGGGCGCCGCGCAAGCCAACATCTGGTGGGCCGCCTTCGCCGCGCTCGGCGTGGTGCTTTCGGCCTGCTACATGCTCTGGTTCTACCAGCGCACGTTTTTCGGCGAATCGCGCGGCGCCACGCCGGATCTCCGTCCCGCGGAGTGGCTCGCCGTCACCCCGCTGCTGGTCCTGATGCTGTGGATGGGCATCTTTACTCAGACCTGGCTTCCCGGCATCAGCGCCTCCAATAAAGTGCTTCTCGAAAGACCCGCTTCCAAAATCGCCCTGCAGGTGGCCAAATGAACCCCGCAGCCTTCTACCCGTCCGCCACGGACTACCTCCGCTTTCTGCCGGAGTTGATCCTGACCATCGGTGGCGTCCTCCTCCTTGTTCTTGAAGCTCTCACGGGCGACCATAAGGACAAAACCGCTCTGGGCTACGCCGCCGTTGCGGTGGTCCTGGGGGCGATGTTCGCCGTTCCCGTCGCCCTAGCCAATCCCGGTGCGTCTTTTAATGGAATGATCGTCTCGGATGGCTTTGCGGCCTTCTTCCGCATGGTCACTCTGCTCGTCGGTCTGTTCACCCTGCTCTGTTCCACCTCCTACCTCAGCCGCGAAAAGGCCAACTCGGGCGAGTTCTATCTGCTGGTGCTCTTCTCGCTGGCCGGGCAGGGCATCATGGCCGCCTCGAACGAACTGATCATGGTGTTTCTCGGTCTTGAAATCGCCTCGATCTCTAGCTACGTGCTCGCCGGCTTCCTGCGCGACGACAAGCGGGGCAGCGAATCGGCGCTGAAGTACTTCCTGCTCGGCTCCTTCGCCACGGCGTTTCTGCTCTACGGCGTATCGTGGATTTACGGCGTCACCGGCGTCACCAATCTGACGGCCATCCGCGCCGCTCTCGCCGCCGGTACCTCGGCGCCTTCGATGGTGGTCGCCGCCGCGGCCCTGATGTTGATCGGTCTGGCGTTCAAGGTCTCCGCCGCCCCCTTCCAGGTGTGGGCGCCGGACGTCTACCAGGGCGCACCCGCCCCGGTCAGCGGCTTCCTGTCGGCGGGCCCGAAAGCGGCCGCCTTCGCCGTCTTCCTCCGCATCTTCCAGACCTCGTTTGATTCGCTGGCCCCCCGCTACGAACCCGTTCTCTGGATCCTGGCGCTGGGCACGATGTTCATCGGTAACTTCTCGGCGCTTTGGCAGTCGAACGTGAAGCGGATGCTGGCCTACTCCTCCATCGCTCACGCGGGCTATGTGCTTGTTGCGGTCACGACGAATTCCAACGTCGGCACCGCGGCGGCCATGTTCTACCTGGCGGCTTATGCCCTGATGAACTACGGCGCCTTTGCCGCGATCACTCATCTCGCCGGCCGCGGGGAAGCGCACGTTACGATCGATGACCTGAAGGGTCTGGCGGCGAAACAGCCGGTGCTGGCTGGCCTGTTCACGGTGTGTCTGCTCAGCCTGACCGGCGTTCCGTTGACGGCCGGTTTCTTCGGCAAGTTCTACATCTTCAAGGCGGCCATCGACAACCACCTCTACTGGCTCAGCGCGCTCGGCCTGCTGAATTCGGCGATTGCGGCTTACTACTATCTCCGTCTTCTCGCCGCCATGTACATGCACGAACCCCAGACGACAGACCATCCGGAACCAATTCCGGGGGGCATCCAACTCACCCTGTGGGTAAGCGCGGCGGGCATACTCGCGCTCGGCGTTTTCCCGGGTCTTGTTCTCGACTACGCCAACCGGTTCGCTACCTTCGTCAAGTAAGACCGTTCGCCTAAGCGAGGATATCCAACAGCTTTTTCTCCATCTCGGCTCCGGTGCGCGCTGCCGTGGCGTTCACCGCTAGCGCATTCTGCGCCGCCACCAGGGAGACAATCTCAGTGCTCAGATCCACCTGATCAACCGGTGATTGATCCTCAAACGCTGCGAACTGGGCTAACCGCTTGGCCGCCCGTTGGGCCTTATCCTGCGCGCGGTCCATGCCCTCCAAAGATGTCGAAAGTATGTTCATAACCCCTTCCGTAGGTCTTTTCGACGGCGCGAGGAAGATCTTGAGAAAATTTGCAGGGAATTCCTTAGAACCAATCCCGGAGTTCGCCGAACTGCTTTAAATGCAGCAGACGCGAACTCTCCGCTGGCGCCACGTCCTCCCGTTCGAGGATCCAGGTCCGCGGATGGGGGATATAGACCGCATTCAATCCGGCCCGCAACGCCGGATTCACATCGCTCCGCGGGGAGTTCCCGATCATCCACGCGTGCGGCACGTGAAAGCCCCGCTCTTCGGCCAGCCGGCGATACACCCCGACCTCTTTCTCTTTGACAATCCCCACATGGCAGAAGAACCGCCCCAGACCGGACCGGTCCACCTTGGCCTGCTGCTCCTCGGGTTGGCCCTTGGTGAACAGCGTCAATTCGTGGCGCTCGGCCAAGTGCACCAGCGTCTCCTCCACCTCCGGCAGCAGAATGATCGGATGCTCCAGAATCTTTTCAGCAAACGCCACCACCTGGGTCAGGTCGGAGTCGGCGATCGGCCGTTGCGCTAAACGGTGATAGGTCTCAACGAGATTCCGCCCGAACCGCTTTGAGCCGTAGCCGTGAATTTTGGCGTTCACCGCTTCGATCGAATCAAGCACATCCCGCACCTGCTCCCGCGTCAAATGGCGGTGGTCGAGAAAATCGGCAAACTCCTCGAACGCCTGTTCAAAGAAAATGTTGTTCTCCCAGAGCGTATCGTCGGCGTCAATGATCAGATGCTGCCGTCTCATGCCCCGGGCAGCAACT
>Ga0114981_10001729_pt1 | contig 14180 bp, 11 predicted proteins | sample S_140806_MF_Meta_FD_87028 | JGI IMG/M metagenome (GOLD analysis project Ga0114981, IMG submission 87028) | Freshwater microbial communities from Lake Simoncouche, Canada to study carbon cycling - S_140806_MF_MetaG | ecosystem: Environmental > Aquatic > Freshwater > Lake | place: Lake...
ACTCCAGCAGCTGAGAACACTGTAACATTTTGAGTTGATGTGAATGTACAACCATACGCATTTACATAAGTATAGGTGATGGTATAAGGTCCACCGATACCTGCAAGTGCAGGATCAAAGGTATTGCCAGATATGCCAGGGCCACTAAAGGTTCCTCCTATTGGATTGCCAGATAAAGTTGCCGCAGGATCTGTTACATTATAGGTGCTGCTAAGACCGGAAAATCCAATTGTAGCAAGAGAAGAAACTTCAGCAACTACAGGCATTCTTGGACTTACGCATGAATCTGCAGGAAGCTGCACCTGCCAGTTGTAGAAGAAATAGTAAAATCCTTTTCCTGCTGATGAATTGTCGATTTCTAATATTCCCGGAATACCATAATTGTAATTCACACCAGAATTATTGCGGTACATACCAGAAGAGCCATTCACCCCTAAGCGATACTGTCCAGGCCAAATTGTGTAGTCAAGTGAAAGTGTATTAAAACCAGCAACAACAGTTTGGGTATCTGATATAAGTGTTACTCCAAATTTGTCCCTGAGTTCAATGATTTTTGTTCCAGCTGACTGAGAATACACATCTACTGTTTTGAGGGTAAAATGGGTAAAGGCTTCAAAGGTTAAATATTGATTTCCTACAAGATACCCTCCACCGCCTTGAGCAGTATCATAAGGAGTGCTGTAAAATAAAGCACCCGGATTTTGTTCTACAGATTCCACATAATAGGTAGTAGAGGTATTGATGGTGGGCGTTGTGTAGGTATTTCCTGTTCCGAGAAAATTTCCACCTGTTTGGGCATCATACCAATTCATCGTACCAGAACCAGCAGCACTTAATGTGGCCACACCTGTTGTACAAACAGTATCGCCGGTTACAGCTGGAGCACCTGAAATAAAATTCACAGCATAAGAAGGCGAAGTAGCTGTACCACAAGGGCTTGTAACAGTAACAGTGTAGGGTCCTGCAGATGTTACAGCAATTTTCTGAGTGGTTTCTCCTGTACTCCATGCATAAGTACTACCTGCAGAAGCTGTCAGGATTAAAGTGTCACCCAGACAAACAGCACCTCCACCTTCAGGGGTGATACTGGCAACAGGATTTCCAGGTGAAACTTGTTGAGAAAGGGTTATTGGAACAGCTATTACGTTGTCATCTTCTTTTTCTTCAAGGAAATAATCATAGGGGTCAATTTGAACAACGATATAATAATCGCCATTACAAGTTCCAGGAGGGATATCAATCCACATTCCATCCAGATATTTATAGTAGATATCGGTATATCCGCTGGTGATTCCTTGTTCTACTGAAGAGCAGTTATATTGCCCTCCGCCCAAACCGAAATTCGGAAAGTCCGAATTGCTATTTAATGGATTATTCAAAGTATCCTCACAATGATTTTGGTAATACTGACAGGTTCCATAATCCATCAAACAGAAGGCCAGTTTTGAGCCTTTGCCAACTATTGTCCAATTGAGGGGATTGGGATCATTCGGGTCTTCAATTCTAAGAGTATAAATTCCCCAATCGTCTACGTGCATATGAGAATGGGTTGGATGGTAGGTCATGGAACCTGCATCACGGTCATAATAACTCATGGTATTTCCATTTTTCACATAAATTCTTTGTTGAATCAATTGCTTTGGCATGGAATAATCAGGGCATTGACCGGGATTGGTTGTAAAAGTGTCGGTTCCGCAGATATATATGGATTGAGACCTGACAGTAAGAGGTCCATAACCAACATTCGGAGTAGATCCATCCAATCTCAGGCGACCATCATCGGGACCCTGATTGTAATTATTGCCAGCATTTAGCTGAGGAAATTCTTCATAGCCGGAGGAAGACTGCAAAGGATAATCAGCAATGCGGATATTGGGTAATAAATCGCAATTCTGGGAACCATCCGGACAAACGCATCCAGAAGCATCTGTGGTAGAGCAGGTCTGAGAAAACAGAAAAAGAGGTCCTGTCAGCAACAGAAAAAGTAAAATGTGTTTAGTCATGAAACCTAAAATTTACGTAAGATAAAATATCATATCCATAATCCAAAGAATTATTTTCTTATTGAAAACGGTGCATATCCTGATATGACATTTGGTTAATTGTTCGTATGGTTTATTAAATTTACAATTTATGATACACCTACTATTTGCAACTGATTTTTCAGAGCTGTCCCTCAAAACCTTAAGCTCTGCCTTGAAGCTAAATTCTCTGATTAACGGGAAAGTAGTTCTGTTTCATGCCTATCGGCTAACCGGCTCACCTGGAACCATGACCGATGAATATATACAGGATATGGAAAAAGAAATGAAAGCTTCTCTCCATGACTTTGGAAAATCATTGAATGAAGCCTGCGGATTAACTTTTCATTTTGAATACCTTTTATTTGAAGGCACAATAATTCATGGCATTGAAAAAGCGATGGAACTTGGGAAAGCTGACCTTGTTTTTCTATCAGGTCATGAAACTTTCTGGGGTGTAAATGCTGTCCATATTATGGAAAATGTGTTTTGTCCTGTTTGGATAATCCCCGAAAATCAGGGTAAGGATATTCCACAGAACATTCTTTATCCAACAGATTTGGAGAATCTAGAACAGGAGATGGATTTTATGTATGCCTTAATTGATTTGCTTTCTGCGAAATTGACTATTTTACATATCATAAAAGACATCCCCGGAATTGAGGATAACCATGCCGAAAGCATTGAGGAAATGCTTAAATCCAACTATATAAATGACAATATCAGTATTATTGTAAAAATAGAAAATGATATTTCTAAAGAAATACTTGAAACTATCCACTCAACCGATTCAGACCTTGTTGTCTTTTTCGAAGACAAACATTCCTGGATTGAGCGATGGTTTGATAAAGACATTCCGGAACAGGTTGCCAAGAAAAATGAAGTTCCTGTGCTTAGAGTTGTTCGGGATATGCCAATCATTTTTAGCTAAACCCTTCACTTACACCAATCCCAAACAGGGCAAAATCGTATTTTACTGGATCATCAGCATCCAATAATCTTAGTGATGCAGTTAGTTCTTCTACTGCTTTCCAGTCATTTTGTTTTCGGTTCAACAATCCCAACAAACGAGCTACACGGCCGGAATGAATATCTAAGGGACAATACAATTGGGCAGGTGAAATACCTTTCCAAATGCCGAAGTCAACGCCGTTGGTATCTTTTCTTACCATCCACCTGAGGAACATGCACATACGTTTGGCTGCTGAGCCACTTTGAGGATCTGACAAATGCCTTTGGATGCCTGAAGTACCTTTTGGAAATGAAAGTATAAAGGAACGGATGGCAGAGATTCCTTCAGGTACCGATTTAGAGTGCTGATATCCAAGCATAAACAAGGATTCCAAAGTCTGTCCGGATTGGTACAAGGATGAGAGTGCATTTATAAGATGGCAGGTGTCATTTCCATTTAATGTCCTGTGTACAAAGGAATTAAAAGGTAAAAAGTCCTTTTCTTCTGCTGAAATGAGGAAATTATAGGGTTCATTGTCCATCAAACTCAAGAGGATTTTTGATTTGGAAAGAATCGTTTTTCTTTGTCCCCAGGAAAGAAGTGCAGCCAAAAAACCAGCGATTTCAATATCCTCTTTTTTTGTAAATAAATGAGGAATACTTATTGGATCATCCTGAATAAAATCTGGGGCATTAAACTCTTTTACCTTTTGGTTCAGAAATGAAACAATTTCTTCATTAAACAAAGGCTTCTCAGAAAAGTCCAAACTGCTGTTATTCAAATAGCAATGTTATTTTCCATTTGGAAAACTACTTTCATCCTCATTGTCGGGAGTATTGTAAGGTGAATTTGCCTGATGAATATGAATGGCTCTATAACTTAAATACACCCAAATAGCCAGTGAAATAAATGCACCAGCCGAAATGTTAGGGATGCTGTTTTGCAATAGGAAAAAATCATACAGGCCATGCATAAATGTGGCTGCAAACAATCCAATAAAAATCAAAGAAGTTGAATTGTTTCTAAATTTTGCAAGTCCAACAAAGTAACCCATGATTACCGCAAAAGAAGCATGAGCAGGGATGGCAGTTACCATTCGGATGAGCGCAACGGACAAAGCTTCTCCGGAAGAATTGCCCAGATATACGTAGGCAAGATTCTCAATGGTTGCAAAACCCATAGAAACCATAACCGAATAGGTGATTCCATCATAAGGCTCATTGAACTGTGGTTTGGGATATGCAAACTGACGGAGGAAAAGCAGTTTTGAAAATTCTTCAGAAAGTCCGATAATTATAAAACAATGGAATAATTCTCCTGACAAGGAATCATTTTTATCTAGTCCTACCCTTTGCACTGCAATCTGAATGCCAACAGCCAGGAAAGCTGAAAGTACGCCTAGTAAAAAACAGGAAACAAGTAGTCGAAGTGGTTCTCTGTCAAATCTATCTTTCCAAAAAACATAGACCGCGATAGCCAATCCGGGACCCAACGTGAGGGCAAGCAATTTGTAATCCATAGATTACTTTATCAGTGCCTGATCCAAATCTTCAATCAGATCTTCAATGTCTTCGACTCCGACGCTAAGTCGAATCAGGGCATCACTTAAGCCAGCTTTTATTCTTTCTTCCTTAGGGATCGAGGCATGCGTCATTGTAGCGGGATGTCCAATCAGAGATTCAACACCACCAAGGCTTTCGGCCAGACTAAATAACTGGGTTCTACGCAACACTTGCAGTGCATCTTTCAGGTCTTCGCCTTTAAGTACGAATGAAACCATTCCACCAAACCCACGCATTTGGGCGGCAGCAACTTCATGACCTGGATGCTGCTTCAAACCTGGATAGAATACCTTATCAATTCTCGGATGCTCTGACAGGAATTGTGCAATTTTTTCTCCATTTTCACAATGTCTTTGCATGCGCAAATGAAGTGTTTTCATCCCTCTCAACACCAGAAAACAATCCTGAGGTCCGGGAACAGCGCCGCAAGAATTTTGTATAAAACTCAGTTTTTCTTTTAATTCAGGGTCTCTGCCTACTATTCCTCCCATCACTACATCACTATGTCCTCCCAGATATTTTGTGATGGAATGCATCACCAAATCAGCACCCAAATCCAGAGGATTTTGGAGGTATGGCGATGCAAAAGTATTGTCAACGACAGTCAGAATTTGTTTGCCTTTAGCCAGATTGCTAATTGCGCTGATGTCGATAATTTTTAACAGCGGATTTGTTGGTGTTTCAATCCAGATTAAGCGGGTTTCAGGGGTAATTGCTTCTGCTACTTTCGTAGGGTCATGCATGGGCATAAACCTGAATCTGATACCGTAATTCTGGAAGATTTTGGTAAAAATGCGGTAAGTTCCACCGTACAGATCATCAGTGGCAAGCACCTCATCTCCAGGCTTTAAAAGTTTTACAATGGCATCAATTGCAGCCATTCCTGAGGCAAAGCATAATCCATACTTGCCATTTTCCAAAGCTGCGAGCGCATCCTGCAATTGGTTGCGGGTTGGATTCTGGGTTCTGGCATATTCAAACCCTTTGTGATCCCCGGGAGCATTTTGCACATAGGTGGATGTCTGGAAAATAGGAGTCATAATGGCTCCGGTAGAAGGATCGGGGAAAACCCCGGCATGTATTGCTTTTGTGCCGAATCGCATTCAATTAGAATTTACTCAAAAATACGGCGAAATCCCCGTTTCCCTACTTAGGAGCTACTTCTTAGATATGAAGGAAAGGCAGATTACTTTTTAAAGCCGGAAAAGATTCCCTTTACTGAGGTAATATTCAATGGGAATTCCATAAAAACATGCATGGCACTTAGGAAAAATAAAAAGGCCAGCCCGGTACGATAATCGTATGCGTATAGAGCAACGGACAAAAGCCAAAGTACACCTATAACAATACTTTTCTTTTTTGAAATATTCTTATGCCAGCCAATTACAGTTGTTTTGGAAAACCAGTTAAGGTAATGATAGGTATAACAAAATGTTATAAACACCTGAATTCGTATACCATTCCGGGATAGTAAGAATTTCGAGGGTTCATCCATAACTCCAAGAAATTTACCTATATAAACATTGAGTACCTGAAAATCTCCAGCGAGGAAGGTATTTCCGATATAAGCTGATGGATGATAATTCTCAGGATTCACGGAAGTGTTCATTATAATAAATGGCACCAGCACCATAATTACCGATGCCAAAATTCCGGGAACACTTTTTGACTTTTGGCTGCCATAAATCATAAAAAGTAAGGTAAATAAATATACATGAATAATGCTTGGTAAAAATGCTCCAAATAAAACTGCGCTGAATGGTATCAACTTCAAAATCGTGACTCCTATAATTAGACTCAGGCCAAGTCCAATAAGCCGGTATTGCCATTTACTGAAAAAAACCAAAACGCCTCCAAACAATAGCGCAACAAGAAAAATATCATTAAAATAAGTTTGTACAAAGGGAAGGTAATACTTTAGAAGGCCTGTTTCAGCATAGGGTTTAAACGCTGGCAGGCGGAAAATCATTGGAACAGCCAGAAAGCAACAAAAGACTATGTACACTACAATCCACTTATATTCTTTAACAAAAAATTGTTTTCCGTTTAGCCAGTTGATTTGTGTCAAATAGTGTAAAGGACCCAATACTGCATACGCAAACAAAAACAGTTCAAACGGGATTTTAAATGCCAGAAAGAGAGACAGGAAAATGAGCCCTACATTTAACCAATCAACGGTATTTGTATTATCCTTTGCTGTAAGTTTTGAAGTAATCGCCATATAATTTACTGTTTAATGAATTTTAACTGATGAAATGTTTTATTTGCTTCAACTTCCAAAAAGTAAATCCCAGGCTCATATTGATGGATATCAATAATGTGATTATCATTATCATAGTTAATTTTTTCATCCATTTTAATCCCAAACATATTGGTAATTTTATAATTCAACGTAGAAAATTCTATATCCTTTACTTGGATTTTTATTTCGTCGGTTGCAGGAACAGGATATAAAACCACTTTACTTTTCTGGAAATGCGTTTCATCTAAACCTATCACTGATGGACAATTACCCTCAGCACTAAAAGGAGTAAAGAATCTAAGACAATCTTTTTGTAGTGTTACACTTTCAATTGATTCTACATCTCTGCATAGAAATACAAAGACATTGGAAGTATCAACACATTTTGGTGATATCGCAAATCCTTCGATGTTCTCATTCGTGGTTGGATTAGGAATATTATATTCTTTAATTTGATTTAGAGCATATGTACTTGAAATAAGTACAGGATCTAAAGAACATACTTCCAAAGAATTTGAGTTGGTATTGTGCAAAACATACAGTAGTCCTGTGCTTCTGTCGAAAGCAAGTTCACAGCTTTCATCCTGACCGGTAAGGTACTTGCCAACATACTCAAAATCATCATCCAGATTTGGATTCACATCATACACCCAAACATATCCCAAATCCTGGTTTGCAATAAATAGCAATCCACCCATCCCTTTTACAGATACATAAGGCGACCCAGTAACCGAACTTTTAAATCCAGAGGCAGTAAGAAAACTATCCGGTACAAAGACAATGCCTTCAGGTCCGAGGTTTCCAGTGTTCTGCATGGGAGAGGGCGGTATAAGCAAATTCCAGGTATGAGTTAAACTAACCGAAGAAAAAGCCGTATTGTGGGCATATTTTCTTATCTGGTAATTATTTTCATCAACAGTAAAAAAAGAATTTAAGCTAAAATTATCCTGGGTAATTCCTTCAGGATTGCCAATTCCATTTAAAGTGCCTAGTAAACTAAAACTGGAAGTACTTGCATTCCAATTTAAAGCCCAAACTGTTCCACTCCCCTGCACTGCATATAGCCTGGATTTTTGAGGGTTCCAATGTAATCCACTGAGTTCTGTAATTCCACTTGTGTCCATCAAATCGGTCAAATTAACAGCACTAGTCCAATTAACAGATGGCCAAGACGATTGAGCAAATAATTTTGAGGAACAAAAACATATACTATTCAGAAAAACAATAAGAATAATACATATTCTATTAAAGTGAAATGAGGAATGAATAGGTTTGGCTTTAACGGCCAAGTTTATTTTTAAGCCCATGAGTCTGTTAAATTACAGTTTTACCAAATGCATCCAAATTTCCTTTGGCATAAGTTTTTAGTTGACTAAACTGTTTTCCAGCATAGAATAAATCTTCGGCAATGCGATACTACTGCTTTCTGCGATTTGGAAGCTATTCCCTTTTGAGAATCCCGACACATCCGTTTTCTCAGGGTTGATAAAAATTACAGGAACATTTCGTTTAAACACTCTTTCAACCATGTAATGGGGTAATCCTGTTGCAAGTGAGGTTCCAACTACAAGCAACAAATCGGTTAATTCCATTTCGTTAATTACGCTTTCCAAATGGTAATATTCTTCATTGTAGGATTCATCAAACCATAAAATATGAGGTCTGAGCCATCGTTTGCAGGCAGGACAATAAAGCTGACTAAGGTCTTCGCTTGTAAAATCCATATCAGGCGTAAATGATATATCCGGAGCGGGGTAAATCGCATCACTACAGGGCAAAACACATCTGGATTTATTGATGGAACCATGAATAAGCCAGGTTCTTTCTTCTGAACTACCTGCTCTGCTATGAAGGCCATCTACATTCTGACTTACGAGCTGGAATCTATTACCCAGAAGTAATTCCATGTCCCTGAGTGCATAATGACCCGGATTTGGTTTTGCAGCTGCACAAACGCCTGCACGATAGAGATACCATTTCCAAACTTCCAGAGGCTGCTTTTCAAACATCCTCAGAGTGGCCATTTCCTCAGGTCGGTAATTCTGGGAACCAGCCCGCCAGTAACCTTCCTTACCTCGGAAAGTGGGAATGCCGCTATCAGCAGAAAGGCCAGCTCCGGTTAAGGCTGTCAAATGACCCGAACTAAGCGCAAAATCCCTTAAAAGGTCTGTTAACTGAACATCCATAGAGCATTCTAAAATTATGCTGTTGAACTGATTTTAAATATAATAATAAGAGGCAGTCTCGAAAGTTCAAGGCAGCCTCTTATTTATCTGGTGCTTATTCTTTCAACGATTCATCCCTTCGGGAGGAAATCGGAATCTCCTGGCAAACTGCAATTCCTTCAAACCCTTCGATGGGACTCAGGGGCCTATGAAGTAAATTCATTAACTCTGTACTTTAGTGCGGAGCGTAAAAGGATAAAACAAAAAAGGCTTTAGCCATGATTGGCGTTTTCATGGCTAAAGCCCTAATTGTTCAGTGTATGCTTGATTGCCCCAGCCTATAGGTGGGGTTACTGCAAATTACAATTGGATGTAGGTCAGCCCCGATGGGTTAGAGATTTCATTGGTGGTTGCTTAAAGCTATAAACCTTTTATCCCTTCGGGATAAACTTATATATCTATTGCCACCAGTTAAAACCGGTGGCAATATTGTCCATAAAAAAATTGTCTCAGAATTTCACTTCTGAGACAGACTTTTTACTCAATAACAGGTATGCATTTACGCAGTATTCTGATTGATTTTCTTTTTTATTTCTTCTATGTTAATTCTAAATTCCTTATCGGTTTCAATCAAATCATTAACTGTTTGTACAGCATGAATCACAGTGGAGTGATCTCTGCCTCCGAAATGAAGACCAATTGTTTTAAGGCTGGATTTGGTCAATTCTTTTGCGAAGAACATAGAAATCTGTCTTGCCTGTACTATTTCGCGTTTACGGGTTTTGGCACGCATGGAATCGAGCGGCACATGGAGGAAATCGCACACCAGTTTCTGAATGGTGTCAATAGATATTTCTCTGGAAACATTTTTGACAAAATTCTTAAGCATCTGCTTGGCCAGGTGAATATCTATTTCGCGATGGTTCAGCGAACTTTGTGCTAAAAGACTAATCAATGCGCCTTCAAGTTCGCGGATATTGGAAGTGATATTGTGTGCTACAAATTCAATTACATCCTGAGGCAATTCAATTCCATCCTTATACATTTTATTCAGCAGAATTGCGAGACGTGTTTCGTAATCTGGCATCTGCAAGTCGGCGCTTAATCCCCATTTGAATCGGGACAGCAAACGCTCTTCCATTCCTTTTAAATCCTTTGCAGGGCAATCGGAGGTAAGGATGATTTGTTTACCATTTTGGTGCAGGCTGTTGAATACATGGAAGAAATGATCTTGTGTTTTTTCCTTACCTGCGAAAAACTGTATATCATCAACAATCAAAACGTCTACCATTTGATAATAGGTAACAAAATCGTTGATGTTGTTGTTTTTAATTGAGTCTACGAATTGATTAATAAATTTATCAGAAGTAACATACAGCACTATTTTATTGGGGAAGTTCGCTCTGACTTCGTTACCAATTGCCTGGGCAAGATGTGTCTTACCCAAACCGGTATTTCCATACAATAACAAGGGATTGAAGGCTGTTTGCGCAGGTTTGGTAGATACCGCATATGCAGCTGCTCTGGCCAGTCTGTTACAATCTCCTTCAATAAAGGATTCAAAAGTATAATTTGGATTTAAATTAGAATCTATAGTTACTTTTTTCAGACCGGGAATTACAAAAGGGTTGGGCACACCCTGACCAATAGAGATTGGCATATTCACCGGAGGATTTTTGGTAACCACTTCATTGGTGGTAGTTGGAATATTAATGGAATACGTTCGTCCATCTTCCAGGTTATTTTCTACGAGTACAGAATATTCAAGTCTTGACTGAGGACCTATTTCATGCTTAAGGGTTTTTTTAAGCAAGGACACATAATGTTCTTCCAGCCATTCATAAAAAAACAAACTTGGTACTTGTATAGTTAATACGTTGTTTTCGAGTTTGAGGGGTTTTATAGGCTCAAACCATGTTTTATAACTCTGATCATTCACATTGTCTTTAATGATCTCCAGGATTTTATTCCATGCTTCAGTTGGGTCTTTAGTCATTTCTCCACTCTCCTTCTTTGTTTATTGGGGTTTAAAGTTGTGCAGGAAATAGGGAAAAAAAAACTTGCGAAAATCAGTTCTTTTTAATTAAGCGGTTTTTAAAAAATAAATTATTTATTAGGCTGATTTTCAGGGAGAAATTTTTTTATGTTTCGTAGATTAAAAATATTTTATAGTCTTTTATTTTGATTGGATTTTATGTATGAAATAGCGCTTCAGTTTCCGCAAAATTCTTTATTTGAATTGATTTAGACTGATATCCAAGGGGATTGCCATTTGAGGATGAAAAGGTTAGTTCAACCATCCCCAGATTAATGCCAGCAAAACCAACCTGAAACACAGGTACTTTAGTTCCGGCTTTATTTGTTAACTCAATTGGACGTTCCATAAAGGTGTGGCTATGTCCTCCGATTACGAAGTCAATATTGCTTGTTTCGGCCACCAGATCCTTATCATTGGGTTTGCCTTTACCTTCAAATCCCAGATGGGACAGTAAAATTACGTAGTTGCATCCGGCTTTATGCTTCAGGAAGTCTGCCACGCGGTTTGCCTCTTGAATAGGATCCTTGTAGAGTGTGTTTCCATACAAATCAGGCAATACCAAACCTTCTAATTTTACTCCAAGCCCAAATACCCCTATTTTAATTTTATCATAGGTAAAAATTGTATAATCCTCAGTTAAGCCTTGCAAAGGTGTATTTGAGAAATTATAATTGGAATTCAGTAATTTAAATTCAGCGTATTTGAGATTGTCTGCAAGAGACTGCAATCCGGCATCAAAATCATGGTTGCCAAGCGTTACAGCATGGTATCCCAGTTTGCTTAGTGCTTTTATCTCAAGTTCACCTTTAAAGAAATTAAAATAAGGTGTGCCCTGATAAAAATCACCCGCATCCAGCACGAGCACATGTTGGTTTTCTTTGCGTATGCGGTCTAGCAGTGTTTTTCTCCGGGCAACGCCTCCTAAGCCTGCATATTTGCCGGCATCTTTTGGAAATGGATCAAAACGGGAATGTGTGTCATTGGTGTGCACTACAAGAATCTTAATATCCTTCTGACTCTTATCTGATCCAAAAAGTGCAGAAGGACCTAGCAATCCTGCTCCTGCTAAAACGAGACCTGACTGTGCGATAAATTCTCTTCTGCTACTCATAGGTTGTGCACCTGAAATTAATTCATTTCCATGACAATTCTGGTATCATTAACGGCAACAATTTTTTGTCCCTTGTTGTTTAGAGAGATAATTTTTTCTTTAATAACATCTCGTAACAATATGCCCGTTTCCTTGCCTGTTTCACTTGCTTTTTTAAGGAAGGTCATACTGTCGCCTCCTTTTGCAAGGTAATCGGTAGTGACAATTTTCACTGTTTTGCCTGAGACATATTGTTCATTGTTCATTTTAACATATTTGGGTTTTCCACGAAAAACCTGAACTTGAATTCCTGCAAATGGAGGTTGCATTTCGGCGATATAGAGCAGCACACTGTCAAATGCCTCTGGCGTAAGCGTTAACACCACCACCTGATTGTCAAAGGGCATAAGTTCATAAATCCTGCCCATGGTAACCGGGCCTTCAGGAATCTCCGCAATTCTTAATCCTCCATAATTCAACAAACACATTTGTACCTCAGGGTCTACGGTTGTTTTTGCGTATTCCAGTAACAGGTCAGCAACAAAATTGCCCAGACTGCCTTGTGGTTTCTCTTTTATCAGAGGTTCGCTGGCATACCCAATTACTTTATCCATATTTAGTTTGAGTGAATCTCTGTAAGGTACAATCCATTTATCCAGTTCCTGGTCGGCAACAAGAGTTGAATCAATCCTGGTAGGCGTACCTGAGTTTTTATAAAACCGATATCCTTTTTTATGGCTTGAACAAGCTACTGTACCAAGCAGCAGCAATGCAAATAGAATTATTTTAGATGATTTCATGCTCTGAAAAACAATTTTTGAATATCTCTTTTTAACAAGAGGATGGCGAGGGCATTTGGTGCCTGTTCTTTTTCCTGAAGCCCGGTTAACAACAGTCTGCATAAATCTGTGCCATGGGCATTATCTGGCAGTCGTGAGGCTGTTTCATTAATAAAAACAAGTGTTTCTTCCTTTGCTTGCATGAGCGCATTCCATGCATCCGGACTTACATATAATTGTTGAATGAGATTGTGTTCGAATTCGGTTCTGATTTCTTCAAGCATCTGAAGCTGAACCATTCTGGCATTTTTACCTGCAGGCTCAACTCTCAGCATCAGGTTTGGCAAGTGTATGCGTTCCAGATATAAAACCAGACGTTCATATGCAGAAATTCTTAGCGGGAGAATAGTATTCATTGCTTCGCGTTTTAATTCGAAGCGATCTTTTCCTGCATCCCTTTCTTTTACATATCTTAAAATGATATATACAGCCAGGCATACAAATCCTGCGGGAAAGAGATATTTTAAAAACTCGATTAAAGGGTTAATGATTTCCATCTTTTTTCAAATATAGGTAGGGATTAAAAAGTTCAGGAAAAAAACCTTGTTAGAAAACTTCTGGCAGCAACGGAAGGTAATATATTTCCCTCTTCGACTTTCTGTTCCAGTTCTTTAAAATACTGATCCTTATTTTCCTGTTTCATAAAGGTGCTAATTAAATCAGTATGAACAGCATCCCTGAACCAGGTTGTATTTTGTAGTGTTCTTCGGTGTTGAAGGTGTCCGTTTTCTAGCATTTGCTTATTAAATGACTGGATGAGGGTATAACATTCCTGCATGCCCGTATTTTCATGGGAGGAAACCAATATGACTTCGGTCTGAAAACTATTTTCCTTTGGTTCAAACAAATGAAGTGCTGCTTTATATTCTGCAGCAGCTATTTTGGAGGCGGTTATATTGTTGCCATCCGCTTTGTTGATTACCACAGCATCAGCCATTTCCATAATTCCCTTTTTAATGCCCTGTAGCTCATCCCCTGCTCCTGCCAACATCAATAACAGAAAAAAATCGGTCATTCCATGTACCGTAGTTTCAGACTGTCCAACACCAACAGTTTCTACCAGAACTATGTCAAATCCTGCGGCCTCACATAATAATATGCCTTCCCTTGTGGAACGGGCCACACCCCCTAAAAATCCGGCAGAAGGCGTTGGTCGGATAAAGGCAGCAGGATTTAGAGAAAGTTTTTCCATTCTGGTTTTATCACCCAGTATGCTCCCACCAGAAATTCCTGAACTAGGGTCAATAGCCAAGACAGCAACTTTGTGACCA
>Ga0114981_10001739_pt1 | contig 14111 bp, 14 predicted proteins | sample S_140806_MF_Meta_FD_87028 | JGI IMG/M metagenome (GOLD analysis project Ga0114981, IMG submission 87028) | Freshwater microbial communities from Lake Simoncouche, Canada to study carbon cycling - S_140806_MF_MetaG | ecosystem: Environmental > Aquatic > Freshwater > Lake | place: Lake...
GATCTCGGAACAGGATGAGCATCAGTTCGCCTTGGCGGTCCTTTCCGCCATGATCGAATATCACGGAATCAGGTCCGTGCTAGACGTTGGTTCCGGGACGGGCAGGGCGCTGCGCTATCTCAAGGCGCGCCATCCTGACGTGCGCTTCGTGGGAATCGAACCCGTGGAAGCTTTGCGCCAGGTCGGCCACGCCGCGGGCCTGACGCCCGCCGAACTCAAGGATGGGGACATCAACCAGCTCGATGCCATGGACGGCGAGTTCGACTTGGTCTGCGAGTTCGCCGTGTTACATCATGTTCCTCAGCCAGAAATCGCCGTCGCGGAAATGCTGCGGGTCGCCCGCAAGGCCATCTTCATCTCGGACGCCAATAATTTCGGCCAAGGCGGAAAAATCAGTCGCTGGGTCAAGCAGGCCTTTAACGCATTTGGCCTCTGGCCAGTTGTTAATTTTATCCGGACCGGCGGCAAGAGATACTGCATCTCCGAGGGAGACGGCCTTTTTTATTCGTACTCAGTTTTCAACAACTATGAACAAATCAGAGCTTCCTGCGGCTCAGTTCATCTCATCAATACAGTTTCAGCTGGTCCTGATTTATATCGTTCAGCGCCGCACCTTGCCCTGTTCGGGTTGAAGAAATGAGCCCCTCAATTGACATCAAGACGCCGGAGTCCGCTTTAACGCCGGCAAAGCTTTGCTCATCCTGGCCCCGCACGCTGAGCAGTGTCGCCATTCTCTCGCTCGTACTCGCATTAATTGCGGTATTATTCAATCCCGCATGGACCGATGAGGTTTTCTATGTCGAGCCCGGCGCCTCCTTGGCCTTCGGGGAGGGCTTTCGCTCCAATGGGATAAGTCAGCTGGGGTATGGTGCCACTTGGGGGCTCAGTAATCCGGGAACATCCGTGCTCTTGGCTGGCTGGTTTAAAGTGGTGGGCTTTAGTCAATTCTCCGCCCATTTGTTTTTCTTCCTCGTTCAGCTTGCCGGGGCCGTCCTGCTCGTGCGCTGGGCAAGGGCGCGTCATCCGATGAGTAGGACGGCCGCCGCTACCTTAGTGGCGCTCTGCATGATGATGCATTCGCTGGCGGGCAACGCGATCTTCCATGCGCGCCACGATGCCTTCGCGCTGCTGCTCTTCGCGTGGTTCCTTGGTTACGCCTTCCCTGCGACGGCTGATGGACGGACGCGCCTCCTAGCCTTTTTCCTTGGCCCGGCCTGTGTGTTCTTCGGATTGCAGTTCTGTGGCTATTTTGCCCTCGCCGCGGCCGGCCTTTTCCTTTGGCGCCGTACTCGCGAAGATTTTGTCTCGGGACTATGCCTCGCCGCTGGCCTAGTCGTAGGCGTCCTGCTTCTGCGCTGGGCTTATGGGCATATCGGAGTCTGGCAGTCTTTTCTCGATAATCGCGGCGAGAATTTCGGCCGTTCTTTCCATCTCAATAAGTTCTATGTCAGTAAAGATTTCCTCGTGCTTATTCCGGCCTGCCTCGGGCTAGTGCTGGCGGAAGGCTTTGCCGGCCGAGGTTGGCGCAACGAAGTAGCCGCGGCGGGCTGGTTCGGATGCGCTCTCCTACTCGGCGTGCCCATCGTCATCCAACTAATCGGTCTGTGGCAGGCGCCATTCAGCTGGATGATCACGGTGCCATTGCTGGTCGCAATTCTGCCGATCTGCGCCACCCGGACTTTCAGCCGCGGAGGCTGGTTCATCGGCGTCATCGCTTTACTCTTCCTACTCTCTTGTTACGTCCGGCTTAAGGAGTTGCCCCTGGCTGTCGAGGAGACCGATCGTCGCCGGCAGACCGTGGCCGAACTCCGCCGCCTAGCGTCCCCCGACGAGGTGGCGTTAGGTTCGATGTCCCTTTATTACGAACTCCGCGCTTCTGGACAGAAGGTCTATTGGCCCTATGATCGCTACCTCCCCGCCCATCCAGATCTCGCGAAAAAAGTCCGCTGGCTGGTGTTGGCGGAGGTGGATCGTCCGATTCTGACCGAACATCTCGGCGGCGCTTGGGAGCAGGTTTATGTTTCTGATTCGGCCGCCCCCCGGGGGGCGCAGGGGCCCTATGTCATCCTTCGTCGCATGCCGGCGTCACGTTGATGACTACGCCCGCGAACCGTCTCCGGGTGCTTATCGTCATCCCGGCCTATAATGAAGAAGCTCGCCTTGAGGCGCCTTTGCGGAGCTACCTCGCCTTCGCCCGCGCTCGCGCCGACCTCGACGTCCGCTTCCTCGTAGTACTGAACGGATGCCGTGATGGCACGGCCGCGGTCGTCGAACGCGTGGTGCACGAGGCTGCCGAGCTGTCCTGGATGGAATACGCTGAGCCGATTGGCAAAGGGGGCGCTCTGCTCGCGGGGTTCCGCCATCACGCCGGCGAAGAGTGGATTGGCTTCGCCGACGCGGATGGTGCGACGCCTGCCGCCTCGCTCTTCAGTCTACTCGATGCGCCGACGGCCGACGTTATGGTCGGTCGACGGGCGATGGCCGAACGTCCTTTGGGCCGTCGTGTCACAAGCCTCGGCTTCAATCTCACCGTGCGCCTGTTGCTCGGATTAAGGACTAGTGACACCCAATGCGGGGCTAAATTCTTCCGCGCCTCGCTGATGCCGGCCATCTTGGCGCAAGCCGACACCTGCGACATGGCTGTCGACGTCGATCTCCTGCTCGCCGCCCATTCGGTCGGCGCGGTCATCGGCGAGCGCCCCGTGGCTTGGGCTGATCAGCCCGGCTCCAAGGTGCGTATCTTCCGCACCTCATCCTTGATGTTCCTTTCGGTGTGGCGTCTCCTCTGCCTGCGTCGTTTGCCTCCGATGCTTGGCCGCGCCCTCATGGGAATTAGCGAATGGACCTACGCGCGTATCGCCGGTTGTCCGCGAAAACTACCTCCAGGGTTACCCAATCGATCCGACCTATGATGAGTCGCAATTCCCTCCGTCACCGGGCGCTGCGCTTTCTGGTCGCGGGCGTGCCCATCACGCTTTGCGATTACGGAGCCTTCAAGCTTTTCGTCCTCGCGGGGCTCGATCCGTCCTGGGCACGAGCTGCCAGCTTCGGCGCAGCCTTCGCGCTGGCCTTCCTGCTGCACCGGCGGTGGACGTTTGGTTCCACTACCACGTGGCAGCGGGACCTCGGAGCCTATTTTGCCGCCAGGGCGTTATTCTTTTTGCTCGCGCTGCTCCTGTTCACGGCGCTCCAGAAAGGTCTGGGTCTTGGTCCGGATCTCGCTTTCTTGTTACAGGTTCCGGTGCAGCCAATCGGCAACTTCCTTGTTGGCCACTTCCTAGTATTCCGTTCCTCGTCCGACAACTCCCCATGAGAATCCTCATCACTGGCGGCGCCTGCTTCATCGGATCCAATCTGGCCCGCCGCGCTCGTGCTGAGCTAGGCTGGACTCTCCAGGAGGATATCCAGACCGGCTTACGCAAGGCCGTCCGTTGGTACTTGGACGGCGTTGCTTTCACAAATTCCATCCTCGTCGGCTCCTATCGTCTGGAGCGGCTCGGCCGCGACTGAAACGATTCTCCCTTGTCCCTCTATCCTCCATCGGCGGTCATCGCTTTCGCAGGTTCACGCGACCATTACCAGTCAGCCTTGGCGCTGCAGGAACACGGCGTGCTGGGAGCGTTAGTGACCGATGCCTACTGTCCCGCCTCGTGGGCCCGTTTCCCTTTACTCGGAGGCTCCTTCCGTCGATTCGCCGCCGCCCGGCATGCTGAAGGCCTGCCGACGGACAAAGTCGTCAACTCCTGGGCCTCTTTCATACGCTCTCTGGGCGCAAGAATTGACAGGCGTAAAGATTCACCGCACCTCGCCGCCGCCGATAAACTGCTGAGTGCCAAAGCCGCCCAGGTCGCGCTTGCACGCAAGGCTCCGCTCATCGCCTACAGTTATTACGCCGAGCCTGCATTCCGCCGTCTGGCTGGCTCCGGGCTTCCGCGCATACTTTTTCAGGTTCACCCGCAGGCCAGGTTCCTGCGCGACCTCTTCATCCGGGAGGCCGCGATGGTCCCGGAAGCCGCCGCCTCGCTCATGCGGGAGGCGGAGATGTCTCCGGCTTACGGGTCGGCCGATGGCTCATTCGCTGAGGCGGACGCCGTGATCTGCGCCAGTTCGTTCACTAAGCATTCTCTCGAATTTGCCGGAACCAAGGCGCCGGTCCATGTCGTTGGGTACGGTGTCGACCTCGACGTCTTTTCTGCCCGCACCCTCGCGCCTTCGGACAAGCCGCTGACGGTGGGCTTCATCGGAGCCCTTTCGCAGCGCAAAGGTGCGCGCTACCTGCTAGGTGCACTGGCGGCTTTCCCAAAGGGTTCGGCTAAACTCATCATCTATACGCGGACTTCGGTCGACCGTGACCTCATCCGCGGCTTTGAGTCCGTCGACGTCGAAGTTTGCGGGGGGCTTTCCGATGCCGCGCTCGCGGCCGATATCAAGCGATGTGACCTCGTCGCCTTACCGTCTATTGCGGAAGGCTTTGGGCTCGTCATCCTCGAAGCCATGGCCTGCGGCGTGCCCGTGCTTTGCACGACCAGCACCGGGGGCGCCGATTTCCTCATCCATCGCCAGAATGGGTTACTCATAGATCCTGGCAGTACTACTGCCATCAAGCAGGAGCTTGAGTGGGCGCTCACACACCGCGACGAGCTCTTCCAGCTCGGCCAGGCCGCGCGCCGCGAAGCCGAGAAGCACACCTGGGCCGCCTACCGCCGCAAATTCTTCGCAGCGTACACTGCCTCTATCTCAGTTTAAATTCACTTTTGCACCTTTGCACAGGAGCTTCGCTCCGGTTGCACCTTTGCACTTCTTTCAGCTCTATTGTCCTCCGGCCCTCAAAGCCTCCTATCCTCCACTTAACGCCATGCCCTTCGCCCGCATCCTCCGCTCCAGTGCGCTCATGGGCGCGTCACAGGTTGTCATGATGCTGGCAGGTTTTGCGCGCAATAAGCTCATCGCCGTATTTATCGGCCCCGGTGGCGTCGGCCTGATGGGCATAATGTCATCCTATAATTTGAACGTTTCCACCCTTTGCGGGCTCGGCATCGGTGTCTCGGGTGTACGGCTCGTCTCTTCCGCCGAAGGGGAAGCTCGAATAGTCAAGGTGGCAGCTGTCCGCAGATTCGGGTCGATTCTGGCCTGGATCGCCCTCGTCGTGATGGTTGCCACATTCATCCCGATCAGTCGCTGGACCTATCAGTCGCCACACTACGACCAGATGATGTTTGTCGCAGGGCTTGCGATACCTTGCGTAGTTATGACGACCATGTGGTCGGCTTTGTTATTGGCGGCGGGAGAGGTCAAGATTGTGGCGAAGAATCAGATAGTGGCTGCGTTGCTCGGCCTGCTGCTGGGGGCCCCTCTCATCTATATTTATGGCGAGATTGGGATTGCGTGGAGCGTACTGTTGGCGGCGCTATCCCTCGCCTTCGTCACCTGGCGCGCGGCGGCCCAGCACTGTCCCTCTTCACCTCCGCCTGAAAGCATGCCTGAGGATATCCGCATGATGGCGAAGGTCGGCGGTGCGTTCATGGTTGGCGAATTACTCGGCCAGGTCGCGGTCTATTTTGTACGGATGCTGATCTTGCGAGCGCATGGCGACGACTTGAAGAGCGGACTGGCCGACGCTGGTTACTACCATGCCGCCCTGACGGTCACGGGAATCTTGCCTGGCTTTGTCTTTGGTGCGATGGGGGCGGACTTCTTCCCCAGAGTTTCCGCCGCCAAAACAGAGGAAGACGCGTGTGATATTTCGGAGAAGCAGATCAAGGCTAGCCTATTGCTGGCGCTGCCAGGCCTGATCGGCATCCTCACCGTCAGCAAGCCGTTGGTCGTGATGCTTTATGCCTCGGCGTTCGCTCCAGCCGTCCCCTTGGTCCCTTGGTTTGTGTGGGCGATTTTCTTTAACCTGCTTGGTTGGCCGTTGGCATACTGGTTGGCTGCCCGGGCCGAACCGGGTAAGGTTCTGACTCTGAAGTTACTGGGGAACGCCGTCATGCCTCTGAGCGCCCTTTTAATGATCCCGGCCTATGGCCTGCCTGGTGCGGCCGGCGCCTATTTTTTCAGCAGTGTATGCTTTGCAGGACTGACCGTCTGGTACGTAAGGGCCCGCGTTGGACGCTGGCTGCACGGCGAGACCATCCGGTGGCTGTGCTTTGCCGCGCTCGCCGTACTCGCCTCCCAGTGGGTAATCGAAATCTTCCCCCAATCCGTCCTCCGATTCCTTCCGTTGATTTTGGCTGTCGCTGCATGCGGCTACGTATACATGAGATTAGTCCGAAAAGAGACCGCCACCAAAGGCCCAAGCCCTTAACCCACTCATGAGAGGCATCATAGTCGCTGGCGGTTGCATCCAAGGCCTCCATCGCCCTAATCTTCGCCATCAAGCAGAGCCGTCTTCATCCGGTGGTTGTCAAGTCCGATGAGGATACCTTCAACCTCGCCGACGTGCTCACGCTCTAAGTGAAAGCGACAACGAATCACTTTAAATCCGTCAAAAGCAAAGACTAATTTGACCAACTCTACAGCGCAATTAATTCATTCTAAGACTAATGCCCGAGCTCGCCACATATGCGCTGTTCGCTTACCGCCACGAAGCATTCGTGGTGGAGGCCATCCGTTCCGTGGCGAAGCAGACATATCGGCCATTGGAATTAATCGTCACTGACGACGCCTCACCTGATGGCACTCGTCAGAAGATCGACGAAGCCCTGCTGGATTTCCCGTCCGATATCCCTGTCATCCGTATCAACCATGCGCTGAACCACGGCCTAGCCGGCGGGCTCAACGCCGCAGTGAGCAAGGCTTCGGGGCGGGTCATCATCCTTGGTGCCGGCGACGACGTCTCCGAGCCGGAGCGCGTCGCCTGGACCATGCGGCTCTTTGCCGATGCGCGCATCGCATTCGTTCACACCGCGGTAAGCGTCATCGACGACGACGGCAAACTGGTCGAAGGTCGACAAGGAGAAGGCAGCGGGGATGCCGCGCTCTCGATGCTGGGAATGCTGCAGGGCACGGATAATCCCATCATCGGGGCCTCCTGCGCCTACCGGCTAGATGTCTTCCGGGCGTTCGCCGAGCTTCCACCCAGAATCCTGCGAGAAGATGTCCTCCTGCCAATCCGCGGACTCATGCTTGGCGAAGGCCGCTATCTGTCCAGCAAGCTAGTCCGCTACCGCTCGCATGCGGGTAATCTGCACAGCCCAGCGATTGTCCAGACCTCGGCGGATATGGTCCAACGCAATCTGAGGTTCGCCGACGATCGAGCGGCGTTCTGTGCCCAGCTGTCCGCCGACATTGCTAAGGCTCGGGCCGAGGGCTGTACCTTGCCAGTTGAGCTGGATGAATACCTGAGTCGCGAGACGGCTTATTCTACGCTGGAGCAGCGGTTACTCCATACGCGCTCGCTGCTCGTCCGGGCTGGCCAGACCCTGCGAGCATGGTTGCTGCGCCAAGTCGGTACGGCCAAAGCGGTAAAACTCTTCACCTTGTTCGTGATGCCCTCTCTATATGCTCCAGTGCTCAAGATGCGTATCCGGCTAAGCGAACGCAAGCGCCAGATACGTCATGGATAGGCCAGCCGTCTTCTTCTGGCAAAATATGCCCGCCCATCATCAGGTGGGTGCGCTCGATGCTTTTGCAGCAGCGTGGGGCGCCCCCGTGACCGGCGTCTGGGTGGAGGATATCTATGCGGATCGCCTACGCGATGGATGGAGATCTCCCGCTCGGACTCATTTGCGCGACCACTTCTTGCCGGCAGTCGGGTGGCGAACCGAAGTGGATGCGCTGACCGTGGCCAACCTCGGCGCGATTCATCTGTTCTCTGGCCTAGGCTCCTACCCGCCGGTGACCCGCGCCGCGCGCATCATTCTCCAGCAAGCGAAGCCTAAGGCCGGTCTTATCGTCGAGACCGCCGTGAAGTCGCCGTGGTTGCGAATCCCGAACACCTTAAAGGCGCTGGGTTGTTACTATCCCTCCCGTCGCAAGATCAGCGCCGTCATGGCGATTGGTTCTACGGCGGAAAATTTCTATCATTCCATCGGGTTCGCCAAGACCCAGATTTTCCCGTATCTTTATCAGTGCGACGCGCCTTTACCCGCCGTCGAAGCTTCGCCCTCAGGGGCTTTACGCATCGCTTTCGTTGGTCGGCTCGCGCCCTATAAAGGCTTGGATATCCTTCTGGAGGCCTTGGCTCCGCTCGCCGGACGGGCGTGGACACTGGATGTCTATGGGGATGGACCGTCGCTTGCGAACGTACGCGCATCAGCCGAACGCCTCGGCTTAGGCGCGCAGGTCCGCTTCCGTGGCGTAATTCCCTCCGACCAAGTCGTCCCTGCTTTGGCTGTCGCCGATCTTTGTGTGGTGCCCAGTCGTTATGATGGGTGGGGAATGGCGACGAGCGAGGCGTTGCTTGCTGGCATCCCCGTACTGGTCAGCGATGCCGCTGGTTCTTGCGACCTAATCGCCGCGAGCCAGGCGGGCGAGGTCTTCGCCTCTGGCCGGCTCTCGCAACTTTCGGCCCAACTAGCCCGACGGATGGATTCCCCGACTTTGGTCGCGGAAGAGAAACTCCGCGCCAAAGCCTTTGCGCCCAGAATCTCCCCCGACGCGGTCGGCGCGCATCTCGTCGATGTTTTCCGCCACGCTTTCCTGGGCGAAGGTGCGCGACCGACCGCCCCTTGGCTCTATACCAATTCCCCATGAAGCAGCTCCTAATCAGGGTTCGGAATCATTTCCTGCCCAATCCTGTAGTCAATACACTCAGCTCCGACCCGTCCATTCTGTGGCGAGGATTTGAGAGGGTTTTTGGCATTGATCGTATCCATAGATTGCAAGGAGGTCTGGCTAACCAGATGTTCCAATATTCTTACGCGTGGGCCTTGCAGCAACGCTTCCCCGCCCGCGTCCGCGTGGATCTCTGCGGGTTCGCGAACGTCAATCCAGAGATGCGGTACCGCATCGAAGAAGTATTCGCCATGCCCGACCGATTCCCGGTCGTACCTAATAATTTCGCCCGAGCGGCCAAAACCCTTACGAGACTTTCCGGCAAGGATTGGAGTTTTGAACATACCGTGGAGCACAAAGAAGCTTATCTGGGCGCCGACCTTCGCGGATTTGTCCAAGGCTATTTCCCTTCATTTAAATACAGCGGCGATGTTGAGGCGATCGTCCGGCGAAACTTCGTATTCCGGCAGCCTCCGCCCGTGGCCGCGGCCCGGCTTATGTCGATGATGCAGGATGTGGGCTCGGTCGCCGTTCACGTTCGGCGAGGCGATTATCTCTCGCCGCAGTGCGTGGGCGCTTTCGGAGGAATCTGCCCGCCGCGTTTCTACCGGAGCGCGATGGCCATGATTCGCGCCCGCGTCCCCGCTGCCCGATTCTATTTCTTTTCGGACGATCCGGAGTGGTGCCGGGCTGAATTCGGTAGCGAAGCGGCGGAGGTGATTTCCGGTCATCAGGGAGACCGTTCGTGGGTTGACATGATGCTGATGTCCCGCTGTCAGCATGCCATCGTGCCGAATAGCAGTTTCAGCCTGTGGGCGCGCTGGCTCGGCGGCCTGCACGGGAACATCTGCATTGGCCCGGACCGTTTCACTAATGCCGGTGCCCATGGCACCAAGATTGAAGACATCTTGCCGCCGGAGTTTATCCGGCTGAATGCGGAAGGCGCAGTGGTCTGGCCTGGGCTTGACCGCGGCTGAGGTACCACCGTCAAGTGTTTCGAATTCTTATGAACAACATCTACACCAATCAAGCGTACCTGAAGGCAAATCCGACCTGGCATGACGAGGACTCGCCGTGGAAGGCGAGCCAGGTCATGGCGCTTCTCGCCCGCAATCGGCTTGCGGCGAAGAAGGTTGCCGAGATAGGCTGCGGCGCCGGCGGTGTCATCAAGGCGCTGGCTGACCAGATGGGGTCAACCGCCGAATTCAAGGGCTACGATATCTCGCCCGATGCCATCGAGCTTGCCGCCAAGCACCGTCGACCTAGACTCGACTATTCCTGCGAGGATTTCCTACAGAGCCCTGAACAGCACGACCTGCTACTCGTCATCGACGTGATTGAGCATATCCCAGATTACTTAGGCTTCACCGCCAAGTGCCAAACCAAGGCGCGTTATAAGATCTACCATATCCCCTTGGATATCCATGTGTCATCCGTCCTGCGGGCGCGTTTTGTCGTCGGTCGTCGGACCGTGGGCCACCTGCATTATTTCTCGGCAGAATCGGCCTTGGACACGCTCACCGACACCGGGCACAAGGTCATCGATTATATGTATACGGACGGAGGTGTCGCCTTGGCCAAGCTGCACCCAAGTTTTCGGCGAACATTAGCCAACTTGCCACGGCAGTTTGTCGGCTTCTTTTCCAAGAAACTATCCGCCCGTTGGTTCGGCGGATATAGCCTGCTCGTCCTGGCCGAATAACTTCTTCTCTGAACTCCTTCTTTCTCAGCCGCGCACATTACGCGGCTTTTTTGTGCCTGTTTCACGAGGTAGGGGCATGACTATGTCGTGCCCTCCTCGCATACAAGGGCGCGGCGTAGCCTCGCCCCTACCTTACGTTCACCATCCGGCGAACGCAGATCCCGCCACCTGCCACCTGGGGCCGCCACCCGTCACCCATGATAGGTATTAGCGGTTGGCGGTTAGCGGTTGGGAACGCAGATCCCGCCACCTGCAACCCGGGGCCGCCACCTGCCACCTGGAACGTGTGAGACTTAGGACAGCACGTGGTGCTGTCCCTACCTGATTTCGCGCAGGAACTCTCCGGGCGTTCGGATGGGTAACCCATACACGCTTCGTCCAAGAAGGTCGTGGAAATCATCCCGGTCCAACGTCAAGAGATAGTCTGCCTTCTGGCTAAGGGCCTAAATTACGACCGACCGGTCTTTGGTGGCTGCCTCTGTCTCGAGGTAGGGACGTGATCACCATCGCGTCCGCCCTGGATCCCTACGGATGCGATGTCATCGCATCCCTACCTGTTGCATCTCTGTTCAACCGAGCCTCTGGGCCTCAGAGCCTCTTACGGTGTCTCGGTCTGGCCAACCGGCCCACTGATCAACCGATCAACTAGCTTTGTCTCATCAGCACAGCCTCACTTCTTCCGACGGAAGGCCTTGAGGTCTTTGGCCTCGGCTTCGTCGTTCAGCACCCATTGGCGGATGGTCGCCTTCGGGATGTCGCGGATAGGCATTGCGACGGCGGACTGCAGGAAGAGCCCGCCGTCGCGTTCTTCGACGATGACGAGCGGGGAGCTGACTTGGTCCAGCTTGAGGCGTCGGCGGAGTTCCGGGGGCAGGGTGAGCGTGCCGCGCTTACTGATGGCGAGAGTGTAGGTCATGCCGTAATACTGTATTACTGTAATACGGCATCAAGCCGGAAGAGTGCCTAGTCCCGTGGTAGGGACGCGTCGGTGACGCGTACGCCCTGAATCCCGACGGATGCGATGTCATCGCATCCCTACCCAAGGCAGCACTGTCGTGACGCTGTCCCGACCCTACCCAAGGGAAGGCGAACGCGGTTGAGCGATGCTAGGGCGCCTTCCATTCGGCCGGGCAGTGCAAGCGCTTGCCGCTCGGCAGGCTGATTTCGTCAGGTAGACGACTCGCCCGATAATTAGCCTGAGTGAGAATGAGAGAGCCAGGAGCCAAGTTTAGCAGCTCGTTACTGACTCGAAGTAAAGGAAAGGCGAAGATGAGCCTGCTGTCGGGATACATTCGGGCGAAGCCTTTTGCCAACGGTCCATAATCGGCATCGCCCGAGATGATGATAAATTTATCAAACGCGTCTGTCATGGCTAACTCGAATAGTTTCACAGCCAGGGCGATGTCGGTGCCTTTTTCCTTCCAGATTCGGCCCCTCGTCTTTGATTTGCCCTGCGTAATTTCGATTGATTGAGACCTAATCCGCCCGAGATGAATCTCTATTCGAGGATTGCGCCGCGCACTTAAGGCCCGGAGATAAATTCGATGCCGAGCTAAGCGCGCTGGATCAACTAGACTTAAATGGAGGGGAAGGGCGGTGAAGTAATGAATCGAGATGATTTCCGCCGTTTCCGCCTGCTGAGCCATGGCACAGTTGATCAACTTACATGGATCCAGCCATTTACTCGACGTATCACTCTGCAGGCTGTGATAGAGATTAAATCCATCTATCAAAACGGCCACCCTGGGTGGCATGTTCATTTGACTCCCCAAAATAAAAACCCCGCGGGCCGTAACCCGCGGGGCTCTGCGGGGGCGTGGCACTGAGTCCAGCATACCCGCAGGGATGAGAGAATAAAGTAAGACCAAGTCGCCCTAGTCTGCAAGTACTTTGTGATTACATGTTGGGCCACCCGGCTTATGTAGCGCCGTGCAGATTCAGGGCAAAGGCCTTCCCGTGAGGTGTCTCCATCATGTCTGCCATGGGAGATTTCCAACCTAGGTAGGGCTGACCATCCTTGGTCGGCCGCGGTCTCTAAGGTAGGGCGGCGATTGCTATCGCCGCCGCTTGAAGCCGAGGCCGTGTAGTCGTCGGGTCTTAGCTAAATCAATCAGACTTCAACGTCGCTGGGCGAACGGACGCGACGCAGTCGCGCCCCTACCTAAATACAGCACTGTCGTAATGCGGTCCCGACCCTACCTTAGAAGAGTGGGCGCGAATTCAGAATGAAAAGTGACCTTCCCAGCTATCCTTTCGGAAGTTCTCCCAGAGCGCTTATCGCCGGGAAGGGGCCTTTTCATCCCCCTTTCAAGGGATGTCATGAGAATGGAAGCTTGGTCCGCTCCGTCAACGCAGGATTACACCTATGCATTTGGCCAGTGCAGGATGGTTGACCCTATTGCCTCCGGGATTCTGTCCCGGAGTGGCTCCCCTTTAGTCAGGTGTCTCCAGATAGCCCAACCGAAGTAGTCGACGCACTGAAGTTCCAAATGTGACTTGGAGGCATGATGGTAGATTCTAGTTCTCGTATGGGTCTCGGCGAGAACGCCACGCAAAGCTTTTTCTACGGCTTTCCGTTTCTTTTGGATCGGGATGGAGTCGGTAATAATCACATGTTCTTCGTTGGCCGTGGCGACCGAATGGCCTATCGCGAGCGCCAAGAATTTCGCATAAAAAGCCCCCGCATCCCGTTCGTCCGCCGGGACTGCTGATTTTTCGACCGCCAAGGCCACTACGTTTCCCGTGACGTGGCAGTCGCGAAGCGCCTGGAATACCTCGCTCCGCACGCCCGGCTTATTCTCGGAGGCATGAAAGTATTCGATATCCCAACCGCGACGTAGCATGTCCTTGCGTAGGCCATGAAGGCGAAGGAGCCCCGAAGCACGCAGCTCGCCCGTCAGGCATATGAATATGAAGAGTTTAGACCCAGATGGGCTGAAGTCCAAATTGCCAGCCTCATCGATGAAGAGATATCTCGTCGTCATGAATCTAACTTGGCTCAGCCATTGGCTGGCTCAACGCAGGCAAAGTATCAGGAGGGCAGCGGATTATTCCCTATGGCGCGAGGTAAGGGGCGCGACTGCGTCGCGTCCGTTCGTCAGGACAGGCTAGGGCGGATATGGGCTTAGCTAAGATCCGACGACTTCACGGCGGCGGCTTCGAACGGACGCCACGCAGTGGCGCCCCTACCCATGACAGGTGGAAGCGGTTAGCGGTTGGGAACGCAGATCCCGCCACCTGCCACCCGGGGCTGTCACCCGCCACCTGGAACGTGTGAGACTTAGGACAGCACGTGGTGCTGTCCCTACCTGTTGCATCCCTTGCCAACTGGCCCACCGGTCAACTGGTCAACTCATCTTGCCCCCACGCCCACTTGCCCCCTAGTTTCACTCCATGCCCCGCTTCCTCGCACTGACCTGCCTGATGTTGCTTTCGGCCGTCGGCCATGCGGGCGGTCTGTTCGATGCTGGCGCCTGGGCGCCGATCATCCTGCCGGTCGAACCTGAGGTCGATGAATGGCACGCCGCCCGCACGCTGGCCGATTGGTGTGAGCGCGTGACGGGCGTCCGTCCGGCTATCCAGCATGAGACCAAGGGCGTCCGTGGTCCGGAGCTCGCGATCTATGTCGGTAAGACCGTCGGCGCGAAGTTCGCCGGTATCTCCGCACCCGTCGCCGAAGGCGACACCGCCCGCC
>Ga0114981_10001747_pt1 | contig 14071 bp, 14 predicted proteins | sample S_140806_MF_Meta_FD_87028 | JGI IMG/M metagenome (GOLD analysis project Ga0114981, IMG submission 87028) | Freshwater microbial communities from Lake Simoncouche, Canada to study carbon cycling - S_140806_MF_MetaG | ecosystem: Environmental > Aquatic > Freshwater > Lake | place: Lake...
CTATTAAACGCGCATTCATCTCTTCTTGTATAAGCTCCTTGACAATTTCCTGATCCATAACCAAATTGACCAAAGAAATATATTTGACCTTGATCAAACGACGCGCAATGTTATAAGAAATCACTGATCCTTTATAACAAACTACTTCAGGGACATTGTGTAAAGCAGTTTCCAACGTTGCTGTACCAGAAGTCACAACAGCTGCATGTGCGTTATGCAGCAAGGAATACGTTTCTCCAAACACAATTTCTATTGGTGAAGAACCAGTAATTTCTTTATAATAGGCAAGCGGTTGTGATGGAGCACCAGCAATGACAAAGCGAAATTGAGGTAAACGTTTCACCACCTCCATCATCACAGGGAGCATTGTCGAGATTTCCTGCTTCCTACTTCCCGGTAAGAGCGCAATGATTTTACGCTCGTCTTGTTTAAGTGAAAGCGGTGCTACTAGACCATTCACTGCATCCAACAACGGATGTCCGACAAACTCCACATCGTAACCAAACTTCTTGTAAAAATCTTTCTCGAAAGGAAGTATACAAAATATTTTATCTGTTGAAGCGGCTATCTTATGTACGCGGGATTGCTTCCATGCCCAAATCTGCGGCGATATATAATAGAAAACAGGAATGCCTCCTTCCTTTGCGAATGGAGCAATCCGAAGATTGAATCCCGGATAATCAACAAGAATCAATGCATCGGGCTTCCATCGTTGAATGTCTTCCTTACACTTCGCAATATTTTTCAGGATAGTTCGCAAGTGCATCAGAACTTCAACGAAACCCATGAAAGCCAAATCGCGATAATGTTTCACCAAGAAGGTACCTTGTTCCTCCATCAGATCTCCACCGAAACCGCGAAACTCTGCATTCGGATCATTTTTTCTAATTTCCTTCAGCAAATTTGAGGCATGCAAATCGCCAGAAGCCTCACCTGCGATGATGTAGTACTTCATCAGGCGATGAATTTTTCGTAGATCACCCAAGCGGTGTAACCCATCGTCGCAAACAAAACACCACGTGCGGTTTTATTCATGTTCAACCAGATGAATCCAAAGAACAATGGAAGATTTGAAATGTAGCAACTCAAACTTATCGCAGCCACTACAATTCTCATACGAGAAAAATAATCTAGAAAACCAGTAAACGACGTTTGATAACGGTAGGTAAACATATAATACAGGAACATACCGATAATCGGGAACAAAGCGCCGAGCACCAATCCGAAAATAATATTGTCCAATTTGGTTTTCATGAATTAACCGTTTCCGTTCAGTGAATGTAAACTTTTCAATACTTGATGTGCCGTCATATCAAATTGAGATGGTACTACTGATACGAATCCATTGTCTAAAGCCCACGCATCTGTATCTGTTTGATCTGGTTCGAAATTTTCAAATTCACCAGTAAGCCAATAGTACTTTCGACCATACGGATCTGTTCGCTCATCTAAATCTTCATTCCATGTCCCTGCTGCTTGTCTGCAAATTTTTATGCCCTTGATCTCATCTGTATGCAACCTAGGAATATTTACATTCAAACACGCACCTTTTGCCATTCCGTTTTTCAATACCCAAGAACAAATCTTTTCAGCATAGACAGATGACGCTGTGAAATCAGCCTCTATTGAATAATCGAGCAATGAAAATCCTATCGAAGGAATGCCCTCCATTGCTCCTTCCATTGCCGCCGACATAGTGCCAGAGTAAATAATATTGATCGAATGATTGGCTCCATGATTAATTCCCGACAAACAAAGATCAGGCTTACGTGGAAGGATTTTATTGACCGCCATCTTCACACAGTCTACTGGCGTTCCACTACAACTCCAGCTTTCTGCGTTAGCATGTGCCTTGATGTGATTGATGCGTAAAGTAGAATTTATTGTAATGGCATGTCCCATTCCAGACTGCGGCTTGTCGGGCGCTACTACATATACTTCTCCCAATTTCGCAGCTACTTGTACAAGAGCTGTTATCCCCGGCGCATGAATTCCATCATCGTTGGTGACCAGTATAAGCGGTTTTTCTGACATATTACAAAATTACGCGACCTGCACCAACAGTAGAATCACTCAAAGAAGAGTAATTAAGACTCAATTGTTAAAAACAGCCAACCCTGCTTCAACTCACCCAAATGAGTCGAAAACAGGGCTGCCGAACTCTACATCCGATCGCTATCGGAACGCCTCTCTTACCCCACGCGTATCTCTTTCACTTTCTTCTCAGCTTCAGTTGCTTTTTTCGGTAATGTCACATTCAGAATTCCATTCTCGTACGTAGCAGAAATAGTCTCCGCGTCAATTGAATCCTCTTTCACGTGGAAGGTCCTGGTGAAAGATCCGATAGAAAACTCTTTGCGCGTGTACTCCTTCTCCCCCTTCCTCGCTTCAGTTCTATGTTCGGCACTAACAGTAAGTACGTTCTTCTCTAGATTTAGTTTGAAATCTTCCTTAGAAAATCCTGGAGCAGATAATTCAATGTGCCATTCTCCCTTGCTCTCCGCTAAGTTGACTGATGGAACAAATTGCGCACAGTCTTTTCCGTTAAACATGTCTTCCATCTGTATAGGAAGTGATGCGAAAAAAGGGTGACCAAACATTCTTCGTGCTGGTGAAATTTTTAGTGTGTTCATAATATCTCGTTTTTTAGTTGAACAATTGTATTTGCGTTATGTGGAACAAAGCGAATGCCATTCCACTTTTCAAGACAGAACGTCATTTTTCATTGTATTATACTGCCACTTTTTCATCGTGGAACATACCTAAATGACATAAGTGCAGTTAACTTCTGTTTTACAATGCCTTATTCAGATTAACATAATTCACACATAGGATTGACTGTTCAATAAAGTTCTCTTCGCATTGCACTGATGTTGAAAATCAACATTTGTAAAACGAAAGTGGAGTGAAAAAAACACGCTACAAGACAATAGTCCTTTCTGATCTTCATCTGGGCACAAGCACTTCTCGTGCGAAAGAAGTGGTCAAATTCCTCAAAGCCCACACATGTGAAAAACTAATTCTCAATGGCGATATTATTGATGGATGGCAATTGCGTCGCTCGGGTGCATGGAAGAAAAAGCACACGAAATTCTTCCGCTTAGTATTGAAGCGTGCTGCCAAGGGAACAGAAGTCATTTACATACGAGGAAATCATGATGACTTTCTCGACGAAATCGTTCCATTTTCGTTGGGCAACTTTAGTATTCGGCGCGATTATCTTTTACAATCGGGCGCTAAACGCTATTACGTTGTGCATGGTGATTTGTTTGATACCGTGACCACTAAGCTCAAATGGATTGCTAAACTGGGCGATGTGAGCTACACCTTCTTATTGTGGTTAAATCGACACTACAATACCTGGAGAGAGAAACGCGGACTTCCCTACTACTCGTTGTCGCAAGTGATCAAGGCGAAAGTAAAGGAAGCCGTAAGCTTCATTGATGACTTTGAAAATCAGTTGTCGTCTGTCGCACATACCCGAAAATGTCATGGAGTAATCTGTGGACACATACACACACCTGCAGATAAGATGATTGGAAACATTCACTACCTAAACAGTGGTGATTGGGTTGAATCGATGACTGCATTAGTAGAAACAGCCGAAGGAGAATGGAGAATTATCTACTACGCAGATTGGATTAAGGAAAGGGAGGCGCTCAAACGAACTGAGCAATCTACCAATGAAACAGAATCATTTTCAGACCAACAAAATTTCATTTCCAAAACAGCATTCGCATGAAAACAAAAGTATTGTTCGTCGTTCAAGGCGAAGGTCGCGGTCACATGACCCAAGCTATTTCCATGAAACAGATTCTGGATCGCAATGACTTTGAAGTATGCGGAGTATTGATTGGCTCAAGTAATAGAAGAGAAATACCGAAATTCTTCCTCGATAATTTTGAAGGAATTCATGTACAGAAAATTCAGAGTCCGAATTTTGTAACCAGCGGCAATCGCAAGATCAAAATTTGGCCAACAATTACTCACAACTTTTCCAACGCCGGAAAATATCTGAAAAGCGCGAAGTTGTTGAGACAATCTATCAGCGAATGGAAAGCAGATGTAGTGTTGAATTTCTATGAACCTACCTGCGGATTATATCATTTACTGCTGAAGAAGCACCGCAAGATTCCAATGATCAGTGTAGCACATCAATACCTCACGGGGCACAAACAGTTTCATTTTCCAAAAGGACATCTTGTAGACAAACTGATGATGAAACTGTATACCGATTTCACTTCCGCAGGATCAGAACAACATCTTGGACTTTCATTTTATCCACTGGAGAATGAGAAGAGTTCGCGTATTCGAGTTGTTCCGCCATTACTAAGAAAAGAAGTTGTCCAAACAATAGCACAACCGGGAAATTACTTCCTATGCTATCTCGTCAATTCAGGATACGTACAAGATCTTATCAAATGGTCAGAAGAGTATCCAGATGTGATGTTGCATGTATTCTCCGATCGAAAAACTGATTTAGAAGAAGAACAAGCACGTCCAAATCTGATATTGCATAAATTGAATGATAAAAAATTCTTGAGCTACATGGCCGGCTCTCAAGGTGTAATTTCCAGTGCCGGATTTGAATCTGTGTGCGAAGCGATGTATCTCGGAAAACCGGTGTTTATGGTACCTGTAGAAGGGCATTTTGAGCAGCTTTGTAATGCAGTTGACGGACTCAGAGCAGGCGCTGGTATTTATGACAAAACATTCCGAATCGCAACGTTTATGGAATGGTTGCCGTCGTGGACCTCTCGCTCGTTGAGCTTCCGCGAGTGGCAACAGAAAGGTGAACGAATGTTTATTGATGAACTAAATGCCGCTATCGAAAGAAATCCTGCTGCCGCAACAACCTAGATATTCAACCATCCTTCTGTTTCAATCATACTTTGTAACTTTAGTCTATGAAAAAGCGCGTAGCATTTGTAATCAATCCCAAATCGGGCAGCGATCGAAAAACAGATCGTGTGGCATTGATCAGGAGTTTGCTTTCTGATGATTACGATGCTACAATTTTTGAATGGAATAAAATTGAAGACAGCCACTTGATCTTCAAGACAGTCATCGATGGTGAATTTGATATTGCAGTCGCTGTGGGTGGCGATGGAACAGTGAGTCAGCTAGCTTCTGCCTTGAGCGGTTCTAATACAGCCTTGGGAATTGTTCCATTCGGTTCTGGAAATGGCCTTGCACGTCATCTGCAAATTCCCATGAATCATGCAGATGCGATGAGTCTGATTGCAAATGGTGTGATACGTTCCATTGACAAAGGGAATGTAAACGGTCACGACTTTTTCTGCACTTCAGGTACCGGATTTGATGCACGTATTGGAAAACTGTTCGCAGAGAGTACGAAGCGTGGGTTATGGACCTACACAAAACTCACTTTGCGCGAGTATGCAAACTACAGCAATGAAAGTTATGAGTTGCACCTCGACGATCAAATCATTCATCGCGATGCATTTCTAATTACTACCGCCAACGCTGGGCAATACGGTAATGATGCCTGGATTGCTCCTGAAGCTTCTGTAACGGACGGACAACTACGAGTAGTAATTCTTAAGCCTTTTCGCTGGTGGCATTTGCCCGGTATTGCAACGAAAATGTTTCGTAAGAAAGTACATACCTCCAAATTCATCGAAACGCACACCGCGAAGAATATTAGGATCATTCGTAAAGAAAAAGGTGCTGCACATCACGATGGAGAACCTGCCGAACTCGACGCTGACCTGACTATTACTGTTACTCCAGCTTGCCTGAAAGTCGTAGTGAACGAAAATTTCAAAGGCTAGTCCAAACTAGTATACAGGATAAAATGGATGCGCATTAGTGAATTGCGGAGCAATAACGTAGTCTCCTCCTTGTAAACGATAACCGAACAACTCTCCTCTATCAATAGCAACTTCCAACGTTTTCTCAAATGGAGGAAGTTTCTTCACATTATATTGAGGCGCATCCATGCCGTTTCTTCCAATGAAATGGGCTTGCTCGTAACTGTATGTTACCATCGCATATCCATACGCAAAATTGGAACCGGAACGAAACTTGGGTTGAATGACGTACTTCCCAGATGCATCAATGTATCCAATCATGTTCGCATTGTCAGTTACTTTCGCCAATCCTTCATAGAAGTTGTCTGCATAATGAAATCGTGCTGCAATTACCACTTTGCCCATCGTATCAACATATCCATACTGATTCTCACGGTACTGATAATAGTCGCCATCTTGATCTGAGACCTCGAGTACTGCATCATCGGCAGTGGCATCTGTTACAATTGGAACACTTTCTTCTGCAAAGCATGCGAGTCCATTTTGTGCAAAGTTGTAAAGCACGCGATACTTCAGAGCAATCACTTCCTTTCCCGTTTTGTCCACGCATCCCCAAAGCGTATTGTGACACACTACTCCTCTACCCCTGTGAAATTGTGTGGCTGCGTCATAGACTGGAGCAACTACTATTTTGCCCATCGTATCTACATAGCCATACTTCTGATCATAGTAAATTAGACCCATTCCTTCACTGAACATGAATAAATTCTCTCTCTGGCGATCAGCATCACCAGCCGACCAGTACCACGGCAACTGATTATTCTCTCTCTGTCCAAGCATGTAATTTTCAACACTTCCCAACTGCCAAGGTAGATCCATAACCGGTGCAAAAACCCATTTACCTTCTCTGTCAATGATGCCCCATTTGTTGCGATAACACACATATGCACGCCCATTACTGAAAGGCATGGCGTAATCAAACTTTGCCGGAATCACTAGTTTTCCGCTCACATCACTGTATCCCCAATAGCGGCGATGGTAACCATCCGCATTTTCAGCGTAAGCTATCTCTGTGGCCGCGTCTAACAAAATTTCATCGTAGTTATTAAAACGGCCTTCATCTAAATCCACATCATAGTATTCCTCTTCTCCGACCCTTTGAGTCTTGCAGTTATTATCTGATTCTAATAATGGTTGTACAGCTGCCAATCCTTCACTGAATCTTCCTGCTCCAAAAAAGGCCGGCGTGATTTTCCAATTTCCTTTCTCATCGATGTATCCGTAACGAGAACCCGTGCAATGCATCCGCACTTCTTGTTCTTCGCGAATTTGTCCTTCACTTGTTGTATCTCCATTCGTGTTTATCCAGGTAAGATTTTTGTCATTGCGAACACGCGCTTTGCCATTTACAAAATCATACACGAAGGAATATTGAGCCGGAATGATTTCTGTTCCGTTCTCATCAATGTAACCCCAAAGGCCGCCACTCAAAATGAATTGACCAGAATAATTTTTTCTTCTCCATTTCCCACCCTTGTTGAAAGCTGCGCGACCATCTGAAAAGACACGTATGTAATCATAAGTAGAAGTAGAAACAGCGTTACCATCTTTGCCAATAATCGACCACGTTCCTCCAGAATACAAACTATATCTCCGAGAGAATAGATAATCGTTCTCATACGATTGACCACGAATTCCTCCTGCAGAAGTTATTGCAACATTCCCGTGAAATACTGTGGCATACTCAAACTTCGGTTCAATCATCACACCACCAGTTGAATTCAAGTAACCATAGCTCCCAGCCCCACCCAAAAACAAATATGTTTCTCCATCACCTATTTCTAGATATCGATAGGTCGCTGGAATAATCCACTTGCCATTCGTAGTCGCGACTCCGAAAACGGTGATACTATCCATTGTTAAATCATACAATGCAGAAAAATTCTCCTCACTGAATCGTGTATCCAGCGTGCTTACATGTTCTGACGCTACTACTTTCCCATCTCGGTATTGGAGAATCGAATTGTAGATGGGCAGTACGACCCAAGCACCTGTTTGATCAATGACTCCACTTTTGCCATTTTCTTCCGCGCACCAAAACCCATTACCTAAGTCAGTCAATCGCGTAAAACGTGCAGGAGTAATTCGTTTACCATCTACAGTCTCCAAGCCATAAAAAGGAGCCGTTGAAGCTGCTGCCATGCGCTCAACGGGTTTAACGGTTTTTTTTTGTGCATCCACATCACACAGTAAAACGAGTACCAGAAGAAGTGTGGCAATGATTCGGTTCTGTGTGTTTATCATGGCAAGACGCTGCAAACGCCAATAAATCGTTCTGAATATCGGGAGTTGTAATAGTCTGTAATCACAACACCTGAGTGATTATCTGAAGAAGAAGAATGAATGAACTTCAAAGGTTCTCCCGGATTGGTAATGATGATTCCAACGTGTCCCACTCGCCTTTCTTTCGGATTTGTTCCCGTAAACAAAATGATGTCGCCTTTACGGCAGGTTTCCAAAGTGACACGAGTCCCCAGTGTTGCATAGTCACCCGAAGAACGTGGAATGGCAATATGGAAATGATTGAACACATACCACGTAAATCCGGAACAATCGAAACCGGAAGGAGAAGCTTGCGCGTATTTGTATGGTGAACCGAGAAATGTTTTCGCATAATCAACTATGCTGTCGCGCACAGAAATAGATTTCAGCGTGTCACCGAAAGATCTTTCCACTTCATATTTCGGAGTGGTGAAATTGAGGGAATGTGCAAGAACAAAACTTAGGAGTAAACTCATTTGTCTTCAAAGAATTCGAACGCATTAATGAGATCAAGATAAACTCCATCAAATCCGGAATCCACTACTCTGTTAAGATACGAATCTCCTGAACCCGCAATGGTATTTTGCCAGGCCGGATCCCAATAATTTACATAGTAATTGTCGGTCCAATAGGGATCTTCTTGCAAGACAAATGACGGTGGCGTTGCTGTCCAGAATGGTTTCCAATACCAGCGATAGCTTTCTGCCTGACCAATGCTCATGTAACAGAGTATAATTCTCCTTCCTCCTTGCGGCTTATTCCTGAGTCGAGCTAAATCTGCAGCAGTAAGTTGCTCTCCATCGTTAAAAAATAGATCAATGACCATCATGTCGAAGCGACTTTGCTCCAGCGCTTGCAAGTATGATTCTTTATCCGTGAAAACTGAAGGAGAAATGAGATACAGATAATTCTGCGCCTGACTTACATTGTCAACGTTATTCGAGTTTTCATTGTGCACACCAAATGGCAGATAATCCAATTCTCTTGATTCCGCGACAAAGTCAATGAAACCTTCTGCATCATTCCTCGTGTAAGAGTCGTCGATCAACGTAGGTACACTGCAATAATCGATTACTAGAACTGGCAATGTATGCGTGTGTGCAAACCTGCATTGGGCTAGCCACAGCTTTTGTTCTTCATAGTTTTCACTCAGAAAATTGTTTTGATTATCGTAACCATAAAACAATTCTTCTTGAGCCACACCATCAATAGCGCGGAGATATTCTGAACTCGGCGCGCCATTGCCACCACCTTCACTAGTAAGCAGCTGCATCCCGTTTTGTGGCACAACCATGAAACCAGGTCGCAAGGCTTCTCCGTTTTCACTGATAGCAATTACGAACTTTCGCATTTCTTCGCGATAATCTGGTTTCACTACCGATTCAGAACAAGCTGACAACAAGGCGATGACGGCCAAGCATGAAATGTATTTTCTCAAAATTGCCTCCATTTTTTCCAAAATTACTTAAAAGTATTACTTTTGCAGTCCTCAAAAACCGCCATTAAGGCGTGATTTGTTAAGTTGTTTTGAAGTAATTGAATACCTAAGTGCTAAATGCTCCCGAAACGTCTGGTTTTAGTGCATTCTACGCTAGGGAACGTTCTTTTCTTTGTTTAATGCCCAGGTGGCGAAATTGGTAGACGCACCATCTTGAGGGGGTGGCGCCGTTTGGTGTACGAGTTCGAATCTCGTCCTGGGCACTTAATTTTGCAATACGATTGAAGATTTACGAATTGCGATTCACTTTCAGGTGAAATCGTACTTCGTAAATCATAAATCGTAGTTCATAAGATGCAATTATCTGAGCCCACGTGGCGAAATTGGTAAACGTTGCGGTCTCAGAAGCCGTTGGAGTTATATCCTTGGGAGTTCGAGTCTCCCCGTGGGCACCAAATTTGAGAAACAGATTGAGTGATGAGAGCGGTGTTTCTCAAATTTGCACTCGCTCCCGCTCTGATACTCATTATCGCTCAATATTTACACAACGGGATTTATGTTTCCTTACGAGAACCTCGAAGTCTATAATATGGCCTTCGACTACAATCAGAAGATTTATCGACTTCTGAAAGAACGCAACGTTTTACCATCATACTTCCGTGACCAGTTGGGACGAGCTAGTTTCAGCATTCAGCTAAACATCGCAGAAGGAAGCGGAAGGTTTTCACCGAAAGATCGTCGCAATTTTTTAGTAGTTGCTAGAAGTTCGTCATTCGAATGTGCATCACTAGGACAATTTCTTCTTGCAGAAAATGAAATTCCAGAGGAACGCGCAATAGAATTTGCTGGTACCTTAGAGGAAATATCCAAGATGCTGTTCAAAATGATCAGCAATTTGTTCGAAACAAAGTAAGCATCCATGAAAACCATATCCATTCTTAATAAAAAAGCATCTTTCGAGTTCTCCTTTCTCGACAAGTATGTTGCGGGAATGGTGCTCACCGGGACAGAGATCAAATCAATTCGCTTAGGGAAAGCCAATATTACCGACGGGTTCTGTGTGATTCAGAATGGAGAAATGATTGCGCGTAATCTCGAAATTTCTCAATACGAGAAAGGCACGATTTACAATCACGAGCCGAAGCGCGACAGGAAACTTCTTCTGAAAAAATCGGAAATCAAAAAGCTGCAAGGCAAGTTGAAAGATCAGGGATTAACCATCGTGCCCATCAGGCTTTTTATAAGCGAAGATGGTTGGGCTAAACTGGAAATCGCATTGGCCAAAGGGAAGAAGTTGTACGATAAACGTCAAGACATTAAGACGAAAGATGTGCAGCGTGAAATTCAACGAAAATTGAAGTAAAAGTTCTCTGTTTTCAATTATTCGTAAAAAGTATGAACGTAAAAAAGCCTCGTCAGTGTCGAGGCTTTTTTACGTTTAAGCAACTTGGCTTAGAAGTGGAAATGAATCAATACAGACGCTGGTGCAAGACCGAATGCGTTGTTGTCTGTGTCAATGTAAAGACCAGAAGACTTAGAACCTGAAGTTTCTGTAACTGTTCCAACTGTTGCTGGCGCACCTGCTACTGCTTCATATTCTGTTTCTCCCATACCTGTTGAAGAGAAACCAAAGCCCCAACCGAATTCACCACCGATTGACAGTTTAGGAAGGATGAAGTACTCAGCTCCGATGAAACCACGTACGCCAATTCCTAAAGTTGAACCAGCCTTCTCTGACAAAACGCGAGCATTAGCACCGTAAGTTGTAGCAGGGTTGATGTTTGAACCCCAGTTTGTGCTGATAGCTGCAGCTGAAGAAGTAGTAGTAAGCGTGTTACCGTACTCGTAAGAGTCTTTTCCGCCGCTCATCCAGATCATTGCCATACCACCGTAATAACCCTGAAGACGGGTTTTTCCACGACGCATTTCGATACCGGCACCAAGACCGATAAAACGCGAAGAAGACTTCATTTTGTCTTCTTTCATTGTAGGCAAAGCTGGGAATGTTGGAGCTGTTGCAGTAGCATCCATGATTTCTTGTGTTGCGCTTCCGCTGTTGAAACCAATACGAAGCATAGCACGATAAGCAGATGTTTCAGATGTGAACATCTTACCTGTGATCATACCATTCGCATTTGTATAGTTCCATCCGAATGGAGCGTTGCTTGTATTACCATTCAACATGTTTCCGAAGTAGCTCAACATTGGCGTTGCATCTACACCAATTGCCCAATCTCCTGCCTCAGGAAGAATTGTTTCACCTTTCTTAGAAGTCAAATCTTGAGCAAATGCTGTGGTTGCACCAAGCGCAAGAGCTGCAATAAATAAAGTTGATTTTTTCATAATGTGTGGTTTTGGTTTTACTTGTTTAATTCCCGATTAAGGGCTTGTTGTCAAATTTGATGAATTATTCTGTATTGAGGTTATCAACAACTCGGGACTTCTTCACGCTTTTTTGTTAATAACTACGATTTCCATTCTCTTTCTCCAAGCATCGGCACAAATTTAAATGTTCCGTGAGTCGCCTTAATCAGATGGCCGTCACCTTTCTTAATGATTGTAGTCATCTCCTGCACATCTCCTTCTCCTACTGGTATCACCATTATGCCTTCAGGTTTCAATTGCTCTATTAGCTTATCCGGTACCATAGTCGCACCACAGGTCACAATTATTTTATCAAAGGGCCCAAATGCAGGAAGTCCCTTGTATCCGTCTCCATAATACAGGTTGGGTTGATAACCCATCTTCGGCAACAAAACCTTTACCTTATCATACAGAGCTTTCTGACGTTCAATACTATAAACTTTCGCTCCGCATTCCACCAAGACAGCTGTTTGATAGCCAGAACCTGTTCCAATCTCCAGAACCTTGTCTCCTTTTTTGAGCTGAAGAATTTGGGTTTGAAAAGCAACAGTGTAAGGCTGTGAGATAGTTTGTCCAGCTCCAATTGGAAAGGCCTTGTCATCATAAGCGAACCGCAAAAATGCATTGTCCATAAAGTAATGCCTAGGCACATTCTCCAGCGCCTTCAATACGTTCTTGTCGGTGATGCCTTTAAGCGCTATTGCTTCCGCCAGCTTCTTCCGCATTCCCTTGTGCAAATAGCTATCTTCCATATATAAGTAGTAAAGTTAATTCGGATTAAATACGCCACGACCTAAGCCACGCTGTTAATATTCACATGTTGATATATTGCGAAGCTATGGTAAGGAATGCGCTCCCCGCCAATCTATTTTTGTAAAAAATTAATAGTCCTATGTTGAAAATTGGAGTTCTTGGTGCCGGACATCTTGGAAAGATTCATATTCGTTTGCTGAAGGAAATTCCGACGTTCAACTTTATTGGCTTTTTTGACGCTGATACAGAGAACAGTAAAAAAGTTGCGGAAGAATTTGGCGTGAAAGCCTGGAGCTCTGCTGCGGAGTTAACGGATGCCTGCGATGTTGTAGACATTGTTACTCCTACTTTATATCACTACGAATTAGCGGCTCAAGCTATACGCAAATTCAAGCATGTCTTTATCGAAAAACCTCTCACGCATACCGTGGCAGAAGGTAAAGCGCTGATGTTGCTTGCTTCTGAAGCGAATGTGAAAGTCCAGGTTGGGCATGTGGAACGCTTCAATCCGGCATTTCTAGCTGCAAAAGATATACTCGAAGAACCGATGTTCATTGAAACGCATCGCCTCGCGCAATTCAATCCACGTGGTACAGATGTTTCCGTTGTGCTAGACCTCATGATTCATGATATAGACATCGTGCTCAGTCTTGTGAAAGCAAACATCCGCCGCATCAGCGCCAGCGGCGTTTCTGTGGTCAGTGAAACGCCAGACATTGCGAACGCTCGAATCGAATTTGATAATGGAGCTGTTGCTAATCTTACAGCTTCACGTATCTCATTAAAGAATATGCGTAAATCGCGTTTCTTCAGAAAAGACGCTTACATCTCCGTCGACTTCCTCGAAAAATCGGTGAATATCGTTCGCATGAAAGCAATTTCAGGTCCGGTGGACGATCCTTTCGCAATGATCATTGACCTCGGCGCAAATAAAGGTCAGAAGCAAATATGGTTCGAAAGCCCATCTGTTGATCCAGTGAACGCAATAAAAATGGAATTGGAAACATTCGGCGCTGCTATAGTAAATAACACCCGCCCAATTGTACCAATTGAAGAAGGCTTCAAAGCACTTGAAGTTGCTCACAAGATAATCGAGCAACTCAACCTAACGGCAAACTTCACTGCTGCACCAGTAGAATCCGAGTAATTAGCGGATTGTTGATATCTTCAACTGACTCCAATTTGTTGGCAATCAGTTAAAATCAATTATTTACCCGCTATTTACGTCCCGATTCTCGCATTTCGATAGGACGACTCAAGTGTAACCGTAATTTTGCGCCTCAACAGAAATTGTTGAGGTATTGCGCAATATTCAAGCAATAATCTACGTTATACCCGAGCACGCCGTATGAAACACGTATTACTATTATTTCGCCCTTTGTCACTACTGGTTATTGCGCTGAGCGTCACTGGCTGCAAG